>Ga0233415_10000301_pt1 | contig 23700 bp, 24 predicted proteins | sample Na_anoxic_12_MG_FD_188631 | JGI IMG/M metagenome (GOLD analysis project Ga0233415, IMG submission 188631) | Seawater microbial communities from Saanich Inlet, British Columbia, Canada - Na_anoxic_12_MG | ecosystem: Environmental > Aquatic > Marine > Inlet | place: Canada: British Columbia... | reverse complement strand
ATCATCGGGGGGCACCTTCATGCCATCTCGCACAACGCTCGCATGGGAGAAGGCGATTTTCTTGTCGCTGAGGCAGATGAAAGTGATCGCTCACTGCTTCATCTGCATGCCACGCTGGCCGTGGTCACTAATATTGATCTTGAACATCTCGAGACCTACAAAGATCTCGATGATATTAAACAGACGTTTCGGCAGTTTCTTTCTCATCTCCCTTTTTATGGATCCGCTATTCTCTGCATCGATGATGAAAATATTCAATCGCTTTTACCTATCCCGACCATAAAAACAATCCTCTACGGATTAAGCCCTCGAGCTGATTGGTATGCAACTGGGATTGAATTATTACCCAATCATTCAACCTTCACACTGCACCACAAAAACTGCGAAGAGCCATTGGGACCCGTACGACTTGCCATGCCAGGTAAACATAACATCCTCAATGCACTCGGCGCTATTGCTCTCGCACAAGAACTCAAAGTACCACTACCCAAAATTAAAAAAGCCCTTACAAGCTTTAAGGGAGTAGATCGCAGATTTTCATTCAAGGGTACCTATAAAAAAGCAGAACTTTTTGACGATTATGGCCATCACCCAAAAGAAATAGAATGCACCCTCACCGTTGCTCGAAAACGTGCAAAAAATAAACTAATCGTAGTATTCCAGCCGCATCGATACAGCCGAACGCATACATTATGGCAATCATTTATCGAATCCTTTCTACAAAGCGACATCGATCATCTGATCATCACAGACATCCATGCCGCCAGTGAAACACCCATCCCCGGAGTTACCAGCAAGCAATTTGCTCAAACACTCAAAACACACCATCCTTCATTCTCAATCTCTTATACCCCACTCGATCCAGACTTTCACACTATTAAAACCGCAATAGACGCCGAACTACAGGAAAACGACCTCGTCTTATTCCTGGGAGCTGGAAAAATTAATCGCATCATCCCAACACTCACCTAGTTTCTTATAGAAATAAATCGCTTCTTTTTGAAAAAATACCATTATTGCCCTTCCCATCAAAGATATAAGCACCAACCCTCATCCTTTACTCAAAAAACAAAACCGCCCGACCAAAAAGCGCCTACCTCCCTATAGTTCACCTTTTTTATAAAAACTATTGCAATTTGAATCTTTCAATTTGTAATATTCCATTAGATATTAAAATATACTCTATGAAGGGGAAAGGTATGAAGTCTCGAAATAGAAAAAATGAATTACTTTCTGCGCTGAAATCATCTGTGCGCCCTGTTGGCGCGCTATTCTTTATCGCCTTGCTTGCGATTGGCCTTTTTGGCAAACAAACAACTCATGCGGCAAGCGATCGAGCTAAAAAGGTAGCTGCTATCTTTATCGGGGGTGGAACTGGTGGTGGTATTGCTGCAATCGCAGGAAGCGCAAAATGGTTTCCTCTTGGATTTGCTGGTGGTGGATTAGCAGCCGGACTACTCGCACGGCATATCATCAAAAAAAGAAGAGCTCGTAAGGCAAGCCAGGCACCCTATCAATCAGGCAGAACAAGACGCCGCTCAAATCAGATGCTGGATGATGATACGCAAGACTTACAAGCGTACCCTACGGCTTCAACACGCCGACACGTAAGAATGTATAAGTAATTATTAATATATCGTACGGGAGAACAGTATGAAGAAAAAACTCATTATTAAAAGACGCTCACAAGCAATCAAACGAAGCAAAACAACCTTTGACAAGCGCTTAATGCACACACTGACTGTGGCAGTACTTTTTATAGCCGCATTTAGCCATAAAGCTGAAGTGCGCGCTGATAATGGCAGCACTGGCCGTGGAATCTTTGGTGGCGCACTTACTGGTGCAGCAATTGGGGGTATCGCTGGCGGTGGTAGAGGTGCTGGCTATGGAGCTCTTGCAGGAGCTGCATTGGGTGGCATCATTGGAAGCTCAAGCTCTTCAAGAAGCAGCGATCCATACCGTAAATTAGATCGATTAGAAAGTAAGTTAGATAAACTCCAAACAAAAGCTGATCGATACCGCGCAGATATAAATAATGCTTCCTCTGATAAGCGTCGTCAACGAGCAGAAAAACGTCTTAATAGAACAAATAGCGATATTGAAACAACACAAAATCAAATCAGTCGTATGAAAGAGCGTCTTGGTGTTCGCCAAGAGCCCGTACGCGGCGGTTATAACTACTAAGAACAATTAACTTTTCGGATGAACTCCCATCTCACCCACAAGCAGGCATCTTCTCTTTTGAGACGTTGCCTGCTTTTTCTCTTGAAGTCTTGCCAAGTCGCTCTTTTTACTTCTAAGATATCAATCAAAAGGGATACTTATGAGACAATTAAAAATAGCTTTTCTTTTTCTTTTTACCTGCAGCCTCAACGCCGTAGAATCTCAATTAAATATGAGCTTTCAACGTCGCTTTGGCCCTGATAGTTTTATGTACAACGAGCCTCTTTATTTTGCTCAAAAACCTCAAAAGAAGAAAACCGTGCAAAGCACCGGCCGCTATCGTGAGCAAATACGAAAAAAGCTCAAAAAAACCAATAGAAAACGCCCTTCATTATCAGCAAAAACTATCGAATAATAGATGAAACAAGCACCAAAAATCATACTGTTTTTTTTACTACTGATTGCGCATAATGCATCTCATGCGATAACGCTTGTTTATAACCTCCGAGTACGCCGGATTTTTACAATTGCAGCCGTACTTGAGCGAATGAAATCAAAAACACTTGCAACCGCTGTCCCCATCTATTTCACTCGAAGCAGACCCCTCCTTGAGGAACGTACCAATTTAAATGGCTGCGAAAGGCGAAGAGCAGGCGGTGCTATTATTAACCTTCGTCATGTACCATCAAAGCATTTGTGGATAGCAGCAACCACTGCAATCGCTACAGACCATGGCACATTCACTGGGTCTGATCCATTTCACGCATCTCGAACGGGACTTGATGATATAGTGTTCACCGCAGGATATCGGCATTTCGTTGGAGACAAAGCACAACTTGTAGCTTACGGACTAGCAGGACTCCCCACCCGCTACAAACTTACTCTGGAAGATAGACACACCCCACTACTGGGCACTCGATTTTATAACCTCGGCATCGGTGGAGAACTATCTTACAGTTTTATCAGCGAACTCAAACGATCATTTGCAGCAATTGCACAAGTTCGATTTATTCATGGATTCAATCGCTCATGGTGCCCCGTTTTACCAGCAGGATCTACATTCCAACCCGGTAACAGCATTGATATGCTTTTCACCGCACAATACAGAAAAAAACGCACGGTTATTGAAGGTGGCTATGACGGCACATTCTTTGCAAATCAAGCAATCATTACTCCCGTAGAAACCATTAAAGCTGATACTGTGTATCGACACACTGGATACCTCTCACTTTCACACGCATCATTTGAAACCTTTCTACGTAAGCCGATCGTCTACGGAGCAGGATTTAACGCTAGCTACGCTCCACGAATTGATACCAAAACATTCTCATTTTGGATCCATGGAAGCATCGTCTTTTAGCGCAAAAACACAAAAAAAAGAGCGCCGTTTAAAGCGCTCTTTTTAAAATTCAATCACAAAGCTTTTACTTTGCTGCAACTTCTTCAGTAACAGTTGCATCAACTACAGCTTTCGCTGGTACTTTTGGAGCAACAGCTTTCTTTTCTCGTTTTTCTTTAATACGAGCTGCTTTACCAACACGATCACGCACATAGTACAATTTTGCACGACGCACATCACCACGTTTTACTACAGTAATATCTTTAATAATAGGAGAATGGAATGGAAGAATACGCTCAACAGGAATGTTGTGAGCGCCAATTTTTCGAACAGTAAAAGAGCCAGATGCGCCTCTATGTTTGATAGCAATCACATCACCTTGGAATAACTGGATACGCTCTTTATCACCCTCTTTAATTTTTAGGTGAACTCCGATAGTATCTCCAATATTAAATTCTGGAAGAGATTCTTCTCTTTGCCCAACAGCGGTAATCGTTTCTTTTGTATATTCTCTAGCTTTCATGGCGCCTGTCCTTGATAAATATCATGATAAAATGATCAGTTATACCTCTAATATAGCCCAAAATCAGTCTACTGACAATGTTTTTCCATACCGCTCATTAATCCCCAGCCACCGATCAAAAATGGTCGCTGCAGCAGAACGAACAGATAAATGATTAAAATCAGTAAATCCCTGGATTGGACCCAACATATAATCGCATCGATCAACCACATGCGGAGCTAATCCCGATCCGGTCCCCAGCACGATTAATACTGGCCTTTGCTCGCTCCACACTCGCTCTTGATCGTAATATGAAATCTCTTTCTGGCCCCCAACATGCCGCGCAGAAGTGGCCAAAAGAAGCGGAGATTTCCCTTCTTTTTTCGTAATTTGTTCTATTACCTCATCCAATGAATCACTCACACGCACCTTATTAAGAGCATTATGCCGCTGCTTATTGTACTCAATGCCAGATCCTTTCTGCCAAAAAGATAAAAAATGCTGCGCAACCGCTTGCTGGTCTTTCAATGGTGTAGAAATGAAAAAATTCTTAATCCCATACGTGCTAGACGAGCGCGCAATATCATGAATATCGATAGACATCAATGAAGTAGTTCCCGGCTGATTATCCGGCCCTACAAGCACATCACCATGCATTAATACCACGTAATGAGGGGGAATATATTGAGCTGCTTTTTCTTTTTGCTCTTGAGTAAGCGCATAGCTTCTCAACCATGAGAAATGATGAAGTACAGAATTTTTTGCGGCTTTTCCAGATCGCCAATCATCAATCGCTTTATGATTTCCAGAGCGAATTACTTCAGGCACCTGCATGCCATGCCATTCAACCGGCTCAGTAAACTCAGGATAATCTACAAACGGACCCGTAAATGAATCTTCATCAACGGATTCTTGCTTGCCAACCACTCCAGGAATAAATCGAAGCATCCCCTCTAAAAGCATCATAGCTGGAATATCGCCACCCATAAGCACAAAGTCGCCGACCGATACAATCTCATCCGCATACTCTTTTTCTACCCGTGCATCCATACCTTCATAGCGCGCCGGCAAAAGCATCAAATGACCTTTTTCTGTTGCCTTGCGTGCAATTTCTTTCAGTAATGGCTGCGTTAACTTTTTGCCCTGCGGAGAAAAGAAAATTTTGAATGCAGAGCCATGCTCTTTTTCAAGCGTATCAACCGCACGTTCCACCACTTCAGGCTTAATGAGCATACCGCTCCCCGGCCCAAACGTAGGTGCATCAATGCGTTTTTTTGGCTCAGCACAATCAAAAAAATTTAACGTAGAAATAGAAACGAGATCTCGTTCCTGTGCGCGATTTACTAAACTGGTTTGTAAGAATGGCTTATACAGTTCATCAAAAACTGTAGCGATAGAAATATGCATAGCTGTTATCGTGCAACGTCAACAGCTGTTTTTTTGTTATCAGTAGAGGCAGCATTTACAACCATACGAATAGACTTAATAATTTGCCCTTCTCTGCCGATAACCTTACCGCGATCCTGTTCGTTCACGGTAATCTCAACTACATTTCTTTCTCCAGATGTATCAACAGCAATGTGTACATCATCTGGATGATTAACGAGCTGCTTTACAATGTAAGCAACCAACTCTTTTATCATGCAGTACCTTGTATGTTACGCCGAAGTTGTTGTTGATGCCGCAGAAGCTTCTTCTTTTACCGCTTCTTTTTTAGGAGCTGCAGCTTTTTTCACTGGAGCTTTAGCAGCTGGTTTTGATTCAACTTGAGCAGCTTTCTTCTTAGAAAGACGATATAGTTTTTTAGCAGTATCTGAAGGTTGTGCACCTTTTTCAATCCATGCATCATAGCGCTCTGCATCAAAACGAACAAGCTCACCCTTAATTGCATCGTATGTACCGATGTTTTCAAGACATTCACCGTCACGTTTTTTACGAGAATCAACCGCTACCACACGGAAAAATGGTTTGTGTTTGGTGCCAATACGAGAAAGACGAATAGCAACAGCCATATTGAGAATCCTTAGCGTTAAATATATATATTTTACTTATTGAAGATGTTACGCAATCCACCCGATTTCTTTACTAGTTTAGCATACTGCTGCATTTGATCAAATCGAGAAAGCAATTTATTTACCTCAGATACCGCAACTCCAGCCCCTTTTGCCACTCTGCCCTTGCGAGAATCATTCAAAATGCGCGGATAGATGCGCTCTTTGGGGGTCATAGAGCTGATTATAGCCCGAAATCTCCCCATCTCACGTTGTCCCTCTTGCAGGGCTTCTTCAGGGATTTGAGCACTCCCCATACCTGGAATATACTTCATTACAGAGGAAAGTGATCCAAGTCGATTCACCATATCCATCTGCTGGGCAAAATCCTCCAATGTCATCTGTCCCCGCTCAAACGAGCTGGCCATCTTATCCTGATCGCTTTTTTTGATTTTTTGCTCTGCTTTTTCAATCAGAGTCTTAATATCTCCCATACCAAGCATTCGGCTCGCTACTCGCTCAGGATGGAACTGATCAAGGTTTTCTACCTTTTCACCGGTACCAATAAAGACAATCGGTTTTTTCAATGCATAGCGGAAAGAAAACGCAGCACCACCACGGCTATCACTATCTGTTTTTGAAAGAATAGCTGATTGAAATCCAATCGCTTGATCGAAGGCACGAGCAACCGCAAGCGATTCTTGCCCTGTCATTGCATCTAAAACTAATACTTTTTGCTTTGGCTGCAGCTCGCGATCAATCGCTTGCAACTCTTGCAGCATCGGGCTATCAACATGTAATCGACCAGCAGTATCTAAAAGTAGAATTTCATATCGCTCATTTTTCCAATGGCGTTGAATTTCTAATGCAGCCTCAAGTGGATCAGTCGCTTGCGCTCGATAAAAATCGACGCCCGCTTGCTTGGCAACTACCTCTAATTGATCAACTGCTGCCGGACGATAAAAGTCCACAGATGCCACTAAAATGCGGCGTGATTTATTTCGTTTTTCCGCTTCTTTTTTCAAATAATAGGCAAGCTTTGCAATAGTCGTTGTTTTACCAGAACCTTGCAACCCCATTACCATCAACGCTGAAGGGATGGTCACTGAAAATGAGCGGTTATCATTTCCGCCTAAAAAAGCGAGTAACTTATCATTTACAACTTTTAAGAGCTGCTCTTGTGGCTTTAAACTTCCAATTAATTTCTTACCAATAAGCTCATCACTGACTGATTGCGTAAATTGTTCAACCAAATCATACGGCACGTCAGCAGAAAGCAATGCATCTTTCACTTGTGCAATTGCCTCATTCACCGATGCTTGATCGAGTGTTTTTTTACCGGAAAAGGATGAAAAAATAGACGAGAATTTTTGTGATAAAAAGTCAAACATGCTGCAATATCCTTATATCAATGTAAACCGTTTCATTTACAGTATATCATGTTCTGACTTTCGAGAAAACTCTTGATCACTGCGCTCTTTCTTGACTTTAGCGTAAGAATATTTAGGCTGATAGCATAATCATAATTAGCTCTATCACCCCCTTCAATCGGCATATTCAAATGGCAAAAAAAGAATTTTATCTCACACAAGAAGTCCCTACCTCAGTCCTTGTAGCAGTAGATGCCCCGGGTAATCGTACTGTGTATATGGATTCTTACTTTGAAGAATTCGTAAATTTAGCAAAAACTGCAGGATATCCCCCTGAAAATATGATCATTATAAAATTACGAGATATCGATCCTGGAAACTTTTTCAGCAAAGGAAAGCTCCAAGAAATTAAGGATATGAGCCAAGAAGTTGACGCCGAAAGGGTAATTATTTCAGAACGCTTATCTCCCATGCAAACTCGTAACTTAGAAGATTTTTTGGAATGCCCTGTAAGCGATCGCACCGATCTCATTTTGGATATTTTTGAAAAAGCAGCGCTTTCATCTGAAGGCAAAACGCAAGTTGCTATCGCTCGCCTCCAGCACAAAAAAACACGGCTTGCTGGTAAGGGAGTGCATCTCGATCAGCAAACGGGTGTTACTGGCCTACGCGGTGGAGCGGGTGAAAAAGCAAAAGAACGAGAGCGACGCCACATCGAAAATCATATCCTTAAAATGAGGCGTAGTTTAGAATCCATTCAAAGTTCACGCACCGTACAGCGCAAACAACGCCTTGAAAACAAAGTGCCAATCATCTGCTTAATTGGATATACCAACGCGGGAAAATCAACTATTTTAAACGCACTCACCAAAAGTGATGTGCTTGCAGAAGATAAATTATTTGCCACGCTGGATACTACCACTCGCGCACTCTTTATTAATGGCACGCAAAAAGGCGTACTTTCAGATACTGTTGGCTTTATTCAACAATTGCCTCACCATCTTATAGAAGCATTCAAGTCAACGCTTTCTGAGTTACAATTTGCCGATCTTCTTTTACACGTTATTGATGCATCGGATCCTAACTGGAAAAGCCACATCGCAATTGTACATGAAATACTGCTTTCATTAGGTGTTGAAAAAAAGATGCTGTACGTTTTTAATAAAATAGATAAAGCAGATAATGTGGATGAGCTTAAAATACAGGCACAAGAATTTCAGCCTCACGTATTTGTTTCGGCAAAGAAAAAAGAAAATCTTAAGCCACTCATTGCCTACCTGAAAGAGTGGGATCCTCGCCCCCAATCAGCACAATAGATAAAACTATTGCGCCACAAACGCTGAAGCTCTAAAATAAGCAACAATAAAATAGGTATACCTCCGCCATAAAAAAGGAGTATTCATGAATAAACTTTTTTTATTCTGCATGCTGGCACTTGGAATACCGACACATGCATTAACAGTACAATCATCAGAATCTGTAATTCAATATGCTGAAACACAATTACACGAAGCGTTTCGCATTCTCCTTTCCCTGACCAACTTAGAATCATCTTCAGATACAATGGATCCGGTAACACGTCGAATAATCGATGTAGTTACTGAGCGCCAAACAATTCGGCTATTGCGCGCATATCCCAACATGACGCAACAAAGACATTTTCAGATCCTTCGAAAAATATATGAAACGCAATCACCGCATCCCCTTTTAACGAAGGCATTAATATTACAGGCAAATCGACACCCATAATATCATCTTTTTCACACAGAGAGCCCGCAATGGGCTCTCTTCTTTTGCACTGCAACAAACCCCCTCTCATTTTACATTTCCATAATTCTGTAGTATCACATTGAGCATTCATTTCACGACACAAAAAAGGATAATGCTCAATGAATATGCGTACCACTTTTTTTCACGCACTGCTTTTCATTTCATGTACTATAGCCGCCGATTCCCCTGATCACTCTCATGAACTTTCGGAAGAGTATTTGTTACTCGGCACTCACTTTGAACAAATTGGCAAAGCAGAAAAAGCTGCAGAGCTTTATACGAAAGCCGTAAGTCTTGATTCTGAAAACCCTCGCGCCCTTACGCGATTGGGAGTCATTTATTGTGCGCAGAAAAAAACTGATAAAGCAATTCAAGTACTTGAGCACGCATTGGAGTTACAGCATGAAGATCCAACTCTCCATTTTACGTTGGGGCAATGTTATCAACAAAAAGATGATTGGAGCAATGCAGCTACACAGTATAAACGCACTATTGAGCTCGATCCAAACAATCTTAATGCCCATCTTTACGCCGGCACAGCATACGAAAAAACCAATCAAATCGTTTCAGCAATCACCGCATTTCATCACGCAACACGCCTTGATCCTGCTGCATTTGAAGCATGGCATCAGCTTGGAAATCTCTATCGCCATATTGAACGGCTTGAAGATGCCATTCCTCCCTATCGCAAAGCAATGGAACTACAACCACACAATGCCCATGTAATAATGGATCTTGCCAATGCACTTAATATGCTCAACTGCAATGAAGAGGCATTGGAACTCTATAAAGTTATTGTTGAAGCAAATCCCGGCGCAATTTCAGCACTCTATAACTTTGGGTTTACGCTCAAAAAAATGGGCAAGATCGAAGAAGCGCTCAAAATTTATGAACAAGTGCTTTCTAAAAAACCTGACTATGCGCCAGTCCATTTTAGCCTTGCATCTATCTACTTAACACTTGGCGATTATGAAAAAGGATTACCGGAATACGAATGGCGCTGGAAAGCGTATAATCAAAACGATCACACTGACGACATTCCTCTCTGGAATGGAGAAAGTCTTTCCGGACGCACATTACTGGTCTGCGCAGAGCAAGGATTGGGAGACACCATTCAATTTGTGCGCTATTTAAAATTCTTGAAAGTAAAATACCCTACTGCGCATCTCATTATCGAAACTCAATCTGCACTTGCTCATTTACTACGCCTGCAACCCTATATCGATCACGTTATTGCTCGTCATACACAGCGACCTGCCTGCGATTATCAAATTCCCTTAATGAGTATTCCGTTACGGGTGCAAACGCGCCTTGAAACAATCCCAGCAGACATTCCCTATCTGCAGGCTGATGGAAGCAGACTCGCATTCTGGAAAGAAAAGCTTTCACAGGATACCAATTTCAAAATCGGAATCTGCTGGCAAGGCAATGCCCGCTACTCAACGCTTGCATTACGCAAAGCCGTTGCGGCAAAATCTCTTGCCTTACAATCACTCAAACCCCTCACAGAGCTTCAAGGCATTAGTATCTATTGCCTGCAAAAAATAGACGGGCTTAATCAAATAACTGAATGCGATTTTAAAGATAAACTTATTATGTTTGATGAAGCATTTGATACGCAGCACGGATCATTTATGGATTCTGCTGCAGTGATGCAACAGCTTGATTTAGTCATCTCCGTTGATACCGCTCCATGCCATCTTGCTGCAGCCCAGGGAGTGCCTACCTGGATTCTCTTACCATTCCCTGCCGATTGGCGCTGGCTACGTGATCGATCTGATACCCCATGGTATCCATCGGTACGCCTCTTTAGGCAACCCGCACTCGGCGATTGGGACACCCCTATTACAGAAATGATGTCTGCATTACAGCAAACAATTTCCGGCAATACGCATGAAACAACTCAAGCATCTGAACCTCACAAAACCACTCCCGAACAACAACGTTTTTTTGAACAATTAATGCAACAACTCGACTAACGTAAAGGATGAGAATGAAGCAGTCCCTCTCCCTTGTAGCAGCACTTTGCCTAATAGTTCCTCTTCATGGACATCTTGATGACAATCAAGAGATTTCCTTTGGCATTTTTGGCGATGATCAAAGCGGAATTATAGATGATCCTTCCTATGAGGATTATTTTAATCGTGGCACTGATGCGCTGCGCAAAGGTGAATTAGCAACGGCTATTTTTAATTTAGAAAAATCAAAAAAAGAAAATCACCTTCCCCCTCAAACACATTTCAATCTCGGTATTGCGTATGAAACAAATGGCCAAATAGATGAAGCTATTGAAGCATTTAAAGATGCCATTCTTCAGCGATTAGATTATCCAAAAGCCCATCATCAGCTCGCAAAACTTCTTCAACGGAGAGGATTAATTGATCAGGCAATCGTGCATTATGAGCAAGCAATTAAGTTTGATGAAAATCTCATTGAACCATGCCTAACTGTTGCACGGCTTTTATGCGAACAAGAACAGTTTGAAGACTCACTTGAATATTTTGATCGGTACGTACAAAAAAACCCAACGAATGTCAGCGTACGATTTGAATATGCAAATGCCCTCAACACAGCGTATGAGCCAGAAAAAGCACTCGAATTCTACATGGCACTCTTGCAAGAACGGCCCAATGATGCCGGCATTCTCTATAACACTGCCTACACATTAAAAAAATTAGGCCGCATTCAAGAGGCAATGCCCTACTATGAATCTGCACTCAAAAAAAATCCCAATCATGCCGAAGCGCACTTTAGCCTCGGGCTTGCATACTTAGTAACAGGCAACTTTGCACAAGGATGGCCTGAATACGAATGGCGCTGGCAGCGAAACACACAACTTGCTCCCCGCAATTTTGATAAGCCTGTTTGGGATGGCAGTCCACTGAATGGAAAAACAATCCTTTTGCATGCAGAGCAAGGACTGGGTGATACCTTCCAATTTATTCGATATGCAAAGCTTATTAAAGAACAGTATAACGGCACCGTTATATTTGCTTCACAACGTCCGCTGCATACACTCCTTTCCCGCTGCTGCCCCTACATTGATCGAGTAGTAACACTTGATGCAATCCCTGCCGCTTTCGACGTCCATGCACCGCTCCTTTCACTTCCATTCATTTTAAAATCTGACGAACAAACAATGCCACGAAACATTCCCTATATCACTCCCGATGCATCACTCGTTGAGGAGTGGAAAAACAAACTCAGCACAGACTCACAGTTCAAAGTAGGAATTTGTTGGCAAGGAAACAGTAAATACAGCACTCCATTCTTACGATCAGTAGTCGCAGCAAAATCAATTGCACTCAAACAGTTTGCACCTTTAAGCTCTGTTGAAAACGTCACCTTCTATAGCTTGCAAAAAGAAAATGGCACTGATCAACTCAGCCAACTTCCCGACACATTTAAACTTGTTACCTTTGGTGATGATTTTGATAATGGAAATGGCCGATTTATGGATACCGCTGCCGTGATTAAAAATCTTGATTTAGTCATCACTATTGATACCTCAATTTGCCATTTAGCTGCAGCAATCGGAACACCTGTATGGACATTTATTCCCGAGCCACCTGATTGGCGATGGATGGTTGAACGAGCAGACACTCCATGGTATCCAAACATGCGCCTCTTCCGGCAAAAAACATCCGGCGATTGGGACAGCGTAATTGCTGACATTGCAACCGAACTCGGCTCACTCATTTCCCAAAAGCGCACCCCTGCATCACGTATCACACCTACTTTTGAGCCAGTAGAATCAACCAGCTTATTAACTCAACTACATAAAGAACACGATCAGCTTACTGCTCAATTTAAAAAACGAGCACAGCATTTAAGTTCACTGCACATTGCATCCGATGACGCACAATTTGTTGCCGAATTACGAAAACTGTATCTCATTACAGAGTTGCAAAAAAACGTGGATGAAAAAATAAGCACACTCGAGGGAGTATAATGAAAACATGGGCGTTTCTCTTTTTATGCGCAAGTATCACCCTCCATGCTGATGAAAATCAAACCACGCGTATTGCACAGCATGAATCAGAAATTGCCCAAAACCCTTCCAACGGATCACACCATTTTGCATTTGGTGAGTATCTTGCATCTCTTGACCAACAAAACTATTACCAAAAAGCATTCGATCACTTTAAAACAGCTACGCAATTAGAGCCGCGCAATTTGCAATGGCTCTTTCGGTTTGGCACATTTGCATGCCGCATTGGCGAATTTAATGAGTCGATTGAAGCGTATAAAACTATTTTAACCCACCATCCTGATCTAACTTCAGTACTCTATAATGCTGGTTTTACATTTAAAACCGCTGGGCAAATAGAATTTGCTGCCCGAATCTACGCATACATACTTACAAAGCATCCAGAATATGAGCCGGCTCGCCTCGGACTTGCATTCGCACTCCTTGCGCAAGGTGAGTATAAAAAGGGTTGGGAAAAACATCTTTGGAACATTCAAAAACAAGGAAAAGATTCTCCTGAATTACGCCAATTCATTGCGGATGGCACATTACACGGTAAGCGCATCTTACTCATTCCTGAAGGCGGATTAGGAGACACCCTCCAATTCATTCGCTATGCACAATGCATCAAACAAATGGGAGCACACGTAACTGTCTCAGTACAGCGACCTTTACTAAAGCTCCTTTCAGGTTGCACCTATATTGACTCACTTGTATCTCCTGGAGATCCCGTATCACCGTTTGATGCAAAAGCCACACTTATGAGTCTGCCTGCGTTTTTCCAAGATACAGAAGATACCCTCCCTCAAAACATTCCGTATATTTCACCCAATCAAGAACGCGTAGCCTATTGGAAAAATAAATTACAAAACGATCACACATTTAAAATCGGAATCTGCTGGCAACCTGATACACACAACGATGTTTCTCGCCTTGCCATTGCACGGCGAGGCATTCCTCTTTCTTTTTTCCATACACTTGGATCTACTCCCGGCGTAACGCTCTATAGCTTGCAAAAACATGAGGGACTGGATCAGCTCAGTGAACTACCCAATCAGGTAACCGTAAAAACATTTGATAACCAATTTGATGTTACGCATGGAAGTTTTGTAGACACTGCTGCCGTGATGCAATCCCTTGATTTGATTATTAGTACCGATACCGCAACGGCGCATCTTGCCGGAGCAATGGGCAAAAAAGTATGGCTGCTACTGCCCTTCAATACCGATTGGCGTTGGCTGTTAGATCGATTAGATACCCCATGGTATCCAACAATGCGCATCTTCAAGCAAACTAAGCCATTCGATTGGAATTCAGTTATAGAAGATCTGCATTCAATCTTTTTTAACGAAATATTTCAAAAACAATCCTAACAAAGGAAATTGTAATGAAGCAGATACAATACCCCTCTCTTGTACTATTATTTTTTGCTTTCAGCGCATATGCCGATGCACAGAAAATTGTCGCTCCCGTATCGGTAGGAGAACTTTTTGATAAAATCACTATTCTTGAAATTAAAGTTGAACGCTTTACCAATGCCAAACAGCGAGCAAATGTAGCATTAGAATTAAGCCTGCTTAATAAAACTGTTACCGAACACAGCCTCCTTACCCCTTCTATTGAAGCGTTAAAAGCAGAGCTACTTGAAGTGAATAAAAAACTCTGGGATATCGAAGATAATATCCGTGCACAAGAAGCAAAAAAAACGTTTGATACTGAATTTATAAAACTTGCTCGCTCCGTATACTTTACCAATGATGAACGATGCCAAATTAAACGAAACATTAATATACAAGCCGGCTCACAGCTCATTGAAGAAAAACAGTATAGGACCTATGCATGAACCGAATCCTCCTTTTATTGTCTCTTTTTTTTAATCTCACATGTACGCAGGATTACACACGCCAAGCATCCATAGCTATTCAAGAAAAAAACGGCGATCGCGCAATTTCATTACTCACTCACGCATTACAAGAAAACCCAAATGATGGCACTGCCCTGTTGCAAATGGCAACCGTTCAGTTTTTAACGCACCAGTATAAAACAGCTGCACAGTATTACGAAAAAGCCATAGAACTAAATCCTAGCCACTCTAATGCACGATACAATTGCGCAACAGCTCACAGTAGATTTGGAAATTTTTCTCGTGCTCTTGAGCTCTATAAACAGGTTCATGAAGAGCTACAAGATGAAAAAACTAAAGGGACACTCTTTAAAATGTATGTGCGATGTCAGCAATGGGATCCCGCAATACAATTACAAACACCTTCACTGTGGTGGTACGACGAAAACATTTTCGGAAAAACTATATTGCTTGATTGCTGCAAACCGGGAAATGGGCTTGGTGACGTGATACAATTTATTCGATATGCACAGACACTCACACAAGCAGGAGCACGCGTCCTTGTAAAAGCACCTCTTGCACTTCACCCACTTTTTGCACAATGCACCTTTATAGACACCCTTCTTAAACCTGATGATACACTACCATTTTATGATCGCTCATATGATATTTGTATTGCATCATTACTCCTTAAAGCAAAAGATCGTATTGCTATGAATGCACCGCAAACTGCCTATCTTTCTGCCGATCCACACTTAGTAAAAGAATGGAGGGGAAAAACCTCACAAGATGATACGTTCAAAGTTGGATTATGCTGGAAAAGCAATCTTGTAAGAGATCTTTTTACCGGCAATATTACTTCAAGCCCACGAAGCTTATCTTTAAAAGAGCTTGCCCCTCTTTCAGATCTAAACGTATCCTTTTATAGCTTGCAAAAAATATCCGAATCAATTGATGCTCCCTTTGCCATAACACAATTCAATGAAGATTTTGATGATTCCCATGGCCGATTTATGGATACCGCGGCACTCATTATGAATATGGATCTCATTATCACTGTAGACACTTCTATTGCCCATCTTGCAGGAGCGTTAGGCAAGAAAGTGTGGCTGCTCCTTTCATGTGAATCTGATTATCGATGGTTTACCGATTCAGATCACTCACCGCTCTATCCAAACATGCGCCTTTTTCGGCAAAGCGAATATCGAGAATGGGATACTATAATTAAAACAGTACACACTCAGTTACAAAAACGAATCACATCTTCAGGGAGTATTTCATGAAATTGTTCAAAACATATGTATCACTTTTTTTCCTCACTACACTTTTCGCCTACGGTGAACCAGTTGATCAGCTCATTACCACAGGGCGCACAGCACTTCAGCAAAAAAATAAAGAAGATGCCCGCACCGCATTTACAAAAGCAGTTGAGCAATATCCCTCAGATTCTAATGCGCAGTTTTACATGGGTGTATTTCATTACTATGCAAATGAAAGCAACCAAGCACTACATTACTTAAAACAAAGCTATGAACTTAATCCCGAACACGAACAGCATCTGCATGCATATGCAACCGTTGCAAATCATATAGGACACTTTGATCTTGCCCGAGATGTCATTGAGGCACAGTATGGTGCAGAACCCCGCCATGCAGGATTACGCACAAAGCTACTTCCAATTTATATCCGTAATCAAGATTGGTATTATGCACGTAAACTCTGCAATACTTCTGATCTTTGGTGGTACAATGAAAATATCACAAACCAATCAGTACTCCTTGATCTGAGTTCTCAATGGAATGGACATAGAGACGTGATGCAAATGGTTCGCTACGCAAAACATCTCAATGCTAAAGGGGCACAAGTCACCGCTTACGTTCGCCCCGAGCTACAGCCTCTTCTTTCACTTTGCCCCTATATTGAACGAGTAATTCCAACCACGCATCAAAAGCCGACCCTTCAAAAAGAATATTCTCTCACGGCCGATCGTTTTATTCTTGCAATGCATTCATCACTCCATACTCCATCGCAAGATATCCCTTATCTTTTTGCAGATAAATCACTCTGTGAAAAGTGGCAAAACCGACTCGCTCCCTATCACGCCTTTAAAGTAGGAATCTGCTTTCAAAGCAGTAAAGCGGGCGATTACTTTTCTAACACCTTACAACCTGGTCCGCGCGGTATGTATGGCGATCAAATCGCTCCACTGCTACAAATACCTGGCGTAAGCTTTTTTAGTCTCCACCCTGGATCAGAACCAGAAGCAAAACAACTCTGCCAATACAATACCTTCCACGTATTTGACGATCTTGATACAGGGCACGGCGCATTTATGGACAGCGCTGCGCTTATGCAACAGCTCGATCTCGTAATCACCGTAGATACTGCAATCGCTCATTTAGCAGGCGCGCTTGGAGTTCCTGTGTGGGTAATGATGCCGCATGCTACCGATTTTCGATGGCTCGGCGCGGATGAAGAATGCCCATGGTATCCAACGATGAAATTCTTTGTGCAAAAACAGCAAGGCGAGTGGCCAGAAGTTGTTGAACGCGTAAAGCAAGCACTCGAAAATCGCTAGACAGCCCCCTAAAAAGCTGTTAAATTCTGTCCATTTTACTACATAGATCTTTACACATCTTTGCGAAAGGTTACTCATGCAAAACAAATCTTCATTCCTCGCAGTGGCACTTCTTTTAACCTCACTTTCTATACAGTCAGGCACCATGAATCAAACAGTTACCGTTCACGATAAAACCTTTGCAGTAAGCATTCCTCATGCAAAAATTGAAGAGCGAATCAAAACGCTTGGTCAACAGATTACTCACGATTATAAAAATGCCGAAAAGCCTCCCATCTTTATCGGAGTACTCCGTGGCGCTTTCATGTTTCTTTCTGATTTAGTAAAAGCAGTTGATCTTGCCTGCGAAATCGATTTTATCCAAGTATCAAGTTACGAAAACAAAACAACATCATCTGGCGTAATCACATTACTCAAAGCCTTAAAAAGCGATATCACTGATCGAGACATCATCATCGTTGAAGATATTGTTGATTCCGGCCTATCAATTGCATACGTACGAGATATGCTTCAAACCTCTAATCCTCGATCAATTCGAATTGCCTCACTTTTAGACAAAAAACTTTCCACCCTTGATTTTCCTATCGACTACGTTGGATTTGAAATCGCACCCGAGTTCGTAATAGGATACGGTTTGGATTACGACCAACTCGGCAGAAACCTAAAAGATATTTATACACTTGCTGAGTAAAGAAAACGATTATGCGTAAGCAATTATTTTCACTTCTTCTTATCTCATCTTTTTCAATACAAGCAATGAATAGCACTGATGAATTAGAAGTACAAATCAAACAGCTTAGTGGCAATATCGCCCTCTGCGCAACCGTTATAACGACCGCTGCGCTTATAGATGTTCATACCGAATTTAAGGAATATCCAGTATCACAATTTCCGTACTCACGCCATAGAAAAGAACAAAAACTTCAACTCCTTAAAAAGGCAATGCTACTACAATCCGCAGCTATTCTGAATCAATCACTAGTATCAACAAAGCAATAATATTGCTTTCAAAAAAGGAGAGTAGTATGTGTAAGCAATTTCTTTTACTTCTTTTAATCTCATGCGCATCTTTGCGGGCTGCTGATGATAGCAGTTTTACAGATGGATATTCTGTAGATGAATATCCTGTATCAATTAACTCTGATTACGATAGCGATCCCGCAGAAAGTGAAAACGCTGAGCTACTGATGCACACAAATCACCCTGCATCTAAAAAATGGCCACTCAAAAAAAAGATACTCTTTGCACTTCTTGCCAGCACAACAACTGGAGTAGCAGCAACAACCGTCTGGTCTACCTGGCCAGACTATCGAAGCGCTATTTCCGTATCATTTAATCCTCGAGTGTTAAATTGCCAAAAACAAGACATTTTTTTTATTACCGGAAAATGCGACTTCTCAGGCGAAAGACCTACATGCGGGATTGAGCAATGCCAAAGTGAAGCCGCATTTAATACTCAATGGTATATTGACCTTAGTACAAAAGTTATAGGGATTTGTTTTGGCGCAATTTCCACAGCCCTCTATGGTAAGCATGGCTAACAGTATTTTAAAAAAGGAAAAGTTTTATGTTTCAAAAAATAGCACTGTATATTTCAGAATCATTTGGTTTTAATTTTATGACAATTCCCGATACAATCATGATGATTATTCGAGGTATTATCATTTATTTTTTAGGAGCAACGCTTGCTCGCTTTAACAAAAAACTTATTGGCGTCCGCACTCCATTTAATTTTCTCCTCTTTATAATCCTTGGTTCTGTATTTGCGCAAGCTATTATTGATGGCAGCTCTTTTTTGCCAATATTAGGAACAATCCTAACATTGTTTACTCTCAATGGATTAATGACAATGCTTGCTTACTACCTTCCTTCAGTTGAATCATTTGTAAAAGGACAACCGTCTATATTGGTAAAAGATGGAGAAATTCAATGGGGAAAAATGAAAAAATATTATATTACTGAGCAAGAGCTTCTCAATGAGCTTCATCGGCAACTCCATACTCAAAACCTCAACTCTGTTGAATCGGCATTTCTTGCAAGCGACGGAACAATTATCTTTATTGAAAAAAATACGTAAGCCCTATGCTTTTAATCGCGAATCTGGAGGGATAATATCACTTCCTTCAATACCATCTTTTTTGATAATGCTAATGCTGCCCGATGGCTCAAGATACGCAAATTCCACATCAGATAAATGTAAAACTCCCCGCATCCGTAAAATGGAATACAGCTCTTCTTTTGAAATATTTTGGCGCACCATAGCATCTTGTAAAATTTTTCCATCATGGAGAATAAGCACCGGGGTGCCATTAATGAGCTGCTCCATAAATCTACTAATCATAGATACCTTCGTAATCACTCGCTCGGCAAATACAATCGTACTGATTACTACCATTGCGTAAATAAGTGGGATCTCTCGGTAAAACATTGGATCACCAACCGCCGATCCGAGTGCAACAATAATAATAATTTCAAACGGACTGAGCATTCCCATACTCCGCTTATCCATCAGCCGAACATTCGCAATGGTATAAAAAAACATAAAGCCCGTTCGAAACACAATTTCAAACAGATGCCCCCATGCAAACGTTGGACCAATAAAAAGACGATACGCTTCATCAACTATCCAATTCATGAGTTCTCCTTACAAAAATAATATCTTTTGCCTTACTCTATACTGAATTAAACTCACCAAACAAGCATATGCTCTGCAGTGGGCAAAAAATGTAAAACCCTTTATACTATTCACTGCATGTAACCCTTAGACTAAAAAAGCGTATGACTATAAAAATTTCTCTTAATGCTCCCCAACAAAAAGCAGTGCATCACGTTACCGGTCCACTCTTAGTAGTAGCTGGTGCAGGATCGGGAAAAACTCGCGTAATCACCGCACGCATTACTCACCTCATTGTTGATCAAGGGGTACCTGCTCGTGAAATTGTCGCACTTACTTTTACGAATAAAGCTGCCAATGAGATGAAGGAGCGTATTGCTGGATTTATCGGATCAGATAAAGAACTCCCCTTTGTCGGCACGTTTCACTCCTATTGCGTACGCATACTCAAAGAGAATAGTGCATTACTTGAAAACCCCTTCATTTCAATTTTAGATGAAGACGATAAGCGAAAATTACTTTCAGGGATTTTACATCGCGCAAACATGCATAAAGAGCTTTCAGCACGCCAAGCTGGTTACCAAATATCAAACGTAAAAAACAAACTAATTGCGCTCACAAAGCCAGCTTCCGAACTCTTTGATCATCCCCTTTTGCCTGACATTTACTCCGCATACGAAAAAGAAAAGCGAGAAAGTAAAACGTTGGATTTTGATGATCTCTTGCTTGAAACAGTGCGCTTATTTAGAAAAAACAAACAGTTTAAAGAGCTATTTCAAAACAACATCCGGCACGTCATGGTCGATGAGTATCAAGACACCAACCTCGTACAGCATGAGCTTTTAAAGCAAATGGCCTTGCGCAGCAAAAAACTGGTACTTGATTCTATCTGCGCGGTAGGCGATGAAGACCAATCCATTTATGCATGGCGCGGAGCAACCGTTACAAACATGCTCAACTTCAAAAAAGATTTTACCGGCACTACGCGCATTGCCATTGAGCAAAATTATCGATCAGTGCAGCCAATATTAGAAACCGCTAATACGGTTATTAAAAATAACACCCAACGGAATCCAAAAAAATTATGGTCTGAGCGAATTGGCACAAATCGTATAAAATTACTTACCTGCATGTCTGAGTATCAAGAAGCTGATGTAATTACACAGCTCGCGTCAATTGCTCGCACCCAAGAACAAGCGCCCTCTATCGCCGTACTCTATCGCACACACGCGCAATCACGCGCTATTGAAGAATCTTTTTTAAAGCACGGCATTCCCTATAAAATTATTGGTGGTCTGCAGTTTTATGAACGAAAAGAGGTAAAAGATCTTTTGGCGTATCTGAAACTGATTGCCAATCCATTCGATCGTGCATCGCTCTTTCGTATCTTAAATACTCCCGCTCGCGGATTTGGCGCAAAGTTTGAAGAAAAACTTTATACCATTATGGCAGAGCAACCGTTTTTAACCTTCAAGCAAGCAAGCGAGCAGCTGAGCAATGAACTCCCTCCGGCAAAAAGAAAAGCCTTGACCGCATTCTTAAACATCTTTGAAGGGCTTGAGCCAGAAAGTAAACCTCGTGATGCTGCAAATCAAATTCTCAATCGCATCGAATACACCACTTACTTGAAAAAAACATATGAAGGTGATGATGCACAAACCCGAATTGAAAACGTAAATGAGCTCATGAATGCTATGAGCCACTTTGAAACAGAAAAGGTAACAACCATTTCTGCCTTTTTAGATGAAGTAGCACTCATGCAAGAAAAACTCACCGCATCTGATGATAAAGAGCATAAAGTGCTATTAATGACATTGCATGCCGCTAAAGGATTAGAGTTTGATATCGTAGTGCTTGCCGGCCTTGAAGAAGGAATCCTTCCCACTTCCCGCGCGCTCTATGAAAATGATGATGCACTCGAAGAGGAACGTCGCCTTTTTTACGTTGGCATTACTCGTGCAAAAAACCACCTCCTTTTCTCACATGCAAAATTCAGATATACCTACGGCCAAATGGTAGACCAACTGCCATCTCAATTTTTAGATGAGCTTCCCAAAAAGCATGTGGCGCGTGATAGTGCTGACTATTGGAATCACTCCCAAATTCGCCACTTCTGCGCTGATTGGCTCGGCTATGAACAACCAGAACTTACCGCGCGAAAAAATCAATTTGCAAGCTTAATCCAAGATAAAATTAATACATCCACCTCAAAATCTTCATCGCGTGAATCACTTAAGATTACGCCAAGCTCTGCAAAGACCGTAAAAAGAAGTGTTTCAAAAAAAGCGTCTCTTGTACAAGCTATAAAAGAAAAAATAGCAAATCGATCACAAAAAAATTCATCTCATGGCACATCGAACGATGAATTAAAGCGTAACCAACCAGTTCGCCACAAAACATTCGGCGTAGGCCTCGTGCAAAGTGTTGAGAAAAAGAACGCAAATATCGTCGTAACGGTAAACTTTAAATCCGGCATTAAAAAAATAATGTCTCGATTTTTGCAAGTAATTTAGTCCATTGACGCATCCCCGAAAACATCTATACTAACCGGCAATTGCTTACGCACTCATGCATAACTGGTCGTATCAACTCATTTATTCAGGGATCTTTATGAACAGTATAAAAGTATCGTTACTTTTTTCTATTGCTCTTTTAACATCAAATACCTTTGCGGCTAATCCTCTCCAACGCGCAGCAATAGCAGCCGTTAGAGCAAAGACGCCCCGAATGATAGCTGCCCGAGCATCCGCAGCAACGACTACATCTGCACGATTAAACGCTCCAGCAAGAACAGACAGTCCGCAGATGTCCCGCAGAGGCGTGTTTCATGAGGCTGCACCCAATTCAATATCTCCTCGCACCATACACAGAGGACTTTCTGCCATTTTTAAACAAGCTGAGTCTAAAGGCGACGGCCAGTTGAAGTTTTGGGTTTTTGTACAAGCGCATGCTGAAATTGTTGGATTAGAGCAGCGTTTATCTAAAGTTGAACGTCGCTTAAAAAAAGAAACGAAACATTCTACAATAGCTAATTTAAAAGAAGAAAAAGCAATGTTAATCGCCGTTATTGATCAAATTACAAAAGACTTTATCGATATTGAGTATTAATACAATATGTTTTACTTACCCATACTTCGCAATGCATCAAGGGCAGCATTAAAAGTACCACTCGAAAGTGTTAATTTCTGAGCAAGCGCCTTATCTTTAAAGCGTAACGCATTGCTATCCTGCATCATTGCAGCAATATCAGCGTCTTTTGAAAGCACAATATCTTTGCCAACCACCTTGCCATTCGGAAGGCGCACACCATTACCCGGTGTTATAAACAGGCCGCTATCAGTTTTAACCACCATAAATTCTTTTGATTGAATCGTAGGATTATCATCCACATAGGGCCCCTGCCATTTTTCCGGACGCACTAAATTCATTGGCCCTACTTCTGAGCCAGTAAACTGTTCCACATTCAAAAAATTAATAATGTTTTGCTGGTTATCAAAGCCGGAAATAGTGCATTGTTCATGAATAGTTTGAAAGATATCCGCAAGCCGTTTTGCTTCTTG
>Ga0233415_10000300_pt1 | contig 23704 bp, 20 predicted proteins | sample Na_anoxic_12_MG_FD_188631 | JGI IMG/M metagenome (GOLD analysis project Ga0233415, IMG submission 188631) | Seawater microbial communities from Saanich Inlet, British Columbia, Canada - Na_anoxic_12_MG | ecosystem: Environmental > Aquatic > Marine > Inlet | place: Canada: British Columbia... | reverse complement strand
TAAAATTCTAGAATTGCTGAATATCTGGACCAGGGCTCCCAAGCTCGATGCCTGGAAAAAATTTGTAGAAATGTACAAAGCGCCGACACATTCCGTTACCATAGCAATCGTCGGAAAATATGTTGACCTGACTGAATCTTATAAAAGCTTAAATGAGGCTTTATATCACGGTGGTATCGCCAATGATTGTCGTGTTAATCTCGTTTTTGTTGATTCAGAAAAAATAGACAGTAAAACATGCAATGAGTATCTTGCTGATGCAGGCGGAATACTGGTTCCCGGCGGGTTCGGAACGCGCGGTATTGAGGGAAAAATATGCGCCGCCAATTATGCGAGGGAAAAGAAAGTTCCCTATTTCGGTATTTGCCTTGGCATGCAGATTGCGGTTATTGAATTTGCACGAAATGTTGCAGGCATTGAAAAAGCCAACAGTTCCGAGTTTGATAAGAATACACCCCATCCTGTTATATACCTGATGCTTGAATGGTATGACGATAAAACGAAAAACATTGAAAAGCGCGACGTCACCTCTGACAAGGGCGCTACTATGCGCCTTGGTGCCTATCCTTGCAGGCTTGAAGAGGATACATTTGCATTTAATGCCTACAAAACCAAAGATATTTCAGAACGGCACCGGCACAGGTATGAATTCAATAATGAGTATAAAGAGGTACTCAAGGAAAAGGGATTGACAATAAGTGGCATGTCGCCAGCCGGTGATCTCGTTGAAATTGTTGAGGTTAAGGACCATCCGTGGTTTCTTGGCTGCCAGTTTCATCCGGAATTCAAATCACGCCCCATGAAACCACACCCGTTGTTCAGAGATTTTATCAAGGCATCTAAGATCAATTCGTAAAAAGATGAAACGAAACGGAACTCTATTATTAGGACTCAGGGTTGACTCTGCGTTCACCCTGCTTACGTCGTTCTTCCTTACCTCTTTTTTCTTTTCCGTCATTTTCAGAGTAATCCGAACTGTATTCTTTGCGTCTGCGTTCACCCTGCTGCCGTCGTTCTTCCTTAATTCTTCTTTCTTTTCCGTCTGATTCAAAGTAATCCAAACTATATTTTTTGCGTCTGTCTTCACCTAAGCGGCGATTGATGAACGATCGTTTTGTCATCTTTTTCTCTTTCAAATTTTCGTCATGCGTTGATTTGCTCATGGTGATACCTCCCATTTTTTAAAACCGTCCATTCACTTCGCCAGGCTCGACACAATAAATTCCCCTATCTTTTCAGCAGAGCTTCCGAAAAGTTTATCAGTCTCAACAAGTTCAAGGTGAATGTCGTCCCATCGCATGCTGTTTTCCTGAACGATATTTTTGATATGCTCGTACTTTCCTCCCAGAGCCTTTATCTTTGTTGAAAGTGGGATATTCTCTTTGAAACCCACATTAAGTAAAAGCAGGTATTCAATCATGTTCGGCATATCCGGGGAGGTGGAAATTATTGGAATAACAATAATACTCCTGTCATCTTTGCGCCCTATACCGATATAGACATTTCCCTGTCTGACAATGGTTTTTTTGGTTCCCTTAAGTTTTGTGTCGGTTTCCACGCGGGATGGAATAGGCAAAAGCACCCCTTCTTTTTTTAATACCTCGATTGTTGTTTCATCCGTAGGCTCGCCGAGGAGGTTCAATTTGCCGATTCTGTATCGAATAGCCCCTTTGATGTCAGAAATGATTTGTTGAAGGTTTTTAAGGACAAGGATATTTCTGTTTATAAGCTGTGAGGTCTTGAAATTGTGCGCAGCCAGAGCTTCAAAGAGTATTCCTTCAACTTTTTCACTAATTCGGCTTGTTCCCACGGTAACTGTTTTTGCCTGGTGTTTGATTGCATCCACAGGCCGGGCCATGCAATTGATCGACTCCCCCAGGCACTTGAAAAGGCTGTTGAGCATGTTTAGCGGTGTTCCCTTTATGCCGAAATCGAGTTCAAAATCGGATACCGGAAGTCTTCCGGACAGGTACTTAAGTAGGAGAGTCATATCTGAAGCGGCTTCAGGTCCCATGGCTGTCGGAAAACGGTTGTGAGTTTTTTTTCTTCTGAATTCGTTGTAGAACGTAAGTATTTTTTCCCTGAACGGTTTCTCCAGAATAACTTCATAGACATCCATACCCTCTTTAGCATGTTCGTCTATTGTATTTCGAATTTCTTCCTGGAAACCGTATAGAAATCGTGACCCTTCGTTAATAGCAAGGGCAGCATAATATCCCCAAAGATGTCCAACAAGAGTGTTTAAAATGGGTGCAAGATGTTCACTTATAACAGGAACATGAAAGACATCTTCTGCATAAGGACCGAACCTTTTCTCCCCTTCATCAGCAATTACCACAGGCATGGCCTTGTGAGCTTTAAATATAGCCGTATCCTTTATAATATCACCAATAACAGTTGGCCTTGTCCCTGCGGCGCAGACAATTATAAGTGGCTCTGATGAAAGGTCTATATGCTTTTTGTCTTCAACAAAGTCGGATGAAATTGTCTTATAGCAGAGTTCGGAAAGTTTGATCCGTATCTCGTCTGCTGAAGCTTTGTTAGGTCCGCTTCCGACGGCCGCCCAGTATGTTCTGGCAGGGGCAAGTCTTCTTGCTGAATCTTCGATTTTATTTTTCATTGCCAGAACTTTTCTCATATGCAAAGGGATTTCAAGAAGTCGCTCTATCTCCTCTGATATAAAGGCATCATTCCTGCGACCTTTAAGATCGGCAATAAAAAGTCCGAGGATAGCACCTGCAACGATCTGCGAGTAAAATGCCTTTGTTGAGGCCACAGACATTTCAATATCCCGGCCGCTGCTTGTGTACATGACGCCATTCACCTTGAATGTGATATCCGAATCCCTGCGGTTTACAATAGCAAGGGTATAAGCACCCCGCTCTTTCACCATTTCTACTGTACGATTTGTATCAGTTGTTGTTCCTGACTGGCTTATAGCGATTACAAGGGTGTCGGTCATGCTCTGGGCGTCGTCATGTTCGTCAAGTTTAAACCCGCTAAGTTCCGATGCCTTGAGTGCATTAATTTGAATCCCAGGGTCATCCAGGTAATAACTCAGAATGTCTGCACATGCCAGGGAGGCAACACCGGCAGTCCCCTGTCCGACATAAAAAATACGTCGTATTCGATTTTCAGTCAGCGCTTTTTTCAATGACTGTGGGATGATTGTTTCATCGATTGCGGTAACATATGATTTTTTTTCGCCCTCTTTAATTTTCCAGCGGCTTTGAAGGGTTTTTTCAACTGAAACCGGAGATTCTGAAATCTCTTTTAAAAAATAATGGGGAAATTTCTGGCGATCTATGTCTCTTGATGTGATTTTTGTGTGCTTAATATCTTTTTCACCAAGTTCAACAGGGGTTCCGTCATAAAACATTGCATTGATTCCTTCAATGCCTCCGCCTGATTTTTGACTGAGAGTGAAAATCTGCCCCTGGGTATCTCCTCTTATCCCTTCTGCAACTATTTCCCCGTCCATTTTAATAAAAGATTGAGTCTCTTCAATAAACCCGTAAACTTCGGAAACAGGCATATAATGATTATCAGCCAGTCCTATGAAAATAGACTGGCCGCTTCCTTTCTGGGCCAGAAAAAGCATGCCGGGTGCAAGATCGGTATGCATGGATATGGCGTGGGACCCCTCGAAATCATTGACTGCCAGCCTAAATGCTTCCCGGACACTGTGGCCCTGTTTAAGATACTTTTCAATTCGGATGGGAATGATTTTAGTGTCAGAGGTTATGTCGCTGTGGATAGAATTTCCATCTGATTCAAATTCCTCTTTCAACTCCATGTAGTTATCGATATCACCGTTTAAACATACATGAATTATTCCTGTTTTATCCTTCCGGTTCCCCGGGATATCGTTGTCAACAGGATGACAGTTTGCTTCGGTGATAGCGCCAACCGATGCCCAGCGTGTATGGGAAGAGACAGTGTGAAACCTGTGGGGAAAATCGGCCATTATTTGAAGAACAGGGTCGTTTTTAATCTGTTTTCGCAAAAAACTTATATTATCCCCGAGTTTTCCGATTTCAGCCGCAATTTTATAAGTCAGAGTTATCGCTGAGAGTTCTTTTTCGCTTTCATCTTTTGTCTCATTAACACTGATGCCCATGTTTGTCAGAACATCCTGGGCCGACCGCTCTTTAAACCGGTTAAAAAGATTTGCATTCTCAACTGTTTTTTCAAATTTTTCATATTGGGCCTTTTCCATAATAAACATCAAAGAGATGCCCGCTGAATCACGGCCCCTTACTTCAAGACGATCAATGGAGTTAAGGACTGCGTTAATATTTTTAAATATATTTACAGAGGAAAAAGTTGGCGAAGTTTGGCAAAGACTGAGCAGGTTATTAACCTTTTTTAAATTATCTATGATTTCAGAATTAAGACACCATGCAATATCCTTTAAACTTTCAATTCGTTGTGTGATTGTATCGACATCTTTTGTCTCAAGGTGCCCCATATTGTCAGACAGCAATTTCGCTTGTGCATCAATGATATTTAAAAGGCGACCTGCTAATTTTGCAAGTTCGTCCTGCATTTCTTCGTTAACAAAAAGATTGTAAAAAAGATCTTTGTCTTTAAATGTGCGGACGGATTGAAAGAAAGAGTCGATAAGATCATTTCCACCAAGATAATGATCATCTATGGAATAATTGTTTTTCTGACAAGCAGTATATGAAAACTGGTCAATTTTTGTAGCCATGCCGTCTAAAGATGCTATATCGACCGACCGGCCTGCCTTCTCTTTGCCCTTAAATGAGATTATTCCGGCAAGCCCGCAATTCAGCATGTTTTTTGTGTAAGGGGAAAATATAATGGAATTTTCCGGTACGCTGGATTCGCTCTTACCAAAATAAATATTTGCCATAAGGCAGCTATGAGCGAGTTTACAGGCATTTTTAAAAAAAACTATAATCTTTTCAGCTGGGGTTTTACCCGCTCTTTCAATTGCTGCTTTTATAAGTCTTTCCATTTTTAGCCTCTTTCTTCTTTGAGTATTTTACTGACTTTTTCAACATCGTCAGGTCGATCTACACCTATACTTCTATACTTTGTTATTAGAACATGAACAGGTATTTCGTTTTCAAGTAAACGAAGCTGCTCAAGTTTTTCAGTCCTTTCAAGGCGGCCTGGTTGTAGCGCCACGAACTGCCTGAGAGCATTCATGCGGAAAGCGTACAGTCCAATATGGCCGTAAAATTCGCTTTCCCGGTTTTCTCGCGGACAGGGGATGGGAGATCTGGAAAAATAGAGTGCTTTTCCGTTTAATGTAAAAACGACTTTTACGATATCCGGGTTTTCGGCTTCTTCGAGGGTAATTTTTTTTATCGGAGTTGTTACAAGAACATCCGGGTTTTTAAAAGGAACTATCAGCTCGCTGATCATAGCGGGCTTTAGTGTCGGCTCATCCCCCTGAATATTTACTACAACAGCATCCTGGGGAATTTTTATGGATTCCGCGGCTTCCAGGACCCTGTCGGTTCCGCTTTCGTGGTCATCTCTCGTCATGACCACCGGAACATCGAGTTTTTTTGCTGCTGAAAAAATCCTGTCATCGTCCGTTGCCAGCATAACGCTTGTGAGCTCAGGACACAGCCTGGCCCGATTAAATACATGCCAGAACATCGGTTTACCCAGAATATCAGCAAGCGGTTTTCCGGGAAATCGTGTAGATTTATACCGTACAGGTATGATGCCGTAACATTTAGGGAGGGTATTCATTCTTAATAAAGAATCCTGGCTCAGAGGCCTGGGGCTTTGTATTACCCCTTCAAGTGGTTGTTTTCAACTGGTTGCAATATGCAAAATAGAAAGTTTAAAGTTAAATAAGGGCAAATAAATGAACATTCAACATCGAACGTCCAACTTCGAATTTTGAATAAGGTATTCTGCCAATTTATAGATCGGTGGAGCGAAGCGATTTCATCATTGGATGTTCAACGTTCGATGTTCGATGTTCAAAAGTGTTACGACTCAACTATTTCACTTAAGTTACCTTACAGAGGTTCCTGGCTTCATTTTTTTATCAAAAGTGGCAATGGAGCATACTTTATCATCAACAGCGGCCAGCAGCATTCCGTTGGACTGTACCCCCATTATTTTGGCTGGTTTTAAGTTTGCAGCAATAAGAACCTGTTTGCCTATCAGGTCATCAGGGTTGTAGCTTTCCGAGATACCGGCAACAATTGTTCTTTTTTCACCTATATCCACTTCAAGCTTAAGAAGTTTTTTTGCTTTTGGTATCCCTTCGGCGTGAATAACTGTTCCAACCCTGAAATCTATTTTTGCCAGTTCTTCAAATGTAATTTTCGGCTTAATTTCGAACACTCTATCACCCACCTCGGCTTCTCTTTTTATATCAGCCCTGATTTTTTTAAGATCGATTCTCGGGAAAAGAGTAATCGATTTTAAAAGTTTTGTGCCGGGCTCCAGTCTTTTCCAGGTATAGAGCCGATCAAAAGTATAAAATGGCTCTGAAACATCCATACCAAGATGCTTTTGCATCAGCAGGGCGGTATCCGGCATTACAGGGTAGATCATACCGGATATGATTCTCAAACCTTCAAGGAGATTATAGATAATAGTCTGAAGTTGTTTTTTAGTTGATTTTTTCTTTGCAAGCACCCATGGAGCAGTGACATCAATATATTTATTCATGCTGCTGATAAATACCCAGACCGCCTCTAATGCCTTGTGAAAGGCAAATATTTCCATCTCCTTTTCGAATTTTTCAATAGCAGTCAGTGCGTCCGGTTCAAGACCGGGTTTTAATTCTTCTTCTGCTTGAGGATCGGTCTCAGGTACAACCCCGTTGAAATACTTGTGTGCCATTGAAAGAATCCTTGAAAACAGATTGCCAAGGTCATTTGCCAGATCTGAATTGATTCTCTGCACAAAGGTCTCTTCTGAAAAGCTTGAATCAAGCCCGAAAACCATATCTTTTAAAAGGAAAAATCTGAATTGATCAAGGCCGTAGATTTCTTTTAATTGTAGAGGCTCCACTACATTCCCGAGGCTTTTAGACATCTTGGATTGATCGACATTCCAGTAGCCATGAACATTCAGATGTTTATATGTGTCAATTCCGGCTGCTTTTAACATGATTGGCCAGTAAATGCCATGTGGTTTAAGAATATCCTTGGCCACAATGTGCTGGGCCACAGGCCAGTACTTTTTAAAAAGATCGTCATCAGGATATCCCAGCGCGGAAACATAATTTAAAAGGGCATCGAACCAGACATATGTAACATAGTCCTTGTCAAAAGGAAGCGTAATGCCCCACTTGAGGCGTGTTTTCGGCCGGGAAATACACAGATCTTCAAGGGGTTCCTTTAAAAAAGCCAGAACTTCATTTTTATAACGTTGCGGGCGTATAAAATCAGGATTTTTTTTAATATGATTTATAAGCCAATCCTGATATTTACTCATTTTAAAAAAATAATTTGATTCTTTGATAATTTCAGGGGATGTTTCATGGTCAGGACATTTGCCGTCCACAAGCTCCCGCTGAGTGTAGAAGCGCTCGCATCCAAAACAGTAAAGCCCTTCATATTCACTGAAGTATATGTCTCCCGAGTCGTAAATTTTTTGAAGGATTTGCTCTACCACTGCTATATGAGAAGGATCGGTGGTTCTGATAAAATAATTGTACTTTATATTAAGTTCGGGCCACAGGTTCTTAAAAAGTGCGCTGATATTGTCAACATACCTTCTGGAGCTTAAATTTTCCTTTTTTGCAGCCCGCACAACCTTGTCCCCGTGTTCGTCCGTGCCGGTGAGAAAAAAGACGTCCTTTTTGCGCATTTCATTGAACCGGCTAGCAACATCGGCTATGATTGTTGTATATGCATGCCCCAGATGAGGCCTTGCATTAACATAATAAATCGGCGTTGTTATGTAAAAGGGTCCTGGCATTTTTCAAAGGTCTCTTTCGTTTTAAAGTTTATCTAAAGTAGTTTCTATTTCGTTGCCATCTTCTCTGCGGATGGTTATTTGACTGCTTATTACATTATGTCTGACTACCTTTCCTTTTCCAGCCGATGTGCTTACAGTCTTATCTATTTTTGGAAATTTTTTCTTAAGCGCAAGGTAAGTTTCATATTCAAATTTAAGGCAGCACATAAGACGACCACACAGGCCGGAGATCTTGGTGGGGTTTAAAGAAAGCTTCTGTTCCTTTGCCATGCGAATCGAAACATGTCCGAATTTTTCAAGAAATGACGTGCAGCAGATTTCACGTCCGCACCTTCCGATTCCGCCGCACATTTTGGCCTGATTTCGTATTCCCACCTGGCGCATCTCAACCCTTGCACCAAGCTCTTTGACCAGCATTTTTACAAGCTGACGGAAGTCAACGCGACCATCTGATGTAAAGAAAAAAGTTAATTTATTCGAATCAAAGGATTTTTCAACGGAAAATAGGTTCATGTTAAGACCGAGTTCCTTAATACACTTTAAGCAATAACTGTGACCTTTTTTTTCAGTTCCAATATTTTTTTCTCTTTGAAGAAAATCTTTTTCACCGGCCAGGCGAAATACTTTTTTAAGAGGCCTTTGTGGTGGACGTACGTCAAAGGGAACAGGTGGCAGGGCCACGGTTCCGAAACCAAGCCCTTTCTCGGTCTGCACAATCACACAGTCATCCCGGTTCAGTACAAATGCTCCGCAGTCAAAGTCATAAACCTTGCCGGAAGGCTTAAATGTAATTCCTACTACTTTTTTCATTTGTTAATGGTTTCCCTGCCACTCCCGATTCGCATCATCATAGTTTCCAGTGTGAGCCTTAAATTGGCATTTGACTGAATATCTTTTTGCGCCGCCTGGATTGCATCGATTTTAAGCAGAAGCGATTTAATGTCAATTTTTTGTGAAGCATATTGAATCTTTTTTATTAAATCTTTGTTAATGATTTTTTCAGGGTGAAAATTATATATTACAAGGTCCCTTAGCCAAGACTTCATTATCTCAAGTGAATCAAAAAGAAAATCTTTATTTTTCTTCAGCATTTCAGCGAAAGCCATAAGCATGCCGGAAGACATTGAAAATAAAGCCCCAGGTTGATCAGATTGATCGGGTTGATAAGGGCCGACGGCATTTATAAGCCAGTTCCTGCGATTTATCCAGCTTGAGTTGTTCATGGCAAAGGCTCTGGAAATACTCCCGTTTGCCATGGCGGCTATTATTGAAGCTTTATCCGGTGCGAGACCTTGATTTTCAATAAGTCGGGTTTCGATACTTTTTACAGAAACAGGGTTAAACCTGATATGCTGACAGCGTGAAATAATCGTTGGCAGAAGATCGGATATCTGACATGCAGTAAGTATTAAAATTGAGCTGTCAGGCGGTTCCTCAAGCATCTTGAGAAGGGCATTACTGGCTGAGGGATTCAAAGCGTGGGCATCAGATATTATTACCACCCGTACCCTTGCTTCATATGGTTTCATGGCAAGGGTATCACAAAAGCCTCTTATTTGATCAATCTTTATAGAAGCCCCGGAAGGCTTTATCCGAATGATATCAGGGTGATTACCAGATTCTATTTTTCGGCATGATCGGCAGTATCCACAAGGGTTGACAGCTGCAGGCAGGTCATTTTTGATAGTGGCATTATCAATAGATTCAGACCGCCTGCGCTTTTCACCCGTACAGTTGCATGCCATAGCAAAGGCTGTAGCCGCATCCTTTTTACCAACGCCTTCAATTCCTGTAAAAAGTAGTGCATGTGGTATGTTACGTTTTTTAAGAAAAGCAGCCAGAATTCGCACGGGCCGTTTCTGATCTGTTATCGAATCAAAGGTCGGACACAAAGTTAATAATCAACCCGTTCTTTTAATTCTTTTCCGGCTTTGAAAAATGGTAATCGTTTTGGATTTATAACGACTTTTTCACCGCTTTTCGGGTTTCTACCTGTATAGCTTTTATAATGTTTTACATAAAAACTGCACAGACCGCGAATTTCAACGCGTTCTCCCTGGGCCATGGCCTGGGACATATTATCGAAAAAAATCTGGATTACATTTGCTGCTTCTGCTTTCGAGATGTTTGCTTTTGTTTTAAGAGCGGAGATAAGCTCCAGCTTATTCATGTATCCTCCTTTATGCAATATATGGTGGAAATTGATTTATTTTGCATAATAAAACAAAACTTGATAAAAAGTCAAGGACTTATGAGAATATTTCAGGCAATATTTCAACATCTTCTTTACTTACTTCAATACTTGCATATTGCCCAAGGGCCTCTATATTTACAACGACACGCTCCTGTCCCCTGTACCGCACAAAGATTCCTGATACGCCTGTAAGAGGGCCGGCTATTACAATAACCGGATCCCCCTTTTTCAAGCGATAGCCGGTTGAAACCTGATTATTTCCTTCAACCATGATTTTTAGTGATTCTATGGCTGTCCGGGGAACTGTAACAGGGCCATCCTTTGTACCGATTAATCGGACAGCTCCTGTTGTTTTTACGATTTCAAGATGGTTGTGAGGATTAAGATCGGTTTTAACAAACAGGTATCCTGGAAAAAGCGGAACTGTAATCATGGCTTTCCTGTCACGACGCTTGCTTCTTACCTGAACTTTCGGGAGGAAAACCTCTACCGATTTATTAGTCAATCCGTCGTTGACTACGTTTTCGAACCTGCTTTTTGTATGAAGAACGTACCATAAATGTTGCAGTTTTGTTGTCATTAATTACCAACCTCACCAAGTCCATACAAGTTGATTGAAAATTCATATTTACGGTCATCAGGCTCATCCGTGCAGCCTATCCCTACAGACCAGCACTGTGCCTGATATTTAATGCCTACACTCGTTTTGATTCGTTTATCATCGAGGATGTTGCGTTCATATCCGCCGTAAGCCGTCAGGTAGTCTGTAATTTTTAAAGAAAGATCAGTAGTAATCGATTTAATAAAGTCTCTTGTGTACCTGTACTCGACAAATAATCTGTCGCCCCGATTATCCGACAGGCTCATCTTTGCATTATAGGATGGAAATTCATCATCATAAGAGCACCACTGGGCATCACCTTTAAACGACAGGTACTTTACCGGATAGAACTCCAGTTCACCTTTTACTGGAGAAAAAGGTCTCTGGTCCGTCTGGTTTTCCCACTTTTGCGGGTCATCCTCTCTGGCCTCATAAATGTCATAGCTCTGTTCAAGCTTGAACCAGAGGAATTGCCTGTAATTGTAGGTTGCCGGATCGTCATGTTCTTTTTTAAGGCTCTCATCAGTTTTTGACACACTTTTTTTCGCTTTTGAAGTAAATGTGTTTGTGATGGAATAGGTGATCTGGTTCTCTTCTTCAATACGGTCAATGGAATCAACATCGAAGTCAGGAAATCCATCCTGGTCCTGATCCGGTATATATTCATAAACAATCTGTGGAGTTACTGAATGCTTGACGCCACTGGTGCCGAATATCGAACTATTATATACCTTATATGTTTCTGAGGAAAGATCCAGTTTTATATCATAAATATTCCTGTTAAATTTTTGTTTCTCTTCTGACAGGTAATCTTCGCCCGTCTCTTTTCTGTCCATATACCAGCCTGTCTCCCGCACCCCTGCAGAAGGTTCAAAAGAAAAATAACTTTTAACCCTGAATGGAAGATAAAAACGAGGATACAGGTCAGCTCGATGCCCTCTCTGGCCGTCTTCACTGTAAAAGTATGTATATTCGGAATCGAAACTAAAATAAAGGGGGCTATTCAAAACCTGTTGCCTGGATGCGTCAAATCCGATCAAAGGCAGTTTTTGTATAGTTGTATCAGTATCTTCCCAGCGCCTTTTTATGATATCATCATACCAGAGCGTTTCGGCATTAAAGCTGTATTTGCTCCAGTTTCTATTAAGATTCAGCCTGTTTGTCCGGACCGGATCGTCATATTCATCAAATTCCCTGCCAAAATTTTTATTGAAATATTGCTTGGTTTTATTAAATCCTGTTAAGCCGTCTTTAAATTCATAGAGGTAATCCTGGTCACTAACAATATCCAAATCAAGTTTTGCAAAAAAATCCATTGGCATGGCCTGGTGGTGACTCATCCTGAACCAGTAGCGATTGTTATTGGGCCGGAGTTCATCATCGTATTGATATCCCCATTTTTCGCTTGAATCCAAAGTTCCGTCATCTATTTTTCTGTCATTTAAATAGTCATACATAAAAGTGCCTTTTGATTTTTCACTTAAAACATATCGGTATTCAAGACCGAGTTTATTACCGCGAAGATTCATGTAATGCTCATAAAACGTTGCATCTGAACTTTCATTAATAGCCCAGAAAAATGGCTGGATAAAATAGCCGCTCCACCTGTCGGAGTATCCGATTTCCGGAGGTAAAAAACCTGACTGGCGCTTTGTTTTTGCAGGAAAAACAAGAAAAGGTGTATATACCACAGGCACTTTTTTTGCCCAGAGCGCAGCGTGCCAGACATATCCGTATCCTTCCAGGGTAACTTTAGCACTTTTACCGGTTATTACCCAGTCGGGATTTTCACCTTCGCAGGTTGTCACAACGGCATCTTCAACGTAATATGTGTTTTCACCCAACTTCTGGATTTTGCTTCCTTTAATATAAAAGTTATTTTCTTTTATGAAAAAAGTACCGTTTTCTATGGTTCCTGTCTGTTTCTCAAGATCAATATCCATACTGCTTCCGGCAAGGGTATCTTTCCCGGCCACCATGCTCACATTGCCTTTGGCATATGCTTTCATGTTTTTGTAATCAAAACTGATATAGTCGGCGGAAAGTTTTTTATCGTTTTTGGTTAAAGTCACACTCCCCTTTGCAATGTACCGAGAAGATTTGTCGTCATAAAAAATTTCATTCGCTTCAATTTGCCACGGTGATTCAGGATCGATGTCGGATAGAGAATCGAATAATTGGTCAGGCTGTTGTGCTGCAGCACATGGATGTATAACGGTGAAGATGATTATTATGAGCATAAACCGGGTAATATTCCTACCCAGCCTCATAGCTTCAAAGTCTTTTGGTTTTCTGATTTTTCTTTGTTTGGTTGTAATCAATAGCCTAATTTAAATTTCTGATTATAACATATTGAACATGATTAATTTTTAGAGTATAAAACCAACTAAATGATAAAATCAAGATGTAGTTGAGTACAATACAGTTTCAATATGTTATAGTAGAATGCTCCAATAGAGAATTTACCATGAAAGTGTTATTAACCAACGATGACGGGATACATGCTCAGGGGTTGTGGGCTTTATACAAAAGGTTTGCAGGAGATCATGACGTCACAGTGATTGCTCCCGACCGTGAACGAAGCGCCGTAGGGCACTCAATAACCTTGAACGAGCCGCTTCGCACAACACATGTTGAAGTAAACGGTGGATATAACGGGTATGCTGTAACTGGAACTCCGGCGGATTGCATTAAACTCGGTGTCCTGGAAATTCTTGATGATAAGCCCGATATTGTAATTTCCGGAATAAATCCGGGCGTAAACGTAGGTGTTAATATCAATTATTCAGGGACAGTAGCAGCAGCCAAAGAGGCTGCGTTTTACGGAATGATCGCAATTGCCGTTTCCATACAAGGAACTGAAACAAACTATTATGATGATACAGCCATTTTTATAGAAGCGTTATCAAAAAAAGTGTTTGAAAAAGGGCTTCCCTTTGGAACATTTCTTAATGTTAATATACCCGATATGCCTGTGAAAGAAACGGCCGGCCTTCGTTTCAGCAGGCAGGGAGTCAAACTTTTTTCTGAATATTTTGAAAAACGGACCGATCCGAGAAACCGTACATACTACTGGCAGGGATGTGATTCCCAGCTTCTCGATAATAGTACTGATGTTGATTCAGCTGCTATTTGCAACAATTTTATTTCCATAACCCCCATTAAATGCGATATGACTGATTACAAAGTGCTTGATGACCTGCGAAACTGGAAAATTGAAATTTGAACCGTGAACCCTTTGTATCAGCTATTCGGAAGAATAACCAAATATGAAGAGTATATTTATAAAGAATATAAGAGCTGGAGATTTGGTTGATGATATTTTCGTATTATCAGAAAAAACAATGGCTCAAAAACGGGATGGGAATAATTTTTTAAATATCACTGTTTCGGATAAAACCGGTAATATTAAGGGTGTTATATGGGACAGAGTTGATGACATCTCCGCAGGCACAGCTACCGGTGATTTTGTGCAAATTCAGGGAACAGTTTCTGAATACAAAGGAAGGCTTCAGCTCGTTGTGAAGAAAATGGCATCAATTCCTACAGATTCGGTTAACCCTTCTGATTTTCTTCCTGCAACGCGTCGTGATATCGATAAAATGTTCTTGCGTCTTTTAAAGATGGTAGCTTCCATGGAAGCGGGGCATATAAAAAAGCTCTTTGAAGCATTCTTTAATGACGTGGATTTTGTCCGTAAATTTAAAAATGCTCCGGCAGCAAAAAAAATGCATCATGCCTATATCGGTGGTCTCCTTGAGCACACATTGTCCATGGCGCTTCTGGCGGACAGGATTGCCGGGCATTACAGCGGCGTTGACAGGGACCTTCTGCTTGCAGGAGCAATACTCCATGATATCGGCAAGATCAGGGAATTTAATTATAAATATAGTATAGACTATTCAGATGAAGGCCGGCTCCTTAGCCATATAGTTATCGGGGTTATGATGCTGGATGAAAAACTCGAAAAGGTTGAAGATTTTCCACAAAGCCAGGCTGTTTTGCTCAGGCATATGATTATAAGTCATCATGGGACAAGGGAATTCGGTTCACCTGAACCGCCCAAAACAATAGAGGCTGTTTTATTGAACTACATTGACGAAATTGACGCCAAAGTAAACGGCATTCGCGATTTTATGGCAACAGAAGATCCGAATGAGCCATGGACATCCTATCATCGCCTGCTTGGGCGTCATTTTTACAGGGGAAAGGGGGATTAGTTGTTCGATTAATTTATTATGTTTATTACACTTGAAGGAATAGAAGGGTCCGGGAAGACTACGCAGATAAACAATATCGACCGTTTTCTTGAAAAGAAGGGTCATGACTGTGTGATTACAAGAGAGCCGGGCGGCACAAAGATTGGGAGAAAAATAAGGTCAATCCTTCTCGATCCTGAAAATAAAGGAATGGAACCGATGGCTGAGCTCCTTTTATATTTTTCAGACCGAGTTCAGCATGTAGAGACAGTAATAAATCCTGCTTTATCTGAAGGTAAAACGGTAATATGTGATCGCTATTTCGATGCAACGCTGGTTTATCAAGGTTATGCAAGGGGCCTTGATATGAAGCTGATCACACGGCTGCATGAACTGGTACTTGAAGGATTAAAGCCGGATATAACCTTCCTCCTTGATCTTTCACCTGAAATCGGCCTTTCACGAGCCTGGAAGCAGATCGATAACGGCTCAAGGACCGGGGATGAAACACGGTTTGAAAAGGAAGAGCTTTCATTTCACGAAAAAATTAGGGCAGGTTATCTTGAACTTGCACGCCTTGAACCCCACAGGTTTTATTTAATTGATGCATCTCAGGGAAAAAACAAAGTTCAGATGGCTATAGAAGATGTATTAACTTTGGTTCACGCATAGCCCATTTACGACATCGAATATCGGGGAAGCGGACACTGACGTCCTTAACGCTAATATTTTAATCCTCAAGCCTAGCGCTCCTCGAACGTAGTGCTCTTTAAGCGTGACGCTCAATTACAATGTTGAATAAAAAAATGACGAAACCGACCTGCAGGACATTATAATATGACCCATTCAATTCTGGATGCCATCGGCAATACACCTATTGTTGAAATAAGAAATCTGAATCCAAACCCAAAGGTGAAGATCCTTGCAAAGCTGGAATATTTCAACCCCGGCGGTTCGATTAAGGACAGGGCAGCTCTGTTTATGATTGAGGATGGTGAAAAATCAGGGCAGCTTACACCCGATAAAACAGTAATTGAAGCCACAAGTGGAAATACCGGAATCGGCCTTGCGCTTGTTTGTTCTGTTAAGGGATATAAGCTTTTGCTCGCAATGTCCGAGGCGGCGAGTGTTGAACGACAAAAGATTTTAAAGGCCCGTGGTGCAGAGATCCTTCTAACTCCGGGTCACCTGGGTACGGATGGCGCCATTGAAGAGGTTTACAGGCTTGTACGGGAAAATCCCGAGACCTATTTTACGACGGATCAATTTAATAATGAAGCCAACTGGAAGGCGCACTATTTGACAACAGCCGTGGAGGTTTGGGAACAGGCAGATAAAAAAATTTCAACCCTGGTTGCCACACTGGGCACATCCGGAACACTCATGGGCGTTTCGAGGAAGCTGAAAGAATACAATCAAAATATACAAATTGTCGGTGTCGAGCCATATTTGGGCCATAAGATCCAGGGTTTAAAGAATATGAAAGAGGCATACTGTCCTGAGATTTTTGAAAAAATACGTCTAGATAAAAAGGTAAATATTGATGATGATGATGCTTTCGAGATGACAAGACGCCTTGCAAAAGAAGAGGGCATTTTTGTGGGAATGAGCAGCGGGGCGGCCATGTTTGTAGCGTTGAAAGAAGCTGAAACCATGACTAACGGCACTATCGTTGTAATATTGCCGGATAGTGGTGAACGATACTTGAGCACGCCGCTTTTCACTGTAAAGGACAAGATCAAACTGAAGTTGTTTAATACCATGAGCAGGCGAAAGGAGTCTTTTGAACCTCACCTGCCTGGAAAAGTTTCCATGTATTCATGCGGCCCCACGGCACATGCAAAGATGCATGTAGGGGAGATACGGAGGTTTGTATTTTCAGATCTTCTCTGTCGATATCTTGAATACAGAGGCTATGAAGTAAAACATATTCTGAACATCACAGATCTGGATGATAAAACCATAAACGGCTCTGAAAAGGCCGGTAAAAAACTTTCAGAATTTACAGAAAAACACATACAATCGTTTAAAGAGGATTTTGCCGCACTCGGAATCAAGCCGGCTGAAAAATATCCACGGGCGAGTGAACATATCAACGATATGGTTTCCCTTGCTGAAAGGCTGACTAAAAAAGGGTTTGCATACGAAAAGCTCCGCAGTTTATATTTTGATATTTCCCGGTTTTCTGAATACGGCAAGCTGTCGGGTATTGATATAAATAAGATCAAACTGGGCGCAACCGTTGATCTTGATGAGTATGAAAAAGATAACCCGCGCGATTTTACACTTTTTAAACGATCCAGGCTTTCAGAGCTTAAAAGGGGAATATATACAAAAACAGACTGGGGCAATGTACGCCCTTCATGGCATATTCAGTGTGCGGCCATATCCATGAAATATCTTGGAGAAAGCTATGATATTCATACCAGCAGCCGTGAGCTTGTATTTCCCCATCATGAAAACATAATTGCAATTGCCGGTGCAGCGGCCGGAAAAGTCCCGGCAAAATACTGGGTACATTGTGACCGGGTCCTGGTTGACGGAAAAAAGGTGGATGCAGGAGGCGCTGGCCTTACCCTTAAAGATTTGACGGATATGGGCTATGGAGGAAGAGAAATCAGGTACTGGTTGTGTTCAGGCCATTATCGAAAGCATGTAATTTTTTCAAAAGAAAGGCTTGAAGACGCCAGGCAGACACTGAAAAGGCTTGATACCTTCATCCGCAACCTGCATAACGTTAATGAAGGCCGGCACTATTTAGATCTTCAGCAGCTCCTTTATGACATTAAAAATGGTTTTGCTGGCTCCATGGACGATGATTTGAATATTTCTGCAGCTATGGCTTCTATTTTTAAAGCTGTCAAAAATGTCAACATTCTGATCTCTGAAAAGAAAATAGATCCTGATGATGCATCAAAGATTGAAAACGCATTCCGCAATATAGATTCTGTACTGAAAATATTTGATTTTCAAGATGAATATTCCGATTCAAAGGTAGAACAGCTCGTAGCGGAAAGGGAAAAAGCAAGGTCGGAAAAGAACTGGGACCTTGCTGATAAATTGCGTGATAAACTCAAATCCCTGGGGATTGCTGTTCAAGACCGGAAACTAAACAAATGATGGCGCCATCCGGCGATTATTCAAAGACTTTTTACGAGAGCATCAACAAATGAAGCCGATATATTTCCCGTTTACATATATTTCAAAACCGGTTGCCGAGGCCCTGCATGCCTGCTTTGGCAAGACTATTATTTATCAGCCTTCAAGTAAGAATATACCTGAAGAAATACACAAACTGGCCGAGCGTGGTCTGCTGGACATTCGAATTTCAGGAAAGCCGGAAAAAAAAGACGAGGAAAAACTGTCGTCGATTTTAAAAGAGTATAATGCCTGGGCAAACCTGCACCAGGGAAACAGAGGGATTCAACTAGACTATTTAAAAGCCTGTAGAAACAAAATTCCCTTTTTTGATGATACATCTACGTCTAAAATCCAGGCTGATATCAAAGATATTACAGGTGAAAACCCGGCCCGAAAAGAACCTGACCCTGTTTTTAATGCCAGGTTGTTTTTGAGCATTGCCCGGAATTTTGACATGCAAAACGATAAAATAATCCGGGATATGGCATCAGTTGAAACCGCCCGGATGGATTTGATAAAAAATTTGAAGGGGAAAGATGAGACTTCACCTGCAGTGCCGGGCTACGGAGATGAATTTAAAACCGGCAATTTGGCTTATTATGATCATATGATAACAGAACGAATAGCGGCATGGGCATTATTGCTGTGCTGCGATCCGATGCAATGCGGGGATGAAACGTCCGGGCTTTTTGTTACAAACAGCCGACAGGCTATCGACTATCTTTTGGAAAAAACTCCTGAAACTGAAAATGTGTTTTCAATTGACGCAATACCAATAGTGGAAAATCAGGTTGAAAAAACGGCAAAATGGCCCAAGGGCCTGATGGAACATCTTCAAATAGTGGCGGAAAGTTCCCGGCCTTTGGAGTGTGACGATTTTACTATACTTCCAGATGATTTAAAATGCCAAACAAAAATTTCATTATCTTTATATCTTGTACCCGGAGCATCTCCTTTGGAGTATGTTTCCCGTTTTATCGGGTTTGATTCTACCTGTGACGAAATTAAAAAAAATCGAGTTAAATTTAAAAACACTTTAATCGGACATATTGGTTTTTCTACTTGATAGTATGTAGCTTCTAAAAAAGTTATCCGTTTTTTTTGAAAAGATATGATGGTACAAAATAACTTATTGATATTTTTGTTTATTTAATTATTTTTCCTATTTTATTTTTCATCAAAAAAAATCACAAGAAGGCTTGACTCGCTTTATTAATTAGTATATGGATTTTTCCCAATAGCGAATACAATGGTTGATTTTTTTAACCATAGATTAATTTTATTATAAAAAGGAGGCATATGAAATGGCGTTTATCCCCACTGTTGATGCAGAAAAATGTGAAGGTTGTGAAGAATGTGTAGATGTTTGTCCTGTTGAAGTGTTTGAGATGCAGGATGATAAGTCTGTTCCTGTTAATGCTGATGAATGTCTTGGCTGTGAAAGTTGCGTTGAAGTTTGTGAAGAAGGCGCAATTACAGTTGAAGAGGTTTAATCAATTTTAAAAACAATTTCCCCTGATCCTTCGTTCTATAAGAGGATCAGGGAACTCCGCCTTATCTGCTTTTTTTAAACTGCTATATCTGCCCAAAGATTTAATAATATTAATAAACAGCCAATCCCAAAAGATGCATCCAGCATATTCCCTTCATCAGAATTGTTGTTTGAGCGTGAGAATTCTAACGTGCGGTCGTCTCCAGCATAGCCTGAATCCTGATTTTCCCCATCAAAAATCCAGCTGTAAGCCGCTATTGCCGGTGCTGAAATAGAGACTGCAAGTAATATGACTATTGCCGAATATAATTTTTTGTACACTTTAAGTCCAAGCATAAAAGACTCCTTTTGTGCTAAAATAGTTGGATTTGCTTTTAAACTATTTTAACATAGTGGCCAACAGAGAAAAATTTTCTTTTTTATATATCTTGTCAGTCAATGTCATTAAATTATTCGATTATTGAACCGCAGAATATCGAATTTCGAAGTGTTGTTCTTTGCTTCTGCGGTTCGATATTCCTTGTTCTATATTCGATATTCACAAATTGCTTGAAAATTAGGTTAAGTTAACGACATTGTCTTGTCAGTTACAATGATCTGTGATAGCAATATCGATTATGAAACAATATGTAATTGATGAGTTAAGACCTGATGATTATAAAAAGCTAAAGGCGTATTTTGATAAAAACTTCAATTCTTCTGATATAGACGGAATTTACTGGTTACCTCTTGACCAGGAGAACCTTACAGATATTCAGGCAGGACATACCGAATGCCAGCCCTTTTATTTTGTCATTGAGCTTAATCCAAATATTCTGGCCTGTGAACTGCTTGTGCGTACGAAAAGCAGGGTGCGATGCGACTGCATCAGTTATGCAACCGAAAAGCAGCTAAGCTGGCTTATCAGATTTGTGGATGGCATGTTTGATAAACTTGAAATAATAACGTAGAGAGCGTCACTTCGTGACTTAAGGAGCAGCCCTCCGGGCTTTGAGAAGCGGCCTTCGGCCTTGAAGAGCGTCGCTTTACGACTTTAGGAGCATCACTTCGTGACTTGAAGCTTTTTTAAAGCCTCAATCGTAGCGCTCTTATTGAACTTGTGAGTCATGGTACTTGGTAAAATGATACGAACACTGTTTATTATTATATGGATTATATTTGCCACAATCGTTTTGGGAATTATTGTGATCATATCATCCTTTTTCAGCCAAAAAGGAGATTTTCCCCATATCATTGCAAGATTCTGGGGCAAATCGATTCTCTTTGTGAGTCGCATAAAGGTCACAGTAAAAGGCGTTTCCAATATCGATCCTTCAAAGTCATATATTTTCATGCCAAACCACCAGAGCAACTTTGATATACCTGTACTTTTAGGGTGCCTTCCTGCCCAGTTCAGGTGGCTGGCAAAGGCGGAGCTTTTTAAAATACCGCTTTTCGGGCGCGCTATGCGCGGGTGCGGCTATATCAGCATCGATCGCTCTGATCGGAAATCTGCATTTAAAAGCCTTGAAAAAGCGGCCGATACTATTAGAAACGGAGCATCGGTTTTAATCTTTCCCGAAGGTACCAGGAGCCGTGACGGCAAAATCAGAAGCTTCAAAAAGGGAGGCTTTGTTTTAACTGTTGATTCCGGTGTTCCGATTATTCCTGTAGTAATTCATGGTACATGGTCGATCATGCCGAAAAGCGGTCTTAGCATTATGCCCGGGAATGTTACCCTTGACATATTGCAGCCGATTGAAACCACTGAATATACAAGAAAGACTAAAGACGATCTTATGGAAAAAATAAGAGACATCATCTGCAAATCATTTTATGAAGGGAAAAAGGAAGAATAGTGTCACTTAAAATTATTCCTCTTGGGGGCCTGGGTGAAATAGGCCTTAACATGATGGTTTTTGAGTATGGGGAAACACTGTTTGTTGTTGATGTCGGTCTGATGTTTCCCGAAGACTATATGCTTGGTATTGATTATGTAATCCCTGATATGGATTATTTAAGACAGAGCAAGCTCAAGGTTTCAGGTATTATTTTAACCCATGCCCATGAAGATCACATAGGAGCGCTTCCCTATCTGCTGAAAGAGATTAATGCACCGGTTTTCGGAACTCCCTTTACCCTGGGACTTGTACGCCACAAGCTTGAAGAAAAAAATCTTCTTTCCTCTGCTACATTGCATGAAATTTTTCCCGGAGAAAAACTTAAGCTCGGTGAATGTGAGATTGAATTCATTCGTGTAGGTCACAGCGTGGTAGATGGAGTCGGCCTTGCAATCAATACACCCATTGGGCTTGTTGTTCATACAGGTGATTTTAAAATCAGTCACAGCTCTATTGACGGCATGTTGACTGATGTTAACCGGTTTGCCCTTTGTGGAGAGGAAGGTGTGCTGGCGCTGCTTTCCGATTCTACAAACGTGGAAAAGGAAGGATATACCATTTCCGACAAAGAAATCAGTGATACTTTGGCAAGGATCATGGAAGGGAAAAAGGGACGCATTATTATTGCGCTTTTTGCCTCCAATATCACACGGATACAACATATTGTAAATATTGCACGGGAAAGAGAAAAAAAGATTGTTATCAGCGGCAGGAGCATAGAGATAAGCGTTAATATTGCAAGGGAACTTGGATATCTTAACGTACCTGAAGGGATGGAAATAGGCATTGACCAGATCGACGATTTTCCGGATGACGAAATCATAATGGTTACAACCGGAAGTCAGGGAGAGCCAATGTCAGCCCTTGCGCGTATGGCTGCCGGATTCCATAAGCAGATAAAGGTCAAACAAGAAGATACAGTTATACTATCTTCTAAATTTATTCCCGGAAATGAAAAAGCCATAGCAAATATCATAAATAAGCTATACAAGCGTGGCGCTGACGTTATTTATGAAAAAATATCTAAGATACACGTGTCGGGGCATGCATTTCGGGAAGAACTAAAGCTTATGATCAACCTGACAAAGCCAAAATATTTTATTCCGATCCATGGCGAATACCGTCACTTAACACTTCATGCACGATTGGCAGAGCAGGTGGGTATCTTGCATGAAAATGTTCTTCTTGCTGAAAATGGTAACATCATAGAATTTGATAAAAACGCTGGGAGAGTTAAAGAAAGTGTTGTAACGGGTCGTATTCTCATAGATGGTAAGGGGATAGGAGATGTTGGCAGGAGTGTGCTTAAGGAAAGACGCCTTCTGTCCGAAGACGGCCTGGTGGTAGTGAACATGGCTTTTGACGAAGAAACCGGAATAGTAATTTACGGACCTGAAATTGTTTCCAGGGGCTTTGTATTTGAAACAGAAACAGGCCACCTTGTGGATGATGCACAATGTGTCATCCTGGAAATTATAGAAGAGATAGGCCCGGATGTTCCGGACAGGATTGACAAAATCCGGTCAAAAATGCAGTCAGCCCTTAGGACATATTTTTTCTTCACCATAGGACGGCGTCCGGTTATACTTCCATTTATTATTGAAGTGTAAAAAGGTTTTAGCCGCTGGATACAGCATCATCAATAATTTGTTGTTGATCTCTCACGGGATGTTGTCCCTATGTTGAAATATCAGGTTACGTGTTGCGAGTCGTTATTCGGAAATAATCCTTTTTTATCACGCGCAATCTGAACCCCGTAACTCGTAGCTCGAAACCCGTAACTCACAACTCGGAACGAATATGCGTAAAGAAATTATCGGAATACTACTCTTTTTTGTTGTTGTTTTCACTTTGATCAGTCTTGTTTCATACAGCCCTATAGACCCTTCAATATTCAATGTCGGAGCAAAAGGTGAAATTCACAATATGTTCGGCATGCTTGGCTCTCATTTGTCAGGCCTTCTTGTAAGATCATTCGGACTTGGTGTTTTTTGGATTCCTTTCTTATTCCTTTTGCTGAGTATTCATTTTTTTAGCGGTCAACAGGGCAAAGCTGTCGTTTTGACTATAATCGGCGGAATTTTACTTATTATAACTACAGGCAGCCTTTTTGCGCTCAAGCAAAACTATTACCTGCTTTTTGGCAGCAAGTTTTCAGCTGGCGGCATTGCCGGAACCTGGTTTAAATCATATGTTATACAGTATTCTAATTCCACAGGCGGCATTATTATATTTATACTGTTATGGATCATCGGTTTGATTATGGCCACC
>Ga0233415_10000299_pt1 | contig 23760 bp, 25 predicted proteins | sample Na_anoxic_12_MG_FD_188631 | JGI IMG/M metagenome (GOLD analysis project Ga0233415, IMG submission 188631) | Seawater microbial communities from Saanich Inlet, British Columbia, Canada - Na_anoxic_12_MG | ecosystem: Environmental > Aquatic > Marine > Inlet | place: Canada: British Columbia... | reverse complement strand
TATTACGGCGGAATGCTAGTAGGTTTATAGTGGGATCGTTATTCCCATGCTAGCGACGTTTTTCTCGATTTAGACTACAAATTTTTGTACCGGTTACCTATCAAGCCGTTTTTTGGTACATATTGAACAGCAGGTGTGGTGTGTCCCTATAAATAGTGTCTTAATAGCCAGTCATATTGTTCGTGTCTGTACCTGACAATTAATACTGACATAGCATTGATTTCCCTCCTTAACAGTCGTATAGTGTTGGCAAGTCTTCCATCGTGTCCGTGTACAGCTATACAGCGTGGTGGCACCTTTCTCCAGCAGATATGGAGTGTGTCCGTCTCGTGTACAAACAAGTACCGTAATCTGTATTGTATATCGTACCTCAGCCTATGTACAAATAACCTTCTGGCCCGGTAGCATGCTAGTAATCTCCGGGCCACGGGGACCAAGGTATGGAGGGCCTTGTCTGTTCGCAGCTGTGTTTTGTATATCTGTACAAGTCGGTGATTTAGCAAAAAGGAATTGTAATTTTTCGGTAAGAATTGAAATACAATCGGTAGAATATCAATTGGCAATGGAGGTAAAGACATCTTTTCGAGAAGCAGACAGTGAAGTTATACGGCGATATGTTTGTGAATTTGTAGGAGACCGATGTCGAAAATTTATTCAATTGTACGGCAAAGAGGTGAAGCGATACAAATTTGTGACAGACGAGGAGTCTATCACCGTCACCTCTATGACCGGTCTGTTGTACTGTCGCGGTGGCAAAGAGTACGCAATGGGGGTATGCACCTTCCCGGGAACTTACAAAGTGGATGATTTTTGCGTGAAAGAAACTGTGAGAGTGGAGTACAGTCTGTATGGGCCGTACTACCCGGTCGGTTGGAGCGCAAAAGAGATCGAGCAGTTGCTGTCGTGGCGCGCAGAACTTATGGAAAAGCCTCGGCGTATTGACAAGGCCTTGGTCCCGAAGTTCGAGAAGTCTCGTTGGATCCTGTTCTGTTTCTGGCCCCGGGGCATTGACATGCTGCTGGAAAAGGAACTGACCCTATTGGATGACATCCTAAAGGAAGACGGTCTTGTGTGCGGTTCGATGCGTCGTAACCTTGCTGCTTTGCACGGGCAGTCTGATATAGAAGGGGTGAAGGGTTACATCCGAAAGCAGTACACCGGTACAAATATGACCTTGACGCCCGAGGAAGAAGAATTCACGGTGTACGTGGCGGGTTTTGGGGAACAAGTAGCGTGTATGTTTAATATTTAAAGTATAAAATAATGTGTGTAATAATTATATGGAAACAACTCTGGTAGAGCGCAAGACGCTTCTAAATATAGAGTCTCGACTGGGCAATGTGGAGAGCACTTTGTCCGAGCTCTTGGAGAACGGCGAGCTGATGGAGGAGCGCATTCGCGAGCGTCTTACCGACATCAACGACGAGATCGTGAAGAACACTGCTCAAGTTCGTCGTCTGAAGTCGGAAATCAACAATTCTCGTTACAAGCCTACGACGGTACTAGTCATAATCGTGACTTGTCTGGTTCTGTGGTCTGTCTTGTTCCACTGGTTCAACTACTCTTAATTTTTCCGTACTTGTCTATTTTCCGTAGACAGTCTACGCCGTAGTATACGAGGACCGCATCGCCGAAAATGTAGAGCATGGATATGAGATAGGCTATTTCTGCTGCCAAGCTTTGAGTTCCTTCGGTGATTCTCCATACGAGACCTACGATGTTCATGGTTGCAAACAGCGCTAGCATGCCTATCATGATGTAGAGCGATATTTTCGTGTGAATGGTGCTTACGGATGCGCCATACAGGTCTACGAACAGGTGGCCCATGGTAAGCCAGTAGAACCAGTTGGACATGGCTTGGCCGATGGTGGTGAAAATGTATATGCAGCCTGAAGGAATGAGAAAGATGTGCATGTTTCTGAGCTTGGCGAAATTCACCTGCAAGCGTATCAAATCTGGGTCTTCCTTCGTGTCGTCCTCCTGAAATTCTATTCTGGCCTGTCGTTCCAATTTATCTTTTTTGACCATCATGCTCTCCAACGAACTTAGGCGTAGGAAAGAGAAGAGGTCTGTGATGAAGAAGGAAAAGCCCAGTACAAACCATACGCCCTTTTCCCAAGCCACATCCAAGCAGGTGGCCGTCGGTTCTGCAAAACACCTGTATATGGCTATGTAATTTAACCATGCTATTCCTGCGTCAAACACGCAGGGGACGATGGCCATGTAAGCCGCTATTCTCGATACGATGGTCGAGTCTGCCAGACTGACAAAGAGTATAAGCGGTTGCAGGATCACATGAAACTGGTGAATCCACGACACGTGTGCCCCGTCAAAGTACGGTTCTATGGACAGGTAGATGGCGACCAAAAACAAATTGGTCAAAGCCGAGACGCGAATCAAGTTGCGCGTGGTGATAATCAGGGGCGTGTCTACAACCCTGAAATCCATTTTGTAACATATCGGAAAGTATATATACTATCTTGGCTTAGAATCTTTCTTTGGTACTTTGACCTTTTTTCGTTTTTTCGGGCTGTCTCCTTCGGTCTCTCGTTTTTGTCCAGTGTTGTAACGCTCCCAAGCGGTCAGCCACTCGTAAATTTCGAGCATGTTGTCCATTTCGATGGATTCTGGGGTATATATATACCGACGATTTTTTCTATACATGACCTATAACGAAGGCGATCTGGTAAAAATACGATCGACGACGGGACACTACTACGCCGAGGTAGTCGGTGAAGACGAGGACGGTGATCTGGAAGTCTATTACATCAATCGCGGCAATGCAAACCGTTGGGTGTGGTACTACGACGAGTCTTGGGACACGGTTTCTAAAGACATGATCGAGCATCATATCCCTTTTCTAAAACACCGAGCCTTGGAGTGCTTCAAAGAGCTCGGGTTCCGCCCGTTGACCGAAAACTCTTTCGTGTTCCTTGAAGACAGTATCCCCGCCACGGTTCAAATGCCAGTGGGACACTACGACTTGGACGAGGCGGACTCTGACGACGACATGAGTGATTTCATCGTGCCCGACGAAGAGGGGGAAGCCTTCTGCCCCGCATCACCGTCGTCGGAATTCGTTCGCGAGACCCACCAACTGGTGCACGAATACAACCAGTGGGAACCAAAAACTCCAAGCGAGGAGAAGGTAAAAGCCTTTGTCGATACCTTGGCGCACAAATACAAACAGCAGGACGACGAGAGACAATTCGCGTCGGGGAAAAGCGTCGACTACGACCGCCCACCTTTACCGAAACAATGAAAAAATGTCAGTATATAAGTCGCGCACACGGCATCGTAAATGAGCACGCAACAGAACAGACCCCGACGCAAACGCCGAGCCGCCACCAACGCCATCCGTGAAATTAAAAAAGAACAGGGGCGAACCAAAACCATCATACCGGTGGCGCCTTTCAACCGAGTAACCCAAGAGATCGCACAAGAGTTTCGCGAAGACATTCGATTCAAAGGGGAGGCGCACCAAGCCCTTCACATAGCAGCGGAATCCCACCTCGTGGACCTGTTTCAGAACGCGAACAAACTTGCCATACACAACGGACGAGAGACCGTGCAACGGAAAGATCTACGGCTGGCACAAGATTTAATGAATGAATAATATAAATATACGTTTTCTTTATCTCAATGAGTGTAATACGAAATTCTACACATTTTAATATATCGAATAAAACCAATAAATTCCTAGAAATCACTGTAGCCGCCGACCAAAACTCTTCCTTTCGGATTCAACACAAATCAAACTATATCGTGGAAAAGCCCGACGAAAATGAACACTCGTCGTTGTTCGCATGGGCAATGCATAGCATCACCAACTGGACGAGAGGCGCATCGATGAATAAAATTACTATAAATATACCAGCGAAGGAGACAGTACAGTGCGATATCAACTCCAACGGTCATCTAGAGTTCACAACAGGCGTAAAATGGTCCAAATCATTCGATCACAACGAAGGAGCTATGGTCATACCACCAGAAAACCAAGGAGGTGAACTACACTTAGTATACGCAGAACATATAGGGATAGGGTACAAGCAGAACGGCGACGTAGCACTAGAACCCAAGGATATTCACTCGCAGAGTATCATTGTATCGTCTGTTGTGAAGACCATGGAAGGACACACCATAGAAATAATAGACAACACACCGTCCGTATGCAGGGTTCATATTTAAAATTTAGCAGTATAACTTTGATAGCTGATGTAGAATATGAAGAAGAAGAAGAAGAAGAACGGAGACTTTGAAGAAGGAAAAGGTATTTTCCACAACGGAATATTTTACTTTCTGGTGAAAAGTACCGAACCATGGTGGGACGATATTGACGGGATAGAAAAAAGGGGAGAATATGACACTGGTAATGAGTATTCGTTTTTTCTTATTCAAAATCTAAATAAAACTGCAATATACAATAATATCCAGAAAGAAAACGTATGGAAACTACTGAATGTTGTAATTCCCTACATAAATAAATGGCAATGGCCTGCTTATGAATCACTTAAGATATTTTGGGAAAATAACAAAGTAGAACAGAAAGATGAGTACGGTTACCATATTATTGTGTTTAAACGCCCAAAGTCATTTAAGTTTTAATGTATATAAGTCGTTTTGTTTGTACCATATGGAAGATTTCTTGCTCGTCAATCGTTGCACTCGTATTCGTGTCCAGACTACGGACAAACATACTTTGAAGGTGTTTTCCGCCTTCTACCAGCACCCTGCCCTGATTCATCCAGACGGGTGGAAAATGTTGGACCATGGTGACAAGGTATTGGTGGACGAGAATACCCTGTGGCTGTTGGAGCAGCACGAGTGCGAGTTCGGGTACCAGCCTTCCGACGGCACTATTCTGAGTTGCAAGATAACCCCGAAGGACAAAAGTAACCTTGATAAACACTGGGACGATATGCTTCAATACTGTGTAGAGGTGAAGGGCGACTTCGCCAAGTTCGTGGATGACTCCAAGGTCAAAGAGTTGACAGATAAACTGGGGGGTCTCAAATGCGATGCATCACAGGAGTGTTCGGATCCTGCAACCACCGATCGTACGCCTGAAAAAACTCTTGGAGGGAAAGAGCAAACTCTTCCCAGTAAATTAGACGTGGGTTAGGTGATTCCATCTTTGTTTTTGTGTTAATTTGATATTTATAAGTATTTTTTCTTTTGTTTCTTTTTATCTATATATATGTGTCCCGTGTCCCCGTGTCCCAGTGGTCCCCCATGGCAACTTCCCCGGTGCGGCGTCCCGGGTCACATGTGTCCGCGAAAAGAAAAGTTTTGAAAATTTTAAAAATAAAAACATTTATAAACAAAAACATATGGACGGATTAGCATTGTACCGATTAAAACACCTTCCCCAAAAGCGTGCGAAGAAACGCAAGGCCTTGCCGACCATCGTTGAAAAACAGAGCGAAAAGGGCGTGGAGTACATGTGTCCGAACTGCAATGCCAATATGCAGGTAATAACGACCACTGTTATTCAATGTAAGAAGTGTGACTGGCGAATTCTGGAAAAGCGTAGGGTTTCGAATGTCATTGTAAATGCAGTGTAGGAACAGATAATATTAAGTATATACGAATATTGTTATTTAATATAATGAATAGTGCGTACGACGTAGGTACTTATGTCGCCTTGGCTGTGAGCGGCGTCTCTACAGTGTTCCATCTAGTTATGGTATTCATAGTTGGTTGGGACTTGTCTGCTTCCATGCCCAGTGCTTTGTCTGTTATAGAGATCGCCCTTGCCCTTTGCTACTGCGCGGTGGTGCTGGTACTTTGGGATAAACTGTACAAAGACGAAACCGAAACCGCCAACAGTGCTTTCAAAGTTGGTTCTACCCTTTTGGGTATAATTATCGTAGGTTGTATCACTGTTTCGGGGTTTCGTCTGGGGTACACTGGCGGGGAGGGTATTTGCAAAGAGTGTCCTGCGACAGTGTTCCGTGAGTTTAATTCGAGCGAGTCATGCGTGTTTAATAGTTTTGGCAATACGCGCCAACTGTGGAAAGATACTGAGTATCCCTTGGATTGGTCGGTGAAAGACACGTACTTCGACAAGGAGCTTCTATACCACGCGTACAACGAAGGGAAAGATCAAATGACCGATGAGGAAGACATCGAAACATACGGTGACTGTTGGTATTGGGGTTGTGCTTGTAGTAATTTGCATGTTGTGAATACATTAATGGTGTGGTCGTCTTGCACAGTGTCTTTTCTGTACAGTATAACTACTGTTATTCTTATAATGAATCGATCGCCGCGAATCAAAGGCAAAGACGAAGGTGAATTGTATGCAGTGGCAGTGCCTATAAGTGTTCCCCCTGAACTTCCTCCAAGAGAAGAGCGTGAAAACCTCAACAAAAGGCTTCGTCAGCGTCAAGCGAGTAGCTCACCGGATACCGAGGAGTCCCAATCTTGGAAATTCAAGCTTCGCATGTGAAGGTACAGTATGACCAAGCTTCTGAATATAGCTATCCAAAAGAGTATTTGTAGGTCGTATGACCAAGTGTTATAAAGTATTTTTTGGTCTATGTCTGTGTATACTAGGCTACAGCTAACTAGAAGTGCGTATGGGAAGGAAAAGTATGCTTTCCACATGAACAAGCAGTTGACTGCTTCGGTGTATTCTTGTCCCAGTGCGATAGGTGTGACCAGTGCGATAATCACGATGGTGGTTAGGCAGGAAGCCAATACCATGGATTCTGGTGCTATGGCGCATAGGTATATTGAAAACAGTCCCAGAAGTGTAATCCCTACTCTGTACCTGTCGTGTCTTATTTGAAAGGATAGAAGGTGTTTGCAGCATCTGTTTGGGTTCCACGCGATCTGATCTTTTAGGAGGTATTCTTGGTGGCAAATTTCACAGCGAGTTGCCTGTGATTCTTCAATCCATTTGGCAAGGCATTTTTGATGTACGTTCCCAGCAGAGCCCTTGCACCTACATGGGTGTACGAAGGGCAGATCGTCTTCTAAGCATATTCTACATGTCATTTATAAAATAAAATACGTTATTTATATATTGCATTGTCTTAATCTTCCTTTAACAATTCTGTAGTGGACAAATCCGTAACAACTCCGAAAACGAACAATGTGTTTAGGAATATAACGCTGACTTTGAACCCGTGAACTACTGTTTTCACCACTATGGGTACCACGGTGCTTAGTGCAAACGATATGACATAAAACCCTATTCCGATAACGATGACATCGCTGTAACGCAAGGACAGGCAGTCTGTTTCTTCTTGGCTTACCGGCACGCCATCCTCCAGTCGGTATGCAATGTCTTTTACCCCTTCGAAGCTTTTCATTAAATAGCTAAAGGGCGGTGTTTTGAACATCCATAGAAACGCCTGTGGGAATTCTGTTCTGAACCAAAAAATAACAGACCAAAAGTATCCCAAGTTGTCTAATGAGGAGAGTGGAACTGCCGAGTCACAGTTGGCGTAAGCGATGCTTCTATCTGAAAGAAAGCATGTTTCCGGGTTGCATGATTCCGCCAGACCGGGGTAATATTCGCAAAAGCACTGTGGGTAGGCCACGTCGTGTAGCCATACGAAGAAGTCGTCGACCAAACAATTGGGTAGAGATGGCATGCATGTAAATACAAGTCCATATACAAAGTATAGGTATATGAACATGGTGAAAAGTAGATTGTATGGGGCCACCGATAACATGCTAAAGACGGGTGTTCCGGAGTAGACTTGTAGTCCATATAGTCCTCCCCAAAACACGAGCTGATACCCCCATTGTTGCGATATGAGTACAATGCGTTCCTGTGTGTTTGAGCGTTGACAGTGTATGAGCTCCATGGGACAACCTTCTATGAATGGGTAAGATATGACGTATCCTATTCCATGTGCAAAGAATGGTACATATGTTTCATCGACGGTGTTTATGAACTGTCCGAGGATATCGATGATGTTCCTATCGTTTCGTATGGCCCAGTTGGTGACCAAATACTCCCAATCCTTTGCGGCAAGTTTGGTCGCCGTCAGTTGCCCCGCGGAAGCGTTGTGTACCGGTCTGGGGTAAAACTCGTCGAGTTTGGGCGCCAACTTGTCCCTGTAGGCCCTTCCCGCCTTGCTTTGCACCTCCATGTAGTCTATGTAGGACGGTATTGTAATTTTCCCGTATATTTTGTCCCAGTATTGGTATGTTCGCTCCCCTTCTCTGAGCATGGTGTTTAAGAAGTTGTCCACGACCGTGCACTGTAGGCATACGTACGAGTCTTCTTTCTCTTTGCATGGCGATATGTCCGCGTCAACCCCTGCTACTCCAAGGACTGGGTATGAATAGTTTGCAAATTCTCGCCTGAATGTTTTGGGTATGGTGGAATATGTCGATTTTAGTTTATGGAATTGGTCACCGAGCACCGGCATTTCTATATGGTCTAGCATTTTATGAAAGGATGGGCCAAGTTTTTGGACATGCGGTGTAATTTTGGTCGCAAACTTACCCACATGATTGTATATTCTATACATGGCCGCAGCGTCTGTCGTGTTATCGTTTACGCCTACGGAATGGAAAATTTCCCGTATGGTATAGTCCAAATTGGACAGTGTAAAGGTGGACTTGAACAGTACTTTTGCCTTTTGAAAGGCTGGAACGTAAAGTGCTAGGTTGACATGCTGGTTCCTCATTTTTTGCATCATTTCCGAGGCGGTGAGTGCACCTGTCAGGTGTTCCGTGTATATCATCAAAGCAACGCCTATGTCGTACGACATGATGTACTTCCTTTTCCAGTTGTACACTATATCCGCTGGTATGGGCAGATCGGTGATATTTGCGAGTTTCAATGCAATATGGCGCTGGTCCAAGCACTCCATGATTTCTATTTGTTCTAGTGGCCTTAGCTGGTTCCATGTGTAGTTTTTGTACATGTGTACCATGAGATCACACCTTGAGGTCCCGTCCCATCCCATCTTCTCTGCTATGAACAATGGTGTGTCGGGTCTAGAGGCAAAGAAGTGTGTGTGTGTTCCAGAACGCAAGTTGCATTCGAAGGAACAGCCCGCCCACGAACAGATGGTTTTGGCGATGAAATCACACACTGTGTCTAGGATATCAAACACCGGGTCTAGAAAATCGAATAGGGGTTTCAGCAGTTTTTTGACAAACAGCCATAATTTTGAAGCAAGTCTAAGAACCACATCCAAGGTAGCTTTTACCAATTCCCATAAATTTTCAAGGAAGTCGTCTGCCAAATCCCCCTTTGTGATGAGTTCGACCATTCCCATAATAACCTTCACATTCAACACTATGAAATCCCACATGGTTGCGGAAAGGAGATCGCCCACCCCGTCTACTATATTCGCCAGTGATCGAAAGAAATCACCACCCAAGGAACGAAAGAACCGTGAAAACCAGTCCAAAGTAAGTGATATAAGGTTGTCTATCAGGCCCACCGAAGCCGTAGAGGTGATGCTCTGGGGGTTTCGTATCAAATCGGAGAAAAAGACTAGGAAAAAATTAAAGCCCTTTAATGGAAGAACTATGCTACTGAAGAGGCTGAAAAGTACACCGGTGAGCCATTTCCTAATCTTGTAATTGCCCCCTAGTAGACCTTCTACCCACGTTGGTAAAATTGCGATTAGACTGCTTATAGAACCTATGATCCGTTCAATATCGCATATTCTCTCCGACACATCTAATTTTATATTTTCGTTGGTCGCCCGTCCTTCAAGTATAGTGAAACTTCCCATAATAATTATACGTATTTGCTGAACGGCGGTGAATATCGACCGCTGCAAGGTCATACTCATACTACATATAATGTCTACATTTCCATATATGGAACAAGAGTCTTCTTTGTATGTTTCGTTGATCAGCGCTTGGTTCCACTCTTCTTCCGTATACTTTAAAGTGTCTAAAGATACGATTTCGTAGCTCATATCTGCACAATAATCGTTTTCGGTTTGAAACGAATCCGATAAGATGCTGGCGAGGTCGTCTATGGCATATGCGATTTCATCGGTCTGACTTAGAAAATTTTCATACATGAACGAGCCACACCAGTGACTTTGTGCTTCCGGACTGTACAAAGCAGTAAGGAGCTTGTTATCCATACCTCTTTGCAACACTTCTTGTTCCGTGTCTGGGTACAAAAAGATACAGTGACACGTGCTGTTGTATGGTAATGGCAACATGGGGTTGCAAGTGCAACCGGGTCCATTTTCTTCTTCACAGTACGCTTTGTTTTCGAAGCGTTTGAACCCACAATTGCTCAGATCACCGGTACCCCATCCACAGTTCATGGGCAAAGTCCCGAAACCGTCGAGGATGCGCGGTAGGTTAAGATAAAGTCGTATGGTAGTTCGAGCATATTCGATTATAAAGTTGGTGTAAATGGAGGCCACGCTAGCGACAATTTCTGCAAACAAGACTTTTCCTATCATGTCCAACGCTAGAGTTACGGGTCGATAAACGTTCGCCTGCATGGTTATTTGGTCACAGAATTGGTCATACTGCTTGTTCAGGTTCAGGGGGTTTGTTACGCTTATGTTCAAGGCAAAGTTCTCGGTGGGTTTGTCGCATAGACAATCACCGATGGTTTCGTCCCATTGCATATAGTCCCTCCTAAATTCGCACGAATACACTGCATCGCGGTGCATAAACATTCCATCGTAACGTTGCAGCATCAGGCCCACGTCTCTCTGCTGTGTTATCAGCGAAAACCAAAGGAATTCCCTTAAAAGGTTATAAATCAGTAGTACAAAATTTAAGGGCGCTTGGGTAAAGTGGTATACGGAACAGGGCAAATTGATGTGGGCCATTTCGGTAATTTCATAACAATTCATTTTAACGTGCCTTGGAATTCCTTCCAGTACATAGTTGTCCTCCCCCTGCACAAGGTTGTCCAGACCACCCATGACACTCTTGGTGGCCAATAGCATGACCCAGTGCACCACATTCAATACACCATATATTCCCAATTCTATGTTCGTAAACACCTTGCTCATGTCCATTGTCTCGTACATGTACTGTGTATTCAGGATATATTGTTTTAAAGGAACTAGCAGGTGTATTTCCGTGCGGTACAGCACATGAACAAACTCCACCCATGCTACTAAGAATCTACTTATAGAAGCCAGCAGGAACTGTTTTGGCACCCCACGCAGTTGAAAGGTAGGAATAAAGTTTTTGAAAAAGAGCTCAATCATACTTACAAGGATGAGATCAACGTACTTTGCACTTTCGAAAATGGTTGAACCAAAATAGTACACCGTTCTCGTAAAAGTGGGAAACTTTTTGAAGGGTGGGATAATTTGAATTATTTCCTGAACTGTGGAAATGAAGAAGTTAAGAGCATAATTCATTGCACGTGGTAGATGTGGTGTTTTTAGTAGGGCAAACCCCAACTCTAACACCGGCGTAAGACCATCGCATATGCATGAAGCAACGCCCTCCTGTGAGGTCACGATCATCTGAGACTTGACGATAATATCGGTTACATTAAACTCGGACACGATGGGGTTCGTATCAACACTACCATCACCTGCAAAATCGCGAATAGAGGTAAACAGTGAGATGAAGGTATTAACAATTTTCATAAGAATTGTAACGGACGAAGTCAGTTCGCACTTGAGAGCAATTGCTACGGTCCCCGTTGTTACCTGACCAAATAACGCGTAGTAATAATTCAACAGGGGCATGACCAGCCCGTAAATAAGGCGTAGAATTTGAAAAAAGTTAAAGAACACGTCTTGGAACAGGGGACCAAGTAAGGAACGGAAAAACATGTCACCCCCGTTGAGGAAATATGTATACCCCTCGTGGAAAGCAATCGCAAACACGAGTACCATCCCAAAACGCAACAAGTTCAACGCCTGCGAAGGAACACTGCTTAGAAACAGTAGTACCTTTCCACTTAAGATGGACAGAACATCGCCTAAGAAATCCGCCGTAGAAATGCTCACCAAGGCGATGTTGGTCTGGATTACCACGTCCATTGTGGGGTCATGGTGAATCGACTTTGAAATAACCAACGATAACACCAGATAGGTGAAAATGATCGAGGATATCAGTATACCCCCAAATATAAATATAGCAGCTATCATTTAAGTCAATAATACAATACTTATATACTTTAATTAAACCAACAGTACCGCCAACCCTTTGTACTCGAAGGACATGCGTAGTCTTTCATATTTTTCACAATATTGCTACACGCTTGGTCCGACGTGAATTCACCGTGTAAAAAAGCCATATCGTACATTTTAGAGTAGTTGACCCCCTGTTGTCTCATGTGCTCGTTCGAACCATTGTATATACACAGCCACTTAGGCTCTGTGCATTCGGAAACCCTATTCCTATATTCTTCCATTACCAAGAACGATTCAACGTCGCAGTAGACTAGTACCACCATATCCATCTTGGTATAGAAATTTTTCACGATGGAATCGAAACGGGGATCACCAGAAGTGTCCCACATTTGCAAACACTTGTAAACCAGACAATCCACTCCTATTGTAGGTATAACTCGCCTATTCGGCCTCAAGTGAGACAGTAGAGTCGATTTACCCACACCCGACTTGCCTAAAAATATCGCTTTTACTTTCATATAAATGTTTGTAACAGTTATTTATATATGGTTTCCATAAAACCCGCTTTCCCACCTTCTTGGACACCGGACGAAGAAGTGGATAAATGTGCAAGGTGTGATGCACATTTTGGAATTCTGAACAGGAAACATCACTGTAGAGCATGTGGGGAAATATTCTGTGCAACATGCTCTGGCTACACACAGTCTATACCGAGCTATATACACAAAGCGGGCGGGGACACAGGGCCCCTGCGCGTGTGCTCAGGGTGTCACATGGTCGTCAGCCAGAAAAAACAAAGCAAACAATGGATTCTCATATTCTCCCTTCTCCCCCTTCCTATCAAAGAGTTGGAAGCACTACTGTACGTCAACAGAGACTGGAATACCGCCGCAACATGCGTTATCTCCATGTTCAAGGCCATACAGTACAGGACGGGGTACAGGAAATGGACCGGCTTGGAACGTAGAATCTTGAGGACACACTGGAGAGAGTTCAGTGGACACAGTAGGCTCATGGTTCAGTGTCTGAAAGGTTTGGTGGGGATCGAATCGGTATCGGAGATGGTTAGGCACTTTAAATGCAACGCCAAGTCGTCCACGTGCCAAAATCTTTACTGCGATACAATATGTCACAACAAATTTACACCCTATGACTTGCTAGAACTGATATACTCACACCACACCGATAGAATACTCGAGTGTCAGGAGATCGAATCGTGGGTTGGCACCTGCCTGACGCAAATACACCCAAACTGGATCGTTAAATTCATACCATGGATCGTTCAAATGGGGAAAACACTCCCGGCTCAGAGAATAATCACCAACAACATCATACCACTGGCGGCAAATAACATATACATTGCATACGCACTGTATTTTGAATGCGAACTGGTAAGGGAGACCAGTACATACTTCATAGCCATACAATCCAGACTAATGTCGGTACTGGACAAAAAAACAAGGGAAGACATTAAAGCATCCCATCAATTTTTAAACATACTGGAATTCAACGACACGCATGTTAGACTCCCCTATGACCCGTGTACCATAGTGCACAGAGTAAATCACGAAGGTATCAAACAAATCATGTCCAATACAAGGCCCATAGTAGTACCACTAGACACCTCACGGGGGGAAATAAAAATTCTGGTGAAAAACGATGACCTGAGAAAGGACAGACTTGTCGTCACTACCATGCAAATACTAAAGACCGTCGATAAACGCATGACCTTTCACACCTACCATGTTTTTCCTTTCTCTTGTAACAAGGGCTGGGTGGAGATGATCCCAGAAGCCAAAACCGTATACGATATCAACCAAACAAACACCATCCAAAATTATATTTTATCGCACAATAAAGAGCTTACCACAGAACAACTTCGTCAAAAGTTTTTGTACTCTTGTAGCTCCAATTGCTTACTGGGGTACATGATGGGCATCGGAGACCGCAATTTACACAACATATTGGTATGTGCACATACCGCATCCATTGCACATATTGATTTCAGCTACGTGCTTGGATACGACCCAAAACACATAGAGTCCACCGAAATGAAAATCACCGCGGGGATGGTTGACATGCTAGGGGGAACACACTCGGAAGAATACGAGCTACTGAAAGAGTTGTGTACCGATGTTTACACAAACATACGCAAACATACATACTTTTGGTATACCATGTTCAGGTACTTGGCACTGTCCAACCCACCCATATATCCACACACAGGGGACCTGAAAGCACTTCAAAAACACATCGATGCCAGACTCATGCCACTGCACAGCGAGGAAGAGATGAAACTGGCCATCGTAAAGTCAGTAGACAGCAATTCTGATTCGTGGAACTCCTCGCTATCGGACATGACACACAGTATTAAAACAAGCTTGACCGGACTTATATTTCACATGGAATTATAACAACTATAAATAGAAATAACACACATACAAATGGACAAGGATCCATACAGTTGCATGTTTGTAACCATCGTTGTTCTACTGTCGGTTCAAACATTTCTCATGGCCATACCAATTGGAACGGCGGGGACCATATACATAAACCATAGAAAGGCATTCAACGCGGTGAGAACCTCCGACATAATACATCAAATGAACACACTATCCGGCGTTCCACTGGAGAATATGACAACACATGCAAATTCGGCGGCCAACAAGGCAGACAAATTAATGGAGAGGGTAAAAATGATCACCGGCGATTACGAAGAAAACAGAGGGATATTCAACGACCTGCACAAACTAATCAACAAAAGCTTTTACCCCCTACAGGATGTTCACGACATGCTAAACCCTAAAACTAGAAACCATATCAAAAGAATACTGTTTAAGGTATCTAAGCTCGTTGGCAAATTATCAGACAACGACTTGCAGAAAATACTCATGCTCACCGACAGGATAGCGGTGCAGGCTGTCAAAGGTCTGTCCAATCATAACCTTAATAAAACCATGCATGTCATGGAAGAGGCGGATTTAGCACTGGCAAAGTTCGATTTACTAATAAGTAAATTATTATAGTATAAAATTTTAACATACTCTTTTACGTTTACGTTTTCTACAAATATTACTTGTAAAGGTTTGTTCTACAAACTTATCTTCCAACACCGTCTCTTGTACTGCAATTTTCTCCAAATCGATGTAAACCTCCGTCCGTTCCGTTTCCAGTTTGATATACCGTTTGGAATCGATGTTCTGGGCCAATTTTTTTATGAGTTGGTCGAAGTGCTTCACATTTTTCACGGTGGTATTGTTCACCTTTTTTATCACGTCAAAGGGTTGGAGTGACCTCTGTGCATGCAGGTAGGTTTGGCTTGGTATATGAGTACATACCACGATAGGTTTCATGTTCATACTCTTTTTGATCAGGTTGGATATGCTTACGCATTTCTCAGGGGGGACAAAACATTCTTCGTCTTCTTCGTCAACTTCCAGATGGTTCATGGCCAAATCCATAAACACCGCCCCACCCAAGGTAGTGTACTCGATATCCTCCCAGTGGTGCCATTTTTCCCGTGTTTCAAAGGGAATGACCTCAGGTCTCACTTTGACACGCACCCGTCGCTTCGTTCGATGTTTGTACACATGCAGTTCGATAGAATCGGGGTCCAAGGACATTATAAATTCATTGTTTGTAATTGGCACGCGCTTCTCTGTCCAATCAACCTGAACCAGACCATCGCAATCGATATTGTATCGTCCAGTCGAATTGTTGATTCCCAGTACAATATCATTCTTTTCCAAGCCACACTTATCACACGCCTGTCTTGGTACTGGCTTTTCTACCAAAACACCCTGCAAACCCCCAATGCCATGGTACTTTAGATAGTCTTCGGTAAGTATGACCGCATTTAAACCCCATGATGGCATACGCATCAGAGTCTGGTCGAAATCACCCCAGTGTCGAAAAAACCTTACTATCTGGTGAATGGGGACTGCAAGACCAATAGCCTCTGTATCCGCCTCCGAGGCTGTGCAAATACCAATCACCTTGTTCTTGTACATTAAAGGCCCGCCGGAATTACCACCGTTTAAGGATATGTTCAACTGGATCATCCCCAAACCTCTGCCCGAGACATGGCCGCCGCACAGTTGTACGTCTTTGGACAAGGATGGGAACCCGATGGCTATAACACTCTGCGAGTTTCCTTTCACCGGCGTCATGTCCAACTTCAGGTTTGGTATATTATCGAGAAAATCGTGCACCGGTCCACCGTCTCGCCACGAGGGATGCTCACCAGAAGGATCAATGCACAAGATGGCAACGTCCAAGGAGGGTACCACATGGATAATCGAGGCCGACAAACGGTTGAAACCCTTCGACGGATAACACAATTCAACCTTTCGAGAGGCCACGGAGTCCACTACGTGGAAATTTGTCAGCAAATAACGCTTGCGTGGGTCGTAAAAGGGCGCTGGTCCAAAATCTTTGGGGTTTACGAAGAAGGCAGTGCCACCTGCTTGGTATTCCTCCACATCAATGTACGGCTGGTTCCAGTGATACGCTGTGTGGACGCCCATGACCTTCATTACGGACTTTTTGGCTTTCTGGACTTCGCGTGGATTCATTTAGATGCCAAGAAGCCATATATATACCCGGATTTAAATTTATATGGAAGAAATACTTTCGCGTATAAATAATATGTAAAAATATGCATAATGATACACTACTAGTATTACATATAATTTAAGGGTTATATCGTAGTAAATTTTCTCTATCATCACACTCCTTGCTCCTCAGTGCCCTTCTACATGGACATGTTACGCACGACATTACACAACATGCACATCGAATGACTTTGTACAATGCACACAATACCAGAATAGCAACTGCAACTATGATCGCATAGGCTGCTACCTGACCCCAATGGACTAAATTGTCGATGGAGGTATTGAGATCCTCCAATGCTGGAATAGTTATTTCAGTCATTTATGCACACAGTGTGCCTATTTATACGATAATACAATTCTTTTCCGGTTCAAGTGTGCGTATGACATACTTTTTTGGGTCTCTTTTTGCTTCCCGAATGATCATTTGTAAGGTATCTTTGCAGTTTTCACCCGTGTAGGCAGACACTTCACAGTGAAAAATGTGGTTTTTACTATCACACACTTGTCGTATTTCCTCCAATCGAATCCTACGTGTACTTTCTAAATCCAGTTTGTTCCCAATCAAGCATACGATTGCACCGTCGATCAATCTTCCGATTCTCGCCAACCAATACTGTGCAACTTGCCACGATTCAAGGTTGGTTAGGTCGTAGCACACGCATATCAAATTGCTATTGAACATGTAACGGTCCAACATGTCCCGGTAATGAGATTCGCCGCTACAGTCCCAAATTCGCAAACTCTTTACTTCCCCATCCATGGCCAAGCTTATGCTTTTCATGTCAATTGCAATGGTACGTTCTCTCTCAATCGGGTAAGAAGGTCGTAACCAACGCTGGACGATAGAGGTTTTGCCACAGCGGTCTCCCACAAGACAGATTTTCATGTTTTAACAATAAAATATATTATTTATAGTAATTCTTTGCTTTAATCACTTTGACTAAATAGTCATTTGACTCTTGTTTCAGGGCCTTTTTATCATTATCTTCCATAATTCGTATGGCTCTCTGCAATACCTCGCCCCAATGAACCAAAACCTTCATTTCAGACTGCAAGAGTGCTATTGCCAATGGCGTCTCTACACGACAGTGTTTTACCCGGCGGTGTACATCCTTCTGAAGTATATTAAACAACATCTTGCACACCCATAGTTCATTTTCTTTGGAGATTGGTTTACGGAGAAACCCTTTCAGTGTTTCGGGACAACGCTTTTCATTCGATCGAATGTATCGCAGAAAGGAGAATATTTCAACCGTGCCCTCCATGTAACTCCCTCGTAGTTCAAACTCGAAGGATTTGTCAAAGTACCTTGGGTCCAACCTTGTCTTGGCTACCTTGTCGGGTAAATCGGCAATGACACGGACCACATCGAGTTTCGTGTTGTTTTCTTGCACAAACCCATAATGAACAAAACTCTCGTAGTTTGATTTTGGACCATAGAAATCCAACAACTCTTCATGGGCTTTGACCGGTCTAGTAGTCCGCATCACAAAATGATCCTCCGTGAATTCCCAGTCTACGTTGGCCTCGTTGGAATGGTTCAACATGTCTGCAAATGGAACCAAATAGTCACCATTGTTGCTAAAACAACGGCTACCGATCAAAGAACGCTGGTACATTGCCTTGTCCGTAACAAACTCCTTCTTCCACTCTATGATCTTTTCTTCCAAGATCAAACGCATAGGGGACGGGGCTATCTCTTCGCATGTGTTAGGACTCCATAACACTGGGAAATTAGACGATACCGGCAAAGACCGCGTGTAAATGTTTGACTCGAGTAAATAGTCCATGCGTTCTCGCATAGTCCCACCAATACACAGGTATAGGGGGATTTTACACACCTCATCCCCTTCGCTCATATCTTTCGTGGCAATTACACCTCGACGGCCATTGACTCTCCATATACGAACATTGGGGTGAATGTACTCCCCGTACTTACTCTCCAGTTCAGTTTTAGACACTTTGCAAAGCATGCTATTTGCATCCCCGTACTTGCTTGCCAAGATGTAGTACGAATAGGCAGACTGGTAATTGTGCAGTTTACGCTCTGCTTCTGCCATGTCTTGTAGGGAGTCGTCGGTCCATTCTTGCAGTTCTTTCAGTTTCTCGATGGCTTCGATATAGTTTCCTTCCTTTAAACACTGTTTTACAGACATTTATACAAAATGATTGCGTATTTATAGGGTATAAATGTATCAATCTGTCTTGGAAATGAGGGCCGAGTGCATGCTTGTGGTGGTTTTGTCCTTAATGGCCACCGGGTTTGTAATATTTAACATTAAAGAAGGTGATTCCAGAATAAAAATATACAATACGGTATCAAAATTAAGAAAAAGACTGCCAAAATGTTGTCAAGAATCCACAAAAGAATGCTTTGCTTGCACCGCGGGGACCTTTGTTGAAGATTTCTGCAAGAGGCATCAAGGAGAGTTTGGATGTTGACGGTATTACATAAAATAATCTTCGATACTGGTCAATTCTTCTTTGTTCTGCTGGACCCATTTCTTGAAATCCCTAAATTGCTCGATTCGAAGTACCTTGGGAAAGTTCGCTTGTTTCTCGACATCTTGTAGGTAACACCACTGGCCGTCGGCGGTTGCTTCCGTCGATATGTATTCACCGACTGGGTACCATCCTTTGTTGGAACCATAGTCGTAAGGACTCCTTGGGTCCACCCATAATATTTTCGCATTCTTTTCCTTGTTAAACCGTTCCACTAAACCAACCCACATCGAATTGTCGTGTTGGTATAATATGAGTGCAAATTTTTTCAGTTTGCTTGTCGGTTCTTCCTCGACTGTTGGTTCTTCCTCGACACGTTTTCGTTTGTTGCCAACTCGCTCGGCGTTGGCCATTCGTATACTGTTAAAGGTATCTCGGATGTATCGGGTGTCTTTAAACCCACGCTTTACCAGTATCATTGCAAACATGGCACAGGTTTCGTGGTAGTATACAATATTGACAAGTTCCAACGACAATGGGATCATGTTTTGGGCACGTTCTACCGCAAACCCTTCGTGATTTCGACGCGAAAAGGTGACCACAAACACACCCTGATCGGATAGACGGTCAGCCGCCCATAACATATCATACTTTGGTAGTACACCTGTAGTTTTGTTACCGTCTGGCGTACCACAGTAGTCCAAATAAATGATATCGAAAGTATCGGTGATTTGTTCCAACACCTGCGTTGTGAATCCACGTACAGACCTAGAGTGGCCAGCTTCATGTGCTTTACGTATTATTTCTTCATCATTGTTCAAGACTATGACGTTGATAGGGTCAACACCGTATGATACCAAGGCTGACGATGACATCAAGGTTTCCGCATCAATAACGATAGCAGAAGTAACTGGGCTGGAGAGATGTGCCAAAAACGTATTGATAGTGGTTTTCATAGGCGACGCTTGTTTTAATACGGTTTGGTACGACATGATGGTGTTTTTAATTGTATTTTTGTCATTTATATTATCATAATATTTTACAAATACAAAAAGTGTACCCTTCGAATTCTTTGTTCCATAATACTCTGAGTCTGGGCAGCTGTATCCCAAGTCCGTTGGGCACCGTTGTGTGGACCCTTGTCAGGATGAGTGTGTCCCCAGATTTCCACAGTTGTTGACATAGTTCGGCGCCTCCTATTACATATGCTTGCTTGTATAACTTTATCCGGTCCAAGTTTGTTATGGTTTCCACGCCGGGGACCTTCTTTCTCGAGACCACGATATTTTTACGGCCCTTCAAAGCTTTCTTGCCTATTGAGTCCCATGTCTTCCTTCCCATGATGATCGTCCCCCCGTACGTGTTCATCTTGAACCATTGCATATCGTGGCGGATCCTCCATGGCAGTCTCCCGGCTATGGCTATCTTGTTATCCGCGGACACGGCTAGGACGAATTTCATTTCTACTATATAGGACAACCCATGCATATATACATGGAAATTGAAGTCGAGGGTCAAATCGTCGAGCCCGTAAAGTATTCTTCTCTGCTTTGTATGGCAGATAGCTGTCTCTGTTGTTGTATCTTGCTTTTTGGTTTAATTGTTGGTATCAGTTTATCAGTATATATATTACCAGTTTGTAATTAAATGCCTCGTGTAAGAAAACGCCGATTAAAACCAAACGACCGTGTATTGTACAATGGTGAAGAGTATTTTATCACCGGTGTGCCTTCAACCGGTTATGCGACTATCATGAAACGGTTTCGCCCTTACAGTTGTTCCAGTAAAAATGTACCTATCCGAGACTTGAAGAAGGACCGTTTTGCATGGCGGCGACGTTTGAAACCGGGTGATTTCGTGTTGTACGACATATCACTAAACCCCTGCACTTGTTGTATCACGGGGATCGAGGGGAGCACCTTGACCATTCAGCCTCTCTATTCCCATCACATGTTTGAGGTAGATATCATGGCAGATACCATCACTTCGTCCGACTGCACCGAAGCCTACACACCATTGATGCCGTTCGTTCGTTACGAGGTCTTGAATGCCTTTGCGATGTACCAAGGTAGAATGCGCATGATAACGGATTGTCGGTACGGTTACTACCTACTGTCCGACAGGATTTGGGTCAAAGATACAGAGGTCAGTGGCCTGCAAATGGTCCGTGATCCGTGTAACGTGGAAATGGAATTACTCGGTTCGATCACTTTGGACGAGGTGCCCTATGTCCATGCCGAGTTGGTTGATTTGGAGTGTCTAAAAAACGTCTTGTTTTCAAAGGCATTGTTTAATGTCCCCTTTCTAAACGATGACCCTTGGAGCATTTTGCAGGTTATTCTTTACGAAGAATTTCGCGACAGGTGCCCCAATGAAGACTGCACGTATTTTGACGAACAGTTGGTCTATGCCATGTTGCGTTGTGAACCCAACAATATGGAACAAGTGAGGGCGGTGAACGTAGGTCAATATTCACGGCACCGTGAAAGGGGGTTGTGGGTCGATAGAATGTGTCGTTCAAGACCAATTTTCAAGTCAACCTTGGAGTGGGTAGATGGTAAACTGAAGGCAAACATCTACCATCCAATCACTGCAAGGCGCCGTCTCCTTCTGAAATGTCACGTGTCGGTGGCACGGTTCCATGCAAAGGTATATTGGCATTTTGCAGTGTTACAGTGCGACAAACCCGTGGAACTCCAAACCCCGCAATTTAACACGAAGATAGAACTGAAAGATTTCCAAAAACATATTGTGAAACAGATGCTGGAACGAGAGGTCGGTGAATTCTATCCATTGAACTTAAGACACAATGACACGGTTGTCAATGTTTTGTCAGGACTCGACGCACATATACCGTTGCGGGGAGGTGTACTGTGCTTACCTACCGGAGCTGGTAAGACAGTGTGTACTCTCTCTCTCATTAGTTGTTCTAGACAAAAAACACTCGTAGTCGTCCCGTTGACACTGTTGGACCAGTGGATGTCAGAATTGGAACGATTTACGGACTTGACGTACGGTGAAATTCACGGGCGAAAAAAGGATATAAGCAAGGTCAGGGATAAAATGGTAGTTTTCACAACATACGGTACACTTCTGTCATTGTATAAAAATAATACATGTGCCGAAATATTCTACCTCTTCGATCGCGTGGTATTCGACGAGTCCCATAAGTTGAAAATGCCATTCTCAATGTCGGTGACAGCGTGCAACGCGGTTATAGCACCTAGACGTTGGTGTCTTACTGCAACACCTTACAGGAAAGGCCGCGTAGTCAATTTACACCCGCAACTGCGTATGTTGGATATCCATCCTTTTCACAAAACAAACAATTACTTTAGGGTAATCGAAATGTTGGAACCTTCTAGAAGGGCGTACATATATTCTAGGTTGAAACATGTAGTGTTACATGGCCAAGCGACGGTGAACAAAGACGCAGTGCCGCACACCATACATGTCTCCATGACCAAAGAACATGAAACACTGTATTCCCTTATGAGAGAAAAGATAGAGGGGAAAATACACTCGTCTGCATCCTTCAATCGAAAACTATTGGAATCGTATCTCAACCAGTTATGTATTTGCGCAACCGACCCAAGGTTGATAGGGGTTACCATGTGGGGTGAAAAACAGATTACAAATGGTATACAGTGTGCTTCAGTTGTCAGTTTCTCAGACACTTTAAACACAAACAAACCGTTCGAATCACAGTTCAAAGACACCTTGGACAAGTTGGAAACATCTTCGTGCCCACTCTGTCTTGAAACAGTACAGCGACCTACCATTACGAACTGTCTACATGTTTTCTGTCACGCATGTATCAACAAGTCCATGGAGTTTAAACACGAGTGTCCCATGTGTAGGACGGAACTCGATAAGCAAAGGTTCAGGGAAATAACACCGCCACAGGCCATGGTGGATCAGGGGGACTTTAAAATGTGCTACGATGCTCTGGGGAGACAGTCGAAAGTGCCCATGGGGGTCTACGACACCTACGAACAGTGCCGGTCCAATAAACTTATACAACTCAAAGACATTGTCAACAAACACAAACAAGTTGTTGTCTTTTCACAGTTCAATTCTGTACTTGAACAGTACGCAAAACACTTTGATTCGAGCATCATCACAGGAAGGAGTTCAAGGGCACAACGGAGACGAAACTTGGAAGATTTCAGACACGGCAAGAAGGTATTCTTCCTGTCCCTCAAAGTTGCAAATGTCGGTATCAACTTGACTGAAGCAGACTGTATCGTATTCATGGAGCCTGTATTAGAATCCAGCGTCGAAGAACAAGCCACTGGAAGACTCCTGAGAATAGGTCAGACACAAAAGGTACACCTGTATACACTATATACACCGGGTACCATAGAAGAAAATATCACCAAAGAAAGAATACCATATGAACTACGAATGCAAAAAATAAACCAAAGCATTTTTGGAAGAGCCAAAACCAACGCGAAAAGAAATGCCTTTTTACAATATATACACAATATAGTTAGTCAATAATACATACACACACCACACCTGCTATTCAATATGTACCAAAAAACGGCTTGATAGGTAACCGGTACAAAAATTTGTAGTCTAATTCGAGAAAAACGTCGCTAGCATGGGAATAACGATCCCACTATAAACCTGCTAGCATTCCGCCG
>Ga0233415_10000298_pt1 | contig 23855 bp, 25 predicted proteins | sample Na_anoxic_12_MG_FD_188631 | JGI IMG/M metagenome (GOLD analysis project Ga0233415, IMG submission 188631) | Seawater microbial communities from Saanich Inlet, British Columbia, Canada - Na_anoxic_12_MG | ecosystem: Environmental > Aquatic > Marine > Inlet | place: Canada: British Columbia... | reverse complement strand
GTATTAATCGAATAATACACGTGATTAATTTTATACAAGTGGTCTATATCAATATATTCTTCGTCATAATCATATGGCAAGTCATCTATGAATTTTATATTATACATATGAATAATAATGTATAATATTTATATATTTTTACTTCTAATTAACAATTTTTCGACGAATTGATTCAGTAATCTTTTCACCTCGTTGGTCTAATAAAAACTTACTTAATTGGTCAACTTTCTCATCATTGTTTTCAAAATACAATGCAAGTGTTTTGTTCAAATACTCTTTATTTATGGGTTTCTTAACCTTTGTCTTTGAATAAATAAGCTTTCCATCATTAATATCAAAGCAGTCAATTTCATTCGTTTTCATAACATTTACTAAATTGTCGGTAATATTTTTCTTACTTTTCCTTAATATCTTGAGACGATCTTGTATACTTCTCATTTCATTATCAACTTGTATCCAATCACGTATAGAACTTACGAGTTGATCTTTTGTATCCATTAGAATATTACTATAGATTATTTTTAAGTCAATTCCTCAAAATCTAACGATATGTCCCATACTTCTGGAGCCTTTTCCTGAGTAGAAACCCTTGTATCATGTATAGTATCTTCATCTCGAATAAATGTAAACCTTTGTTCTAAATTTTCAGAAAATCGAACCGTCTTATTTAAGACTTTTCGATTCCGCCTGGACTTGTAAAAGTTGGCAGATCGTTTAATAAATTTCGTGTCATAATATGGATTTCCAGATGATGATAAATGTATACCACTATTCGCTGGAATATTCGCTGGAATATTCGCTGGAATATTAGCTGGAATAACTCGTTTTGAAGTAATTATAGTTTTCTTATTTTTCGAATACTTATTGTGTTGACTTCGTCTATAATTTTTGAAAGTAAACATTAATAATAATAATATATATTTTATTACGACGATTTTTACTAAATATTGCATATGTCATCTTTTGGTAAATAAACCTCTTTTCCAATTATCTTTATTATTTTATTCATTTTTTTCGTATCTTCATTTAAATCAATTGATGCATTTCCTATAAAATCGACATATTTATTTTTACCAGCTTCGCTATCCAAGTAATTTGGATACCCTTCTTCCCATGTTGAAAAAGATTGCAATTGTTTGTCGGCGATTTTTTCAATCGTCCTTTTTAATTTTTCATTATTATTATCCTTGTCCCACACGTTCTTGTCTTTTATATACATGATATCTCTCTTAATGTCCGAACAATGAATAGGTCGCTCATGTAATTGTAGTTTTTCTAATCCCTTGATCATTGTATTAGTCACTCCTTCAATAATTCCCGTTTCAGCAGTTTGATTTAAATCATCCATTGTAATTTGTAGAGACTTGATGAAATCGCATATATTCAGAGCCTCCTTGCAATGTTGGTTTAAATACATGTGCAAGTCTATTTTTTGCGTGTAATTGTTGTTGGTGGTATTCCCAATCTTTGGAACAATATCCTGAATAGTTTTCTGTAATTCGGCATTCTGTTTTACTAAAGTCATGAACATCGTCTTATATGTTAAATCATCATCTTCCGAATCGCAATGTTTTTTGCTGGTGTCAATATTACATTTCATTTTATGGCGACTCAGACCACTTGCGAACTTGTAATTTCGACCACACGAACAATTAAACACACCTTCCTCGATTTTGGAACCTTTCGTGTTATCATTTAGTTCCGAGGTATGTTTCAGTGTGGTGAGGTGTCGATCGAATTGACTTTTACGAGACGTTTTGTATGTGCACTTTTTGCAAATGTAGATTATTGGAACTTTTTGAGTTATCATTGAGTTATCCTAAAATGATAACAGAAAAAGTTCCTAAATAGTTTTCGAAAATAGAAAAAAAAGCTTACAATAACAAATGGTTCACCCCTAAAATTGCGTTCGCTGCATAATGGTGTGAGTGGTATTTTGACGTTTTTTTCCAAATTGAAATTTAGGATTTCAAAAATGGACATAGAAAAAGCATGTCCAAAAACGAAAATCTCAAAATAGAATTGAAAAAAAAGCCAAAACGCGATTTACTTAGAGAAATGTAATAGAAAAGTGGGTGAGTAATTATCAAAAAGTCTATTACATATGTAGGGTACCGAATTAAACACACTTACATTCATGTAATAGAAAATTGGTCTTTTTGTACTGGACACCACTTACATGATTTATAATTGCCTTGCATATTACGAGGTTTCCTTATCTAATACTACTTCTTTCAATACATTATTCATTATTTTATTCTCAAACATCTCATCTTCTTCGTCTCCATAACCACCCAATGATGCTTGAGAATAATCGATGAATTTTGCACATTCTGGAGTATTCAAAATTTCGAACTTGGGATTCTCATCTTGCCAAGTATGTAATTGTTGTTGGTTTTTGTGAGCCACTTTCTTCACAGCCTTGCGTAATTTCGTTTTATGCACATCTTCCTTTTCCCATTTATTATCCTCCTTAATATAGACAGTTTCTCTTTTTAAATCCGTGCAATGGATCGGGCGATTATGTGGCTCCATATCACGAATTCGTTCAACCATGACATGCGAGATTCCTTTCACAAAACCAAATTCGCCTGTTCTTATAAAATCGTTCGCATTTAATTCGATAGACTTTATAAAATCATCCAACGTTATAGCATCTTTACATGTCTCGTTCAAATACACATTTAAATTAAATTGGTTGGTAATATTATTTGTTATATTATTACCTGAATGCTTTGCCATTTCTATCATTTGCTCACGCAGGTGTTTATTATCTTCCTTCATTTCTTGTAATAACTCCATTACTACTAATTGTGAATCATCTGACTTATCAATTGGCTTCTCAATCGACATATTAATATCATTATTTTTAGAATTACATGACTTTTTATGAGTCCATAATCCTCTGCTATATTTATATGTTTTTCCACATTCGCACTCGAACTTGTTAATAGAATTGTGCATTTTTTGATCCTCAATTGTCCTATTTTTATGTTTTGTAGTCATTGTATGTTTATCCCAATTGCTTTTCTTGCTGCATTTAAATGCACAATTTTCACAAATAAATATTTCGGCATTTTTTGGCATTTTTTGCATCCTTATAATTAGGATAGAAAAAATGCCTAAATAGTTTTCAAAAATAGACTTTTTCCTTACAATAACAAATAAATCATCTGTATTTTAGTGATCGCTGCATAATGGTCTAAGTGGTATTTTGACGTTTTTTTACTATTTGAAATTTTCGATTTGGAAAAATGGACATAAATAAATGTCCAAAAACGATTTCCCCAGAATAGAATTGGAAAAAAACGCCAAAACGCGTTTACTTAGAGAAATGTAATAGAAAAGTGCCCAACAATTGGCCAAAACAGTGTCTACATGTTTTATTATTGACTTACATGTAATGTAAATAAATAATAATTTTTCATTTTAATACTCTCTTACATTATGTAGTGATATTGAGAGGTTTTGGTCTATGTCGCCCACACATTGTGTCATTATTGGTCTTTATTTTGGCACCACATATGCCGCCAATATTTTTACCACTCTTCATAATCGCACAACACAACGAATGATTATTAGTAATAGTCGGAGCAAGTAGTTTCTTTTGTGTGGCAGCATGGTGTTTATTGCAATGGGTTATGCCGTCATATGAAAATGCCGGGCACCCACATGGAACACCTTTTGATTTTCCAGAAAGTGTTTTATAACTACATTTATGATATGGCATACAAATATTATGTGGAGAATTTACGCCTATATAAAAGTTTATTCCCATGGAAAGATTTTTAATATGAGGTAGTAATTCTTTTTGAACCGACCTGCAATAAGGACATAAAAACTCGGATTTTTTCAGTAATCGAATATTTTTATCAAGAGAATGGGTTTTCTTTTTTTGGTTAACCACTTCTTTATAAATATCGAAAAAATTAAACTTGTGGTTGCAATTTAACGTGATTGCATTTTCATCAAGGCATTTTTGTGATATGAGACATATTTCGGCTTCTTTATCGTCATCATTGTCCGAATCTTCGAGCGCTTCATAAAAATTAAAATTATCCTCGATAACATAATTCGTGTCTTCAGGATTTTTATTCATTAGGATTATGATAATAAAGTCTTTATATAATTTAATTAAATGACTATTGCTTGGGGAACGATAACATGGTATTTTTTCCATACTTTAGCCGAAAAAATTAAAGAAGAATCTTTTGCAATCAAAAAAAATGAACTATTAAAATTGATATTTTCAATATGTAATAACTTGCCTTGCCCGGAATGTCAAGCACATGCCGTAGCCATAATGAAAAATATAAAACCCAATTCTATTAATACCAAGGAAGACTTGCAAAAGATGTTATGGAACTTCCATAATTTTGTGAATAAAAGAAGACGGGTTAAGCAGTACGATTTCGATCACTGTAAAGAAACTTTCTCTAAAGCGAAACTTAATGTCATTGAGAAGAATTTTTACATGGTCATGTCTCAAAATTATCAAATAATGAAATTAATGGGAGAATCATTTAAACGATCTCGAAATATTGAGTCTGTTAAAAAATGGATGAGAGAAAACTATGAACATTTTGAAGAATAATTATAATAAAAATAATAATAAATGAAATCACATTTTTTATTATTTATAGGTTTTGAATAATTTTGCCATTTTTATACACGCTACACTTGAATGTTTGTTTCGAAGGTCTCTCACATACTGTATTATTACTTGACAATTCATTAAAATATAAGAATTTCTCTCCACCTGATATTTTAAGTATACCGGCAAAAGTTGCACCCATGACGAGTCCAATGAGTCCTCCGAACACCATATCAAATCCCTTGCAACATAAAAACATGATCTGTGTTATATAATTGAACGCGAATAAAATCAACATGAACATAATCGCACCATAGTTCATCTGTTTATTATAAATCATTGGAAGTAAAAGATATGCGGTGGTAAACATAATAACCATACTGTTATAATCCGGGCTATTGTAGTTGTGTGGATTCCATGGAAATTCTATAACATTGCAGAACTGGCTTCTTTCTGCGCAAGGTTCGCTTTTTTTGGAATTCATAAGAAGAACGTTTAAGATAGATGCAATCATAAGAAATCCGAGATATATGAGACCCTTTGCGTCGGAATTAAAAAATGATATCATCACCATAAAAAAAACTAACAAAAACGAGCTCATGGAGCTAATTAATTGAAATAAGTTGGAAAAAGTAAATGACATGCCCATGTTTTGTATATATTATTATAAGAATATATAAAAAATAATATGTATGTTTAAGCTTCTGGGATTTAATCTTCATATACAAGTTTCAATACCTGTGTAATATGACTACAGTGATGAAATGTAATCCCTTCGAAAAGATTCGAATCCTTGTACTTTTCCATCAAGTCATGATAGTCCTTTTTGTTATCTTCTGGAAAAATAAACTCTTTTACACCGGCGCGAATTCCGCCTAAAACCTTCAAGTCAAGTCCCCCAATTGCAGTTACATTTCCCTGTAAATTTATTTCACCAGTAATAGCGAGTGTTTTTTTAATGATGTGTTTTGTAAAAACACTGTGCATGGCAACGGTTATGGCTGTTCCAGCAGAGGGTCCATCTTTTGGTGTAGCACCTTCGGGACAATGTACGTGAATCCCCTGCATTTTCGTTTCATTGAAATATTCAATCTTCTTTTTCATCACGTCTTCGCCTAATAATGACCATGCCAATGTTTTCGCAACAAACATGCTTTCTTTCATTACATCACCCTGTAATCCAGTTAGTTTCAATTCCAAGAATGTGCTTGAAGGGTGCATGACTACTTCAATTGGAATAATACCACCTCGTCCCAATGCATTCGCCCATAGACCGTTCATTACTCCAGAGCGACTTTCATTGGGTATAAGAGTTGGCATATATTCGTGTCTATCTTTCAGATAAACATTCTTGATATCTTCGTTGGAAATCTTTATGGGAAGTTCAACAATCGATTCTGAATCCGCACTGTTTTGCAAAAATTGAATGTTAAGCTCACCTATGATTTCGAATAAAACTTCTTTGAGTTTTCTTATACCGGGTTCAACAGTATAATTTTCCACAATATAGGTAATATTATCGTTATTGAATTCAATCGTGTTCGTACCGACACCCATTTTCTCAAAAATCTCGGGCAAAACGTGTTTAAATGTAATAACCAATTTATCTTCCATAGAAAGATGATCAAATTTAACGCGATGAATCCTATCCAATAGAATTCTATCAATCGCAGAAGCGTCATTGTATGAAAAAATGAACAGTGCCTTTGAGAAATCGAGGTCAATGCCATTGAAATATTTATCCTGAAATGAATCATTCTGAGTCGAATCGATCATATGTGTTAATATACCAATGATTTCCTTACCATGTTCCGTTTTACTCACTTTATCCAATTCGTCAATAAAAATGATTGGGTTCATACATTTATGTTTCATTAATACGTCTGCGAATTTACCCCATTCAGAGCCAACATACGTGTAATTATGTCCATTTAGACAACTACCATTATCTTGTCCACCAATGGCTATAAATGAAAAAGGTCTGGATTCATCATTTTCGTCAAGTAGGCAGTTGGCGATGCCTTTCTTAGCAAGACTTGTTTTACCGACACCAGGTGGTCCTTCGAATCCAAAACTATATCCGCTTTGCTCGCCATTAATCCATTGACCTATAATGCGTTCGATTTGGCGCTTTGCGCGATCATGGCCATAAACAGATTCATCCAAAATAGATCGTACATTGTTCATATAAGAATTAACGTCGTCTATTTTATTAGTGATCTTTTGTATATTCGTGTCGAATATGTCGCGAGTTATTAATGTTTTGAAATTGTTTTTCGACGCCATTTCATTGACAATACTTTTTTCATTATGAAATGTGTTAATAAAATCGTAAATTTCCTGTTTCATAAAGGATGATTTTTTCCCGGAATGTATTAATTTGCGATGTTTCAATTTATTGGTTTTTATTAGATTGTTGATGAAACATATATTATATATTAGCACATCTCTCTTCATTGCTGAATATAACTTTTTGAATTCATTTACGAATTCATGTTCGCAAGTGGGTAGAAACTCTTTTTTGAGATAAATTAAAAAATTAGAAATACTGACAATATTGTTATTTTGTTTTTCATTGTTATAATTGGGACATGTATAACCATTGTCGGTAATCATTTTTAATATGCCAATATATAATGCGAAAATTTCGTCTGATGCGTATAATATGGGTTCTTTTTTGTGAACACCAAAAGGTATTTTAAGAAGGCCGTCGAGGTACTGTCGTGCCTTGGAACCATTATCTTCACCCTTTGATTTCAATTCCTTTAATTTAACCATGGCTTTTTCCTTGACAGATTCATCCGCTTTCATAAGACATATCTGTTGTTCAATGGGTAGTTGCGACGTATCATAATTGGACAAGTCGTTCGTATATTGGATTGTCTTATTCATGGCGTCTTTGAAAAATCGTTTACTATACCACGGTAAACTATCATATAATCGGACTTGTTCAAAGCTATCAATATTGCTACTATTGGCGTCATTCGATAGTAAGTCGTATAGCAAGTAAGACAAGTATTGATACTCTTGGTTGTCTGACTTGAGAAGTAGTTGCATAAGCATTGTGCGCTGAGCATACAACTCCAATGTTATGAATTCATTTACTAATTGAGAGATTGACTTTTGCTTTATTAATACAACTTGGTTCATAAATCCCATGAAACGACTGTATAATTCGCTTGGTGAATATACCAATAAATCCCGCAATGTGAGATTAGACTTGAATCTTGAAAATGCTTCAATCTTGAAATCATCAGAGTCTGGTTTATCCGTTTCCAATGATGATAAATATTCGCAAATGTACTTGTTTTCACTACAGTTTACAAGAATATCATCTGTCATACCTGATATGATAATCGTTTTTTTATGTGCTACATCATGTATAGCGATTTTCATACCGTATACTTTTACGAAAAAATCACTCGAAGATCGGGATAAATCAAAACATTCGAATTGATTCGATTTCTCGCAAATTACACTATCTTCTATTAATTTATTTTTAGTAATGGTATCAGGTTCATTGGGTTTTTTCCACGCAACCTCATTGAAGCTTGTTGGATGAAAATAGGAACTCAATAGAGAAAATCTTACATGTTTCCTAATTATTTCAAAAGACGACTTGTCGTTTAAAAAATACACGGATAAAAATTCGTCAAAACGTTTGGTTCCAAAAACCCGAATAATCTTTAATATATCATCTCTTAATACATCTATGGAAATGTCTTGGAATGTATTGGCATATAGAGTTTCTAATTGGGTAATACCGGCATTTACTTCGTTGGAACCGATTAATTCAAGTCGCTTGTGTTTTTGTATGGACAATATTGTATTTTGTATAATACCCCTGAGAAAGCCTAATTTCTCGCTTTTATCCATATTATGGATCGACAAATTCGATTCCGGCATGTATATATATGTATATATATATCTTGACATATTTTTTACATATATATACATACTTAAAAAGATGATGCTAATAATAAATATCTACATATGGGAATACCAGCTTACTTTTCGTCTATAATAAAACGATATCCGTCAATAATTAAGAAATATACATCAACAATCCATATAAATCATTTATTTATGGATTGTAATTCCATTATTTATGATTGTTTTCACAATTTGTCTAAAGAAACAAAAACAAAATCACAAAATGAATTCGAAAAATTATTAATCAATAATGTCATTGATAAACTTGATAATTACCTAAAGACTATCGGAGGAAGTGTTGTAAATTTTCTGGCATTTGACGGTGTAGCGCCGGTTGCAAAAATGGATCAGCAAAAAACCAGACGATATAAATCTAAATATGAGAGGGGTTATTTTTCAAGTAATGACACTGGAGATGGAATCCAATGGGATACAAGTGCGATAACGCCTGGAACAATATTCATGAAGAAATTGGAAAGATCATTGGAAACGCATTATAGTGCTAAATCCACAGTTGTAATTGAGTTTTCTAATCCGGGAGAAGGCGAGCACAAGATTTTTGATTATATTCGGAATAAAACGCACTTACATGGTTCAACTGTAATATATGGACTCGATTCTGACTTGATTATGCTTTCATTGCAAAACCTGCATTTTTGCGAGAGTTTATACTTGTATAGAGAGATGCCTGAATTTATTTCATCGATAGACAAGAGTCTTGTTCCGAATGATATGTATATGGTTGATGTGATGGATTTTAAGAAGTATCTGTCTTTTTATTTGAATGACGAAGTTATGCCCAAAACGAGTGATGATGTAAACAAGCGTATAAGCGACTATATATTCATATGTTTTTTGCTGGGGAATGATTTTTTGCCACATTTTCCTACAGTTAACTTGCGTAGGAATGGAATGGATTTCATTTTGGAAAGTTATGTGTTCGCCATAGGTAAAACGGGGGACTATATAATAAATGATTCAGGTGATATAAATTGGCGTGTGTTTCGTATTATGATTATGGAGATGTCTAAATTGGAGTCCAATTATATAGCCGATGAATATGTGTATCGTAATAAGCAAGGTAAGAGATATTACCCGAATAAAACGGAGGATGAACGTAAGCAATATTTTATAAATCAACCAATTATATATCGTGAAAAGGAAACATATATTAACCCATCGGACGAATGTTGGCAGGGGCGTTATTATTATGCATTATTCGACATTGATAGTAATCATATGAGTGAGGAATTATATAACGAGGAAATAAAGGGAATCTGTATGAATTATCTGGAAGGTTTAGAATGGACATATAAATATTATTCAAAGGGGTGCGTTGATTGGAGATGGCATTACAAGTACCAATATCCACCATTATTGAATGACTTGAAAAAATATGTGCCTTATTTTAATGAAACGTTGCTTTCTGAGAAGCCTAAGAATCCAGTGAGTGATATAGTACAATTGAGTTATGTGTTGCCGATCGATGTGGATTTATGGAAAGCTGTATTGCATACACAGACGAAGAATCGTATAGAGAGTGCATACAATGATTTCGATGAAACAAAAAATGAGCCTGTTTTTGAATGGTCGTATTGCAAATATTTCTGGGAATGTCATGTTATTTTTCCGAATTATCCATGTGTTGCTACTCTTGAAAAACGACTTTTAATGGGGCATTAGTTTATAAGCATACACATATGCATATGCAATAGTTTATAAATGCAATAGTTTACATATATAAAAAACATAAACACATTCAATGATATATTTTGTATAATGGACGATTATTATTACGATTTCGAAAATAGACATCATTATATCGACTTTGTAAAGGAGACTTGTAAATCGCGAAATTTAATAGTGAAATTATCTGCGGATTGGTGTGTTCCGTGTAAAAAAATACAAGACTATTGCTTAAATCAATTTAATAGTTTTGATGATAAAAAGGTTATGTGTATTGAAATTGATATAGACGAATCAACTGATATTTTTGCATTTCTAAAACAGAAAAAAATGGTTCGGGGTGTCCCGACATTATTTTTATATAGACAGGGGAAAGACAATTATATACCAGACGAATCCGTTTCTGGGACGAACAATGTAGAATTGGATTATTTTTTCAGTAATATATAACAATTTAATAACAATAACAATTTAATAATAAATAAATATATATATTATTAAATTACGATGGACGACTTGGATTTGAATATATCAAATTACAATTTTCAAGACTTACTTAGTCTATTTAAAATGGAATCGGATTTCACAACACAAGAATTAAAGTCTGCCAAGGCAATTGTATATAAAGTGCATCCAGATAAGTCGGGATTAGACAAGTCATATTTTTTATTTTTTTCAAAAGCGTATAAAATGCTTTATCAGATACATCAATTTCGCGAAGGATCCTCGAATCAACATGACGATGACACTGAGTATAAAATAATAACAAGTGGTGAGAATAGTTCATCTCGTAAAATATTAGAACAGCATAAAGAGTATGCCGAGATAAAAACGAATCCAGACGCATTCAATAGTTGGTTCAATGAACTTTTCAATAAAACGATCGATAGTAATTCTACGGAAGACGGTTATGGTGAGTGGCTTTCATCAATTGACGAGAATGTGCAGCAAGCAAAAAACCCTACAGAAATGGCACAATTAATTGATGAAAGAAAGAAGAAAATCCGCAATCAACAATTGGCCGTCTATAAAACCTTTGAACCAATTAATGGTGGAAATGAAGGAGATAATTTAATAAAAAGTGAAGGACCTCAGCATTATCAATCAGGTTTATTTAGCAAGCTTCAATATGACGATTTAAAGGATGCTCATGAAAACAGTGTTATACCAATAACCAATGAAGATTATAAAAACCGTAAAACATTTAGTAATATAGATGAGATGAATCGCCATCGAAAGATGGATGAAATCGGCGCAAGCGATCAATTAAAAAATCACAATGAAATTTTGAAGAATATGGAGGCGGAAGATAAAAATATTAGTTCGAATAGATTTTACGAACTTATGAAGCAAGAAGAGGCTCAAAAATTAAGAAATAATACCACTTGGAGTAAATTAAAACGCCTTACATAATTCGATATTTTAATTAGCACATAACTCATAAAAATATTGTTTGTAGAATATATATTATGAATGCTGCATTAAATTATGGTGTTGGATTAGCAATTATACTTACATCTGGAGCATTATATAAACGTTGGCGCGTGAAGGATGCTCATCAAAAACAGATTGATGATTACGATATTATAAAAAAATACTTGCTTACTGAATCTACCCTGGCCAAGGCCGAAAAACCTATATTATGGGTTCCGCTACAATTCGAATATAATTCTCGTGATTGGCAGTCATTCGGTTCAAGAAATAGTTATTGTATGAATAAACCCTATATCTCTCTATGTGTGAGAAGTATAATTGAAAGATGTGGTGATGAGTTTCAAGTGTGTCTCGTTGATGATGCTGCATTCAATAAGATACTGCCTGGTTGGAATGTGCGCATTCAAAACTTGCCCAATCCCCTGAAACAACATATGCGTTATTTAGCCATGTCCAAATTACTGTATTCGTATGGTGGTATGATAGTGCCCCCATCATTTATCTGCTTGCGCAGTTTATATTCAGTGTATAGTGTTGGTTTATCTAACATGAGCATGTTTTCCGGGGAATTGGTTTCCACAAGTAATACAAGTGTCATTACCACTTTTTTCCCATCTATGAAAATTATGGGTTGCGAGAAGGAATCGGAAGTAATGGGTAATTTTGTGAATTATTTAGAGCAAGCCATTTCGGGGGATTACACAAATGAACTGGAATTTAATGGTGGGCCCCAGCGTTGGTTATATGAGAGGGCCATGGAAAATAGGATATTGATTATTAATGGCGATGTTTTTGGTGTGAAGGATCGAAAGGGAAATCAAGTCGCATTAGAGTCTTTAATTGGTGATATAGATATTAACTTTGATAAAAAAATGTGTGGCATATACATTCCAGAAGAGATGTTGGAAAAGCGCACAGCATTAAATTGGTTCGAAAGATTATCACCTAAGCAAGTATTGGAGTCGGATACATTAATTGGTTCCTATTTACTTGCTTCGAATTCTGGGCGTCTATGAAAAAATATATATACCTTAAAAAAATACATATAAATAAATAGTCTTATTATTTATCTATATGGATACGACGGTGATCTGCGATAAAAATGATATTCTATTGGTAAAATCTTTCACCGAGGATGAAGATGAAAAATTTACGATTAGTTTTGAGTGTGATTATGATGCTGGTGCTAATATTATAAAAATTATGCAAAAGGGGAAATTCTACGAGTTATTATTCAAGTTAAATGGAGATTTAGTGGAAGAATTATCATATGCCAAGAATGCTCAGGGAAACGGAGGGCAGGTTTTGTTTTATTTCAAGGAAAAATATGAGGGCGAATATATGTGTATGAGTTTCGATGATACTATTAAACAACCTTCTGAAAGTCATGTCATTATTGAAGGTCTAAAAAACGACTTTAATAATTTCAAGGAAGGCTATAAGAAATTCGAGGTTTCCCATATTTATACCGATATAAAGGTGGAAAATGCAAGAATATCGTTTCTGTTTAGTACAGTTATTACGTCAGACGATTTAGTAAACGACATTATTGCCATGATGATTAAGAAGCAGATGTTCCGACTGCGAAAATATATGGAGAATGAATAAAAAACATAAAAATAAGAGTAATAATTCAGAACCAAGTTCTATTTTTCAATAAAATAATCACAATGAATGAAAAATTTTGGATGTACTTAATATTCAATTGAGTTAAACGATTTCCTCAATAATTCACGATATGGTTTTGTTCTATAAACTACGCTCTTGAGATTTGCACCATTGTGAATATAAAATTCTCCCCGAGACCTTTCATATAGTCTAAATAAAACAATCAATTCTTCTTCTATATTTTCCATAAAATCTGCACAATCAACCGAATATTTTGGATTTAATTCAAAACTGTCTCCGTATGGTATAAGTGTGTCTGGAATAGAAATTACGATGGTACGTTTGGTTTTCCATGACAGTTCAATCTTATCTATAATATTGTCGTCATCAATACGCACATTTATATCGTCGCTTACAGACGGTATACTATCCGAAGAAGGTTCCTTATCTCGAGTTATGATTTTACTTGTTAACCTTCCTAAAACAATACCTACACCTAAAAGTGAGAGTACACCAATACCTTTTCTAACCGGGTTCGATGATTTTACCATTATAATATTATATAATATTATAATATTATATAATATTATAATGGTAAAAGATTGCAGTGAAGTATTTTCAAAATCATTTTTAGCCCTAAACAATTTATCCAGGATAGATACAATCCTTAATTTAGAGAAGTTTGAAATAAAACACAAAATTTTAAGTTTAGCAAAAGATTTAGAGGATCAAAAAGAAGTAACATATACGTGTATAGTTCCATTCGACGATATCGAAATAACAAATGTTTCTTCATATATTAAGTCGAGTTATAAAGAAGTAAAATTTTCACAAGAGAATATTAACGGTGAGGTAAAACTTACAATAGTCTGCGTTAAAAGTGAAACGTATAAGGATGGATTTATAGTGTTTATCGCAGATATAAAAACGACAAAAGATAATTTATCTTTTACGATAGAATTGAATTACTTGCAATAAAAATATTATATCATACTATACTATAATATAATGCCAACTTGTCCTTGTGGAGACAAAATAAAAGAGAGTCTTGGTGTTGACGTATCGGAAAGAAGAACCCTATACAATAGTGATTGGAAATCTGACGTTTCCACGCGCGGATTCATTAATGCTATTAAAAAAGACTGTAAGAGTATAACCCCATGTGAAGAGAGGAAGTGTAGTAAGTATCTACAGAAATCGGAATCTTATTCCACTGGTTGTAGTATAGTGGGTGGGGTCCTTTCATTCTTTGGGTTAGGATCTGCAGGAAGGGAGGTATGTGGTACGGCGGTGAGACTGGTTAACACTGATACATGTGTAGTGAGGGATGGTGTATGTGCTGTTGAAGGTGCGATTAAAACTGTATGTAGTGATACTGTAGATGTTGCTGGAGCTGTTATACCAGACATTTCTTTTTCCATGGATGGAAATATAAAGATTCTCGAGGTAACAAGCGCAAGTTCCAGCGGGGGGCAAGAAGGATTACGTGAAACAATAAAACTTGCTATAACAGTAAAATCAATTACTATATCGGTTATAGGCGAGTCATTAACATTACCAATTGATCTGACTATTTATGGAGATTGTACTATCTCTGCAAGAGAATCACTTCAAGATTTTAACCTAAAGTTCTTACAAAAGTCTGCAAACTGTGCGATGTGTATACCAATTCCAGAGTTAGATGCCAAAGCAAGTGGTTCAATATTGAGTGGGAGCATAGGAAATGTATTAATTGGCATATGTATTTCAGATAAGGGATTTTTTTTATCAGCTAAAGCATCAGTCGACATAACCGGGAACTTTGGTGATGGTATTACAGCTTCTATTGCAGACACAATAACAATTGGTATACCATTAGAATAAATTAATAATTTCAATTATAAAATGTTTTACCTTTACCATATTGTTTTTCATCATCATTAGATATATTCAATAAAATAAAATATAAAATCATATAATATAATATATGCATTGGGTACTCGCATCTATTATAGCAACATTAGGGGGTGCGTCATATGTGTCTTTTTTGAAATTAGCGCAAGGATTTTATGATCCGAAAACGGTCATCAGTTTCATCATGTTTTGCGCATTCATGTTTTACTATATTACCAGTAATCATAAAAATATATTTTCGGCATTTGAATGGAATGCATTTATAGCAGGAATTCTATTCGGTTTAATGACGATATGTTTCAATGAAGCCATTAATTTATCAAACAATCCGGGAATACCGAGTAGTTTAGTAAGATCGAATGTATTAGTTACTTATGTAATATCTCTCTTTGTTTTCGGATTGAAGTTCTCTTGGACCAAGTTCATAACCATCATGACGATTATTGCAGGGTGTTTAATAACCATCATACCCAATATGAAGGATTTTGCGTCGTCCAATAATAAATGGATATCGATGACTATTTTAGCCGGATTGTTGTCATCGGGTAATGATGTATTTTCGAAATTGTCATTGAATAAAATACCGACAGACCAATATTTAGTGGTTCAAATGTTAGCAGCGGTATTGACAACCTTAGGTATTCAATATGTGCGTACAAAAACATTTACTTTGCAGAAATTAAAGAAAACAAAACAAAAAATGGAGAGTAAGATTCATATATTGAATAAATATCCTCCACTGTTGATGGGGGTTGCTGTAGCAAGTGTAATTATTTTTAGACAATTCTTGGGGATAGCTGTGAAAAATTCAGACAATCCCTCCTATCCGCGCGCATTATTTAATAGTCAATTCTTCGTATCTCTCTTATTAAGTTTATTGATTCAGAAAAATTCATCCATTACAAAGTATCAGGGAGTTGGTTCAACTGTAATATTGGGAGGAGTTGTAGCAATGGCTTTGCAAAAGTAAGTATTATAATATATACAAAAGTAATATTATAATAATGGAATATTACTTTTACATATTTGAATATAAATAGTATTATTTTATACACTTCAATGTGTTATTTTTTGATATCTCGGTAAACACTTTTTTCAATTTATTGCCTTCAGATTGGGTTTTATGAGTGAGCTTTAGTAGTTTTTCCCCATTACGAATAATAAAAGCATCTCTTTTAGTACCAAATATTTTGACAGATAAAACAAGTTGTTCTTCTATTTTGTTAATAAATTCATCGCATGTATTTGAATTTTTTGGATTCGTTTCAAAACTATCTCCATGCATTATAAGTGAGTCAGGTATAGAAACTGTAAGTATGCGTTTTTCCATCCAAGCCAATCTAATATTATCTATAATATTGTCGTCGTCAATATTAACAATGATAGAATTATCTAAAGGATCTATAATATCAGAAGATGGTTCGTTAACTATTACCACATCTGGTTCTGGCGTAATTAATCTTCCCAATACAATTCCTACTCCCAAAATTGTTGTAGCTGCGGCAGTATTTTTAAGGAACCTTGATGTTTTTACCATTATAATATAATATAATATAATATAATATAATGGTAAAAAATTGTGACGATGCATTTTCAAAAACATTTTTAACGAAGGATAAACTTTCACGATTGGACGATATCATAAATTTAGATACTTATACACTAAAACATCACACACTATCTCTGACAAAAGAATATGACGATGTAGAAAAAATTAAATATACATGCACTTTACCATTTGAAGATATTGAAGTTATCGATATTACTTCATATATCAAAGAACACTATAGTGAAGTCAATTTTTCACAAGAAAGTATTAACAAAGAAATAAAACTTATAATAGATTGTGTAAAAAGTGATAGCTATAACAGTGGTTTTGTAGTATTTAATTCAACCATAAAAAAAACAGATGACAACTTTTCATTTACTATAGAATTAAATAATTTAAAGAATTAAATACGCAAAAAAATATTATTATATAACAATATAATATAATATAATGCCATCTTGTCCATGTGGTGTGGGATTAGACGGATCGGTCAAAGAGTCAATATCACTTAAAAACGTAATATATACAAAGTTTTTTAGTATACCTTTAACAAGATCTTTTGATAATGCGGTAAAACAAGTTTGTCAAAGTATTACGCCATGTAAAGAATATGGATGTAGTAAATATAAACAGAAATCGGTTGAGTCAAAATCATGTAGTAATGTATGTAAAAGTGGAGTTGTAAGTTTTTTTGATCTATCTTCTGCTTGTGGTGACGTATGCAAAACTGTAACAACATGGGTAGATAGTACCGTGTGTGAAACAAGAAATGATGTATGTGCTGTTGAAGGAACAATTGAAAAAAATTGCGAAAATTTATCAACAACAATATCAGAACTTAGTATAACAGTAAATGGATCATTTACATTAGGAACATCAACTTCAATTGGTGGTGGTGTTAGTGGAACTGGTGTAGGTGTAAGTGAAAGCGAAACATACTATCTTTCTGTAAACATTGGAGGATTTGTTATAATAAGTGGTAATGAAAAGATTATATTAGAACCAGAAGGTGGATTCATAACAATTATAATAGATTGTAAAATAGGTATTTCAGAAAAACCCGGACCGGACGAATGGCCTAAAATAAAAGTAGCGGGAGAATGTGGGGCCTGTATAGCCATTCCCAAATTAACTATAACTTCTAAGAATGATGTTTTTACAGCAACTATAGGAAACGTAGTACTTGGGGTATGTGCGGATGGAAAAGATGGTATAACTTGTAATTTAGAAGGCAGTACAGATGTATCAGTTGACTTAGGTGATGGTGTAAGTGGGAGTATATCTGGATCTTTAGGCTTTGGTTTACCAATATAATAAAAAATATAATAAAATAAAATAAAATATATTATATTTTTTATTACCAACAATCAATCTTCCGAAGCAATAACTAACTCGGATTGATGTATTTTATCAAATTCATTATTTTCTAACATATTATAGTAGTCTTTATTAAAATTAATTTCATAAATATTACTATTACCGTATTGTATATTATTAATAGGATCTTCATCAGATATATTCAATAATATAATACGTAATTTTTCGGTATAAGGAGTCTTATTTATATAGGATGCATAATCAGAGACATTATTAAATTCAAGAGCGTCCGGAAAAAACTTCATATAATTAATTTTGGGGGTTTTATTTGTTTTCATCCATGGACCAGGTGGATCAGATTTTTTATAATTTTCAGGTATTTTCTTTTTGATAATATAGCTTGTCACTATAGCCGAATAATAACTATCAATTGTAATATGAATGGTTAACGGCAAGTCAGAACAATTTTCGTATAAATAAACAAGTGCATTAAATGAAAATGCGGATCCACCATCGCCTTCAAAAATCCATATAGGTCGTTTTTGAGCCAAGTACATTCCATAGCCATTCGTAAAGCCTACACCAATAGAAGATAATGTAGTAGGTGAATGCCATGAATTGACTATTGTAGTATCAAAGTATTTATTACACGAATACCAATGATTTCCTACTCCTGTAGTTACTGCTATATCCAATTTTTTTGAACTATAAACTTCTGCTGCCGAAGAAATATATTGTTCCAATTTACTCTTTGATGCCAAAGGAACAAGCAATTTATTATTAGCGTGTTTTAATGACCTATTCCATAATGGATTATTAACCACTTTTAATTGATGAAAAACTGGACTAAAATCGTCTATAATATAACTTGAAATATTGTTATTGTCTTTGTCAATAATAAAAGTACTATCATCTATTGATAATTGTAAAAGTGTCTTTTTGTGGTTTAAATTACTCATGTTCCCACTGCGTTTCCGTCGGGTGTACGCGCAGTTTCTTCCTATGTGGCATCTGCGAGTGCGTTTGGTGCGATTATCTTGGCTTTGATTAGTGAAGTAATTTAATCCAATTGAAAATCTATTTTCATAAAATTGAGAAACTTCATTTGTTAGTCCACCGGAAAGATTTCCTATAACGATTAATGATTCTGCTTTATAAAGAGCATAATTTGCCGAATGATTTCCAATTGAACCAAGTCTACCACAATAATGAGGATAATTATTTATTATCATTCGCCCCTTTGATGTAGTTACGTATGGCAACTCATTTTTTACAATAAAATCTTTTATAATATTAAAATTGGTAAAATTACCTTTTCCAAGCACAATAAGAGTTTTGTCAAATTTTTTAAAGTTATGAACAATCTTTTTTCGAATTTTATTGATAGCATTAGAAGATAATTCAGATTTATATGTAATGTGGCGCATATTGATATTTTGAATAGTTGATGATAATATATCTATATTAATCATTAATGCAACACCTGTGTTTTTATTTTTTGATGTATTATATGCCATGGAGAGATTTTTTGCAAAGTCAGAAGCCTTATTTATTTCAAAACAATATTTCGTCGCCCCTTGTAAAATTTTTCGGAAATCAGTATTTTGAAAATCGTTAACACTTGCGTTCGGGTTAAAGGTACTTATTAAAATCAATGGATTATTTTCCTTGACAGCATTTACAAGAGGATTAATACTATTGCAAATACCTGGTCCATATGTTACAATAAGTATACCGACATTATTCGTATATTGTCCATATACTTGTGCTAAAAAACCATTTTGTTCTTCATTTCCCATATTAATCCAATTCATGTTAGAAGGAAAATATTGTAATAATGGAACGACACCACCACCTGGTAGGCCAAAAATTGTTTCTACCATATTGTGTTTAAGATATTTCCAGAAGTATTTCGATGCAGTCAATAATTCATTTTCATCATTATTGTTATCAGGTTTTAATTGCATAGTTAACGATTGTACATATTTCATTGTAGAATTTATCATATAATATATTATTATATATTAATATATTATTAACATTATGCCAAACACGCGAAGAAAAATAAACCCAAGACACAAAACAAAAAGAAAATCTTTTATGAAACATCATGCAACTAAAAAAAGGCATAGTTATACAAAAAAGAAGTGTGATTATGTTACGACGGCCGATCCGCGTGTATTTGGGCCGGAATTATGGCGATCACTACATAGAATCGCTCAAAATTATCCTGATCACCCATCAGAAGATACAATAAAACACGCAGTTGCATTTTTAGAAGCAATGCCATATATGGTTCCTTGCTCACATTGTGGATGTGATTTTTTAATGTATTTAGAAGAGCATAATCTTAAGAAGGTATGTGCATCGAAGGAAGATTTAGTAAAGTTTTTGGTGGATGCTCATAATCGCGTTTCAGAAAACTTAGATCCTGCAAAGAAGCAATGGACTGTAAAAGAGTCCAATAAAACATATGCAAAGGAAAAAGCATGTATTGGGGATAAACCAATATGGAAGATGTGTAAAATGGAAAAGGAGACATATGCTAAATATAGTTAAGAGCATATCAGAGGTCAATATTTCAAATGAATTAATGAATTAATGAATTAATGAATTAATGAATTAATTAATGAAAATAATGATAAAATTATTATTATTATATTCATGTATTGGTAGAAATTTCTATTTCTTCATTCGATGAAGGTATTGCATGTTTTTTATTGTAAACTTCAACTAATTGTGAAGCCATTTGAGTACACATATCTATTTTATGTTTATCAATCGTTTTTATAAGAAGTTCTTTTACAATGGATGCGTTGGTCATGATACTTTTTTTTAGATCACCCTTCTTGCCTTTAAATTTATTAGTGATGGACGAAATTTTGGACATATTAATGGACATCATATCGTCATCATCATTGGAAGCAAGATCAGCAGCGGCAGCGGAAACATCGGACGAAACCTCGGAAGCAACATCGACAGCAACATCGGCAATATCAGTAACAACATCGACTGCGTCAGTAACAACACTTGCAACATCATTCGTAATCTTGGCATCAGTACTTGCACCAGTACTTGCATCATCATCAACCTCGTCGTCAATTATGCGTATTGCAGGTTTATTAAAGTATGCTAATATACGAGATGTGCGACTATGTTTTCGTTTTTTGAGAAATGTAATCATACTTAACTATTTATACTTAAACAAACCTGTGATTAAATAATCATCCAATTGAACTAACCTAAACTACTTATAATAAAAAATACCTAAATATTATTTAAATATATATATAATGATCGAATATCTGTTAACAACTGCAAATAATATATTAACAACTATAAAAATAGTGAGCATAATATCTTATTCATATATAGTAAATGTTCTATACTACAATGATGTAGTAAAACATTACAAGTATATTATACAGAATCTTACATCTTCGAATATGCTTTTTATAAAATTCATGCAATGGTTTTCGTCAAATAATATGAGTGTTGAAATAAAAGAAGTAATACGAGGTTTTGCAGATAATGTTCCATACACATCGTCGGATATTGAATATGCCCAATTAGAAGAATTAATGCAGGTTGCCGAATCGAATAATCAGACATTAATTCTGAATACAACGCCGATTAATTCTGGAACAATTGCGATTGTATATGAAGGCACATTAGACGATAAACCGGTTATATTGAAACAATTGCGCAAGAACATTAATGTCGAATTGAAAAAATCGATTGAATTGTTGAAATTTATAGGCGAGATAACCAAATATATACCCTATTTATATTTAATTCGATTAAGTGAAATTATTAGTATAAATGAACCGTCGTTATTGGAGCAAGTAAATTTTAAGAAAGAAATCGTGAATGGAAAAAAGTTTTACGAAACATTCAAGGATAATAAAGATATAATTATACCACAATTTTACACCACAATAACAGAGATGCATCCGAATTTTATTTTAATGGAAAAGATAACTGGGCGCAAAGCACAAGAATTGAGTGATGCGGAATTACCCAACTATTGTAAAACATATAATAAGCTGCTATTGGAATCATTAATAGGAAAGGGTGTTGTCCACGCAGATCTTCATATAGGAAATGTTTTTTTTATGGAAAATAATAAGATTGGAGTTATTGATTTTGGACATGTATTATTTATTGACAAAGAATTGTCAAAAAAAATAAGTCATTTCTATAAATTTCTTTTCAATCGACAAGTGAAAAAGTTGGCAAAGTTTTGCATTGATCAATCAGTATATGCGCCCGGAAATCGTATATGTAATAAATCCATGAAGAAGAATACCAGTATAATGACCGAATCATTGGCTGGTCTATTCGGTGAGGATAAGTTATTGAGTGGAAAAAAACCAATCAATATATATAATATTTTAGATATAAATGCAGTTTTACAAAAAATAAATGCTCGCATGAGTGATGATTTTATGAATGTAATATTGGCTATTGGACCTATGTCATCAGTTGTCAGTATTTTAAAACGCAATGATCAAGATAATGGTTTAAAAGACGTATTCTTTAATTACGTACAAGATAAGGTCCCTGATAAATTAAAAAATTATAATGAATAACAACATAATATTTTACATATAATATAATATGCGTATATTTTACACATTTTCAATTGGAATGATAACGGTTTTAATGATATCATTCGTTAATAGCGCAAGCTCTATTTCATCTTCGTGAACATTATGAAATATAGTAATATATTCACATAACAGCTTAATAATTTCATAACGCATATTGTCGCAACACAATATAGAAGTATTCTTTATATATAAAAAATAATTATCGTAGATATCCATGGTGGAATATCCACAATCATATAGATTATATAGGATATTAATAGCCGATGTGGTGTTTTTCTTTAACAACATATTTGTATAATTGTCAAATATTTCATAACTAATATTCGAGCAAATCTTATTAATCAAGTCATATGTTATTGGCAAGTTAATAATATTTAATTTTTCAAGATAATTTATCATTATTCGTAATGAATTATTCGACAATTTTATAAGAAAGTTTTTATCGGATTCATCAATTTCTAAATGTTCCTTTTTAATTATATAATTAAGAACATTTTTCATATTAGTATGCGAATGAGGCTTTATGCTAACAATTATCTTGCGAGATTGCAGGGTATCAATAACTTTTTGTAGATTACCACAAGAAGAAATAAAATTGACATTATGACTATATTTATCAATTGAGTTTCGAAATACTTGTTGACTTTGTTCATTTATAAAGTCAATATCGTCCAATACAACACATTTCTTCTTACCATTTACAAGACAAGGTGTTTGACAAAACGTTTTCACTTCATTGCGATAATATTGAATACCCTGTTCTTTGAGACTATTGATTCTTAAAATGTTTTCATAACTATATTTTGATCCGTAATATTCGTGTAATAACGCGTCTATAATGGATGTTTTACCTACACCCGAGTTTCCCACAAATAAGATGTTTAAGTTATTATTATAAGTAAGTGAGACTAATAATTGTTTTAAATCCGAATCAATCTCAAAGTCATCTAATTTTTTAGGTTTATATTTATAGATGAATGGAATAGATGTCATGGATTAATATTATATAATAAAACAACTATTTAAGTTTATATGTATTTACTTAATAATACAAGTTTTCATAACATGAGTTTTAATAGCATGAGTTTTAATAACATGAGTGATTATTATTCTATATTAAATGTCTCTCATACAGCTTCTATGAATGAAATAAAGAGTTCTTTTAGAAAATTATCATTGAAATTTCACCCAGACAAAGATAAAAGCGAATCTTCAGCTGCACACTATA
>Ga0233415_10000296_pt1 | contig 23918 bp, 20 predicted proteins | sample Na_anoxic_12_MG_FD_188631 | JGI IMG/M metagenome (GOLD analysis project Ga0233415, IMG submission 188631) | Seawater microbial communities from Saanich Inlet, British Columbia, Canada - Na_anoxic_12_MG | ecosystem: Environmental > Aquatic > Marine > Inlet | place: Canada: British Columbia... | reverse complement strand
CGGCGGAATGCTAGCAGGTTTATAGTGGGATCGTTATTCCCATGCTAGCGGTGTTTTTCTCGAATTAGACTACAAATTTTTGTACCGGTTACCTATCAAGCCGTTTTTTGGTACATATTGAATAGCATGTGTGGTGTGTCTATATTAATAATGTTACTATGTTATGGTATTCATTATTGGAGGATGCAAGTAAGTTGTTGCATAAATGTACTTTAAATCGTATATCAAAGGTCCATAGGTGTTTTTCGTAGGACTCCAAAGGTCTAGATTTGAGTTTAAAGCCATCGTCCATGGGTGCTACCCAATCGGTGGGACAATGACCCAATTGACAAGGATACTGTACATTATACTTATCTTCGGGGTGACATGTATTGATAATCCAGTCTGCTTTTGCCACGGCTGTGATGACACTGTTTTTCATGATGTCATGATACTCTGCAATCGGCGAATCGGATGGGTCCCAATTGTAACAGCCTGTCATCGTACAAGAAGAATCTTTTCCAGAGACACATTGATGCATATAATGGTCTACATTTGCTCTACAAACTCTAACATCCGTGGCAATTGTTTTAAAATTAGGGTTTCCCAAGAGAGGTGATTCGTACCCAACGGTAAAATGAAAATCACCAGTGGATATGGCCGGATCTTCAACAATACCTGTATGTTTTTCATTGTAAACATATATGACACCAATTCCATATATATCAATGCTCTGTTTCTTTGGGAAATTTGTACAATCGGATATACTTAAAGCTATGGAACTTGAAATCATAATGTTAGTGTCTTGACAAGGACCGGTGATTTGTTCACAATGGTGCAATTCTACATGAAATTGATACCTTTTATTGGAGAATATTTGGTCACAATTGATATTGGTAACATTTTGACACCCGGTGGTAAGTGTGAAACCGGTACGAACATAATCTGTCATGACCATCGATTCCAAAGCCCTTTTCTGATCAATAAACCCCAAATCGGTTGTTCCTTCATCAATGTCTTCAAAGCTTCTTGGAATAAGGTACCATGTTTCTGTATTAACATGTAAAAATTCAGTATCCAGTATAAAATCCATAACAAGGCGATGGCCATTTCCACATTCTTCTATTTCATAGTCTATAAATCTAATTTGTGACCCGTTGTATGCAAGTGTTACACATGTACCGTCGGCACACACCCAATTTTCACCGGTTTGTGGACAATCTGTCTTGTCCATACAAGTGGCCGAACATACATTGCCTTCTGAATCATCATACTTTAACATACAACCGTATCCTTCTACACATTTGTTAAAAGTACATGGATTATTATCGTAACAAGGATTTTCTACACCAGAACAGTGTCCATTCTTACAGGTATCTTGTGTCGTGCATTGGAAACCATCGTTACAAGACCCACCATTGTTAATAGCTACGCTTATACAATCACCTGTATCTGGTACACACTCTCCTTTCGTACAAACACTGTCCAGATACGAACAATCTTTTGATTTCGAAGTGCACACACCATTTTGACACGACCCGTTTCCATAACATTTATTATTACTATTACAGGTGACTCCATTCTGAACCGGATGCAATACACACTGACCATCATAACATTGTGAGGTAGCACATACCGAAGAAGGACAGTGTTCTGGGGTTCCTTTACAAATATAATTGAGACAGACATCGTTTTTTGTACAAGGGTCATAATCGTTACAAAGTGTTCCATTCGATGGAGGAAGCAATTGACAAGTTAATGTATTGACATCACAGTATTCTTTGGAACATCCAGTGATTGTGCAATCGGAATCTTTCCTACAACAACCGGGTATTTCCTCTTTGGAACACTTACCATGGTCACAAATTCCTTTAACACATGTATCCGAACAATCCGAATCACGTGAACAAGCTGGCTGTAAAATTGAAAAAATTAAAAATGTTCCCACCAAGATAACAATAATAATAATAATAGCAACAAACAAACAAAGGTATTTACATAAAATAGAGGGAGACACTGGTTTAGTAAATCTTCCGCGCCTCACCATTTATATCCACACTACTAATTTATATACGAACATGTCGATGAATTAAAAATTTAAATGTATATAAAACAACAAACAATACTTTAATACAATGAATAGATTTTTAATACTATTGATTTTCCTATCTACCGTCTACGCGAAACGTTCCGCTGTAGATGTAATATATTCTTCTCATAGAGGTGCTAAAACCGATTTATCTGACGCGAGTGAACAGGCGTTATACAGTGGCGATAGTGGTTATGAAAGTGCGACAGTGCTTGGCTGTCGGATGGCAGCGCTGAACGGCGATTGTTTCGGCGATAGGTGCTGTCCTTCTGGAACTCTCTGTATACAGGGAGACACATTGCTTGGTACTGTAAACACCTGTCGTGTACTGGGTAAATCGGTTCATCAAGGTGCAACCGGCTACGATTTTGAAGCCGAAAGGATCATCAAACCGGAAACACAGGTTCCATTTTTAAGCGGGTTTACAACGGTGAAAGCAGACGCAGAAGCAACCGAAGGCGAAGCCGATAAATACCCAACGTACAAAGTATCTCTTACGGAATTAAATGATTCTGACAAGTATACCAATTGTACAGTAACCCTAACCGGTTCCTTGATGGATGCGACCTCTTCGCTATCATCTAAACCAGAACATGTTTCCAAAGTATTCTCAAAAGTAACGGGTGAAGCTAGCTGTGAGTTTATGGTGAAGAACAAGGGTTATTTGGGTCTTATCGGAGTGAATGTATCCTTTACGAAGAACGATGTGCTTATGGATATCGGTGAAAAGAGAATCGATTCGGTAGAGGTTCATTTGCGCTATGTTCCGGGGGCAGACGACGACGAATGGCACGATCCCACTAGTTCAAAATGGGGCACAGCCCAACCCGAATTGTTCCCTGACCATTCCCGCACTGGAACAAAATATGCAAGTACTTCGGACACTGAAGCGGACGCCGTGTTTGAGTTTGAAAAACTAGGTAGTCATGTGCGTATCGGTACCGATTCGACGGCAGCTTCGGCCTTGAAGGGTACCCTACGTCTACCAGTGAATGGAACCTTCTACGATGGTCGTTACTTGGTCGTAGAACAAACCGGTGTCGAGTCTCTAATGTCTGATGTAGGAGACGGTCACATGCGAAAAGAAGGCATGGACATCCACTATGATTTTAAAGACTTTTACATGGCAAGTAGAAACACCTTTGACAACACTGGTATCAAAGTTCAACCCATTGCTTTGCATTCTCATTACAAAGCTAAAACCGGTCTTACAAACATGTATGCTCAATACCGTTTGGATCATACCTATGTAATGACCTACGGAGGGTCGTTTGGAAATGAAATGCCACATTTTTCACCGGACTACCTCTCTTGTCCATTGTGTGAAGCACGTGTTGTATTGAAAATGTTTTCAAAAGCAGGTGCATATGATGATGGTACCACAGACTTTTTGCTTCGATACCATGGTACGGTAGACACTAGTACTCTGCCAACCTCCACCAACACGATTGAATTGGACGATGTAGATGTTGTAGCTGTGCAAGATGTTGACGGTCATGTTGATGTCAATGGTGTTAGCAAAGCAGTTCGATTGCCAACCAGCAAAGACCCTCAAAACCCAGACGGTCATCCTTTGGGTGATTTCTTTACGGTTATCAAGTCCGGTACTCGATCCTTTAATTCTTTGACCGATCCATACAGTGTTATTGGAGATAGACTTACTGTACCGCTTGGCGCAACTGCATCTTCTGGGTGTTCGAGCGGTGCGGGTGGAAAAGTCTACGAAATTCGTACAGACATCGTAGCAAAAGCTCAGGAATTGTTCGATGAATCTTGTCGTATTATAATCAATGCGACAACCTTTGGGACTCAAATCGACTTGGAGTATACAAAAGATTCCACACCAAAAGATGCTTATATCGTTGTGAACGACGAGCGTCAAATTGTATCTGGAAACACAGAGTTGAGTATTCTTCGGCGCAAAGCAGATTCACAGGCCACAACCAATGGCCCAAGGGTTACCTTTCATGTGAGTCAATTTGGTGCAGGAGCAATTAACTTCACTATCAAAGGTTCAAACACCATGATTGGGTATGGTAATGATGGGTCTGAATGTACAGATGCAGATCTACTAGAACCTGTATCAAAACAGTGCAAAGGTAAACTCGACGAGGGCGAAAACAAAGTGAGTGTAAGTGCAGTGGACGGTGTTTCTACAGAAGTGACCATCCGATCTTCCAGTGATTGTTTCTTGTACATGGATGTTGAGTTACAAGATGATAATAATGATTTTGCTTCCTACGGGCTTCGTCTTCCCTGTGTACGTACCACGGACGAGGAATCCGATAGTTTGAATTTGACCTATACCTTTGATACTAGCTACTCACTGAGCAATGATGTAGTTACTGCTGAGATTGGGTATGAGGAGATAACTGAAATGAACCTTACCGTAGCCGACAAGGGCGTAGGTACTTGTAACACCGACCAGACCATCGCTCACAGTTGTCCATCTGGAACAACATTAGTTTGGGGTACAGCTAACCCATACGAAAGTACAGACTTGGACTTAGCTGCTCTGAGACAGTGTGGTAGCATGTCCGAAACGGACGAAAACTACATTATTCAACACCATTTGGCTCTGGCATACGACCGGAATTTTACAGAAGGTGGTAGAAACTCTGTAACGAAATACTGTCAGAGTCAAGAGTTCGTGACAACCATTCGTCGAGATGCTTCTGCTTCCGTAACCGTAGCAACGTTGGTCACTCCAACCTTGGAACGTTCCGTAATGGTGTCTGGTATTTCGTGGGTTCAGTGTTCCAGTTCTCAAGTGGAATGCAAAGGTAGCCAAGACTGCTACAAGCTTCGTATTGAAGTAGAATCGACAGAGAAACGGGTGGACGAATCCACATGGAGAGACTCTGGACTGAAAGATGTTTTCATGCCCCCAAATGGTGTAAACACCGATAGCATGAGTATTGAACACAATTTAACCGCCGGTGCACCGGATAAGGATTGGGCCTTGGAAAGTGTATGTGGTGTGGTATCTTCCTGTAGCGACGGTACGGGGACACACTACGGTGATTTGTCCGGAGGTACAAAACAAGATATGATCATTCGCGGTGTATTTGACAATGTAGACGTAGATACAGCCGTCAGTGTAGAAACAAAGTTTGAACAATGTCCACTGCAAGGTGCTACCGACCAAGAAGGCGGAGAATTATTGCTAGGTTTGAAACTAGACTGTGAAGAAGATGGTCAAAATGCAGCTGAAAGCACCGTTGCTTCGGATGTTAGTGTTGGTGGCACGGTTCATCAAAATTGTGCGTCTGCCTTTTCTTCTGCAAATGCAAAAATCACTGTGGATATTTATTTGGATAGCAAAGATACCACTGGAGCAAATGGTGCCACTGCTTGGTCCTTTAAGAATATTTCCTACACCATTAACCGTTATGAGAAGGATCTGGTGGGCGCGAAAGATCCATCCAAGTTGATAACTTCGGATTTGATGATGAAGTATGGTCACAATGGTGCTGGATACGATTGTCTACCAATAAAGTCGGGTCTAACCGGTTTGGCAAACAATTTTGATCCGAGTGTATTGGTCTGTGATGATCACAAGGTATTTAAGTTTGACTTGGAGCCACTTCAACCGGTGAATATGGATGTGTTTGAGGTTGAGGTGATTGCCATCTTGAAGAACGATGGGTTGCAACGTCGGTATTTGCGAAGCGTTTACCGCCTGAGAGCAGATGGCTCGGTACAAGAACAGAGTACCGGTTTGACCATTCTACCAGCGGAGAAAGATGTATCGGATGAACACGGAGGTTCGGTGGATGATATTGATAGCAATTCTACAGACACTTCGGAACTACACAAACATGCGCATACTATGCAAACGTGGCTGATTATAGGTGTTATTGCGGGGTTAGTTTTACTGGGAATTGCATGTTGGGCTTGTATGAAGTGTAAAAAAGGAAGTGTCCCTGTTACCAACGCTGAAAAGAAACCGTTGGCTTCGGGGGGAAGTCGATCCAGTAATCCCGAGTTTAAGAACTTACGTTATTAACTATAAATACTTATGTAAATGAATTATATGAATGTAAAATTTTGTACCGGTATTTTGTGTTTTTTGATGACACTGTATTATTTAACTATTATAATCGTCCAAGTGGACGACACGAATATATTTACTACTATATTTGGCGACAAATGCGAGGTTCTCCGTCAGTCTTCTACACCTGAATTTACGGTGGCGGTTCGTCGAATGGAAAGTGCATATGGACATAGAAATGTAATAATTACACCTGAAAATTGTGGGTTTGGCTACCATTTGGGTGGAAAGTGGCGTCTGGAGTATCGTCCTCTAGTTGGCGACCATATTCATGTTGGTATAGTAGTTCGCGTGAATGGTGTGGACGTGACCCTTCGCGACCGTAATACGACCGAGTATGTTGCTTACGAGGATTTCCCGGCGACTTGTTCAAACCCTCCCGAGTACGCGTATGTGAAGAAATGGTACCATACCGGTGTTCATACCCACTGTGATAACATTATTCACGTGCACCCATGGTCTGCCCCCCGGCAACTGCGCGTGACTGGCAAGGATGTTACACTGGGGATGTGGTTTGAGTCGGTTGGTATCGACGTCGGTTCTTTAACGAATAGTTTACGAATCCCGGGTTATGATTATATGGACATGTGGGTGTTGGAGTATTATGCGAGTGTGAAGGACAGTGTGCCCAGTTTCCGTACGATAAATGTGCACGAGATGGAGAATGTATGGTTGGTGGATCACCACGGGTTTATAAAATTGTATCGGGTGGGCGATGCTGAGCCGGGGAAGGATATGAAGGTGTTAAATTTTTATAGTAAGAGTAAAATAGGAAGTAAATACCCTAGTAGAAATTAATAGTATGGAGCTCTACGTTTCGGCGTTTGGTAGTCTGATATGGCAGACATGTGGTCTCTGGCACTCCCTGAGGCCCTGTACCTCTGCACAATCCCCAGTGCCATGTTCTCGGTGTTTTTCTTCTGCTTTTTGGTGGAAGCCGCGTGTACCTGAACCGCTGGTCGTTTATTCTGCATGACGGTTTCAAACTTTTCTCTCAGTTGTACCTTTTCGGTCATTACTTTGAACTCGTTGAATTTTTTGATCTGAGCTGCGTGTGCTTTGGATGCGCAGTGTGCCACGCGAAGAAGTTGCATGCTCTGTTCTGGGAAGTCTCTGGCCATTTTCATGATGGATTCTTTGCTTTCGTCTGTCATGTCGGTCTTGTCAAGGTTGGTTGCCCATTGATTTACCAAATCTTCGCTGAGTGCTTTGGCAGCTGCCAGTGTTTTCGAGGCTTCTTCGTCTTTTTGTTTTTGTAGCATGGCTTTCAACTCTTTGAGTTCATTTTGTTCGTCTGTTTCCTTGCTTTTGGACTCGTCAATTAGCTTTTGTTGATCGATGATGACTTGCATCATTTCCTCCGACGACATTTGTTTGGATTCTTGCGAGGTCTCTTTGGGTGCTTCGACTTCTGGTTGGGTTTGCTGCGGTTGTTCTGCTTGTGTTTCGGATGCCATTTTATTAGAAGCATGTTGAAGTATTTTATAGGTGACTTTTTCTGTTTCATCGTGATTCAGTTCACTATCGACAAAAGCAATTCTACAATCGTCTCGTCTGGGGTTGACACATAGTGATACCTCTATGGCACTTTTCGTACTTTTCCCGGATGCGTATTGTGTGTGTGAGTGTTGCAGTGAAAGTCCCGTGTAATATGCCCCATTTTCCCCGTCTTCTATCGCGTATTTTGCAAATTTGGACTGAAAGGAGTCATCCTTTATGGACCCGAGTACCCATTTCCTACCATCCTTGTCCGTCCACGCCCGTTTGATACTACCCACTTCCATGTCCGGGTGGTGTTCCATTCGTATCGGTACTCCCTCCATTTTCAAGGACACCGTTTCTTCTCTGGTGAAAGCAAAGGTATGGTCGTCTGCCTCTGGTTGTGTCTCTGTGGGTGATAAAATGTTCCCAATAAAGTATTTTGGCATGGTTTATTACAAATAATAGTACTTAAATACCTCCTCTTTTTTCAAATGAGAAAGTTTTTATGTTATGATCTTGAGACCACTTTTTTAAGCAAGGGGCAAAAACGTCCTTCCCAACGACTATTGGAAATGGCTTTGTGCGACAACGATTCTTCGTATAGCCGCATGGTAAATCCATGCTCCAAGTATAGTACCGGCGAGGAAGTCATAAAATCACTGGAACAAATGGGGCAGCACCCGGTTTCTACGCTTCGTTTTTGGAGCAAACTGCTGGTGGAAAAAGGGGCTCTTAAATCCAATATAAAGCGGTCCAGCATTGAAACACAGGCCGGTGCTATCAGTACCCTACTGGTTCGTTCCGACAGGGCGAAGGAACACGCTGGTGCATACTCCGTAACACAATGGCTCTACGCCTTGGAAAATCATCACGACAAAGTTAAGGTATGTAAGGATTACCTGACGAAGTACGAAGTCGAAGAGAAGCCCAAATCGTTGGAATTTTCTACTGTGGAAGATACGCTGAAGGGGGCCCTTAAGTTTGGAAAAGGATGCACTTGGGTAGCTCACAACGGGAAAAGCTTTGATATGCCCATAGTAAAGGGAAACTGCGACCGGCACGACATCCCGTACGATTCTGTAGTCTTCGCCGACTCTCTACCTATGTTCCGTCAGAAGCTGGACATGGACAGCTATTCTCAGCCCAACCTCTACCGTTCTATTTTTGGAACCGGTTACAAAGCCCACCATGCACTGTCCGACGCCAAGGCCCTATTAAAACTGGTAGAGTATACCGCGGACAAAGAATCCTGTACTTTCGACGAGCTATTTAAAATCAAAAAATTGCCCAAGAAAATAAGAATACAGTCGGACTTACAGGACATATCGGGCGTGGGTCCCAAGACCGTTTTACAGTTCAAAACAAAAGGAATCCACAACCGCAAAATGCTGACGGAATGGGTGGAGGAGCACAGCCACGAGGATTTTTTGCGGGAGTTTAAAGGGTTGTACCGTTATAAAAAATTGGCGGCAAAATTATATAATTTATCCCAGTAAAGGTATCTTTTCGACATATTTTTCTACATGTTCCGGCACAACTGGGAAGCTTACCGTAGCAATAGGAGTATTTGGAACTTTTTGTATTTCTACCAACTCCCGTTCTAATTCGTCTTCATCTATATCCAGCATATCTACCTGTAGTGCTTCGTCTATATCCATTATCTGATCCTGAAGTTCCTGCATATCTCCCTGTAATTTTTCCAAGCGGTCAATATCGTGCGTCTTTGTAAAGCTCTTTAATACCTTTGTAGTTCCTTTGAGAGCTTCCACCTGCATTGCTGTGATCCCCAGCTGTTCGAGCGCGTACTGTTTCTGCTCTAGACCCTCTATCTTCTTCTCACATTGAGATGCATAGTGTCGAATAAGTTTACGTTTTCTCAGCATGGACAATAGCTTCGTTTTGCTTACAACTCTGCGGTTGGTGCTTATTTCTGTGTTTAAAACACTGAGCTGTCTGTCGTACTTAGACAACATCTCCTGTAAAAGCGCTTGTATCTCTTTTAGCCGAGTTATACATTTCATGGCGTCGCTCTTTTTTCGAAAAGATAGGGTGCACCCCATTCTTATAGGTGATTTCGGGCTCCTTTATAGTCTCTTCCATAGGTATTTCTACATAAGTCTTTTTAGTAACAACAATACCCATTTTGGGTTACAATAAAGATGTATTTATAATTAGAATATCAAATTTCCTGCTTTTTTCGCGACCAGTTGTTCTTTCAATATTGCACTGGCTTCTTCCTTGCAGATATTAATGCACTTGTTGGATACCATGTGGCGCATCATTTTGGCAGAGTTGTTGTGCCGAAAGTTGCAACCCGGGCACTTGTAGAACCGAAAGGATTCCACAAAGTGATATGGATCGTCGAATCCCATGCTCTTAATCACCGAGAATCCAGAGTCGCCAGCCTCGCACCACACATTGGAAAACTTGCAGGGCGTGTTCAACATTTCGTGGGAAGCAACGGGGCAAGATCCATTGGTCATGTGTTCTTTGATCGCTCGTTTCTCGCAACCAAGGTGCTTTTCGAAGTCGCAGAAAGGACATCCGTAACGTTTGTTTCCAGTCTTGACTCGTTTCACCGGAGGTTCCGGTACCGATTCCTCTTCGTAGGCTTCCCGAGACCGCTTGAGTTGTTTGCGAAGGGTAGATACCTCCTTTTCCAACTCGATAACTCGCCCCTGCGCCTCGTCAAGTTCTTCCTGATAATATCTTCCTACATCTGGATATTCCTCTTCCGAATCGTTTCCCGACTCGCTTCCCGACTCGCTCTCTGTTTCCGAATCGAAAACACTGGGATCCGCTGGTCCATACTCCAATGTTTTGTGAGTCAAGGGCACCAAAGAGTTGCCTCGTGTCAAGGGCACCAAAGAGTTGCCTCGTGTCAAAGGCACCAAAGAGTTGCCGCGCGTCAAGGGAGCTGGCACGACAGAGTCAATGATTTCGTCAAGGCAGTCTCTTACAATGCGAACCGACAGTTCTTCTTCGGTTGTTTCAAGAAGGGTTTCAGCGCCTTGGTTCACCGGAAATAGACCGTCGAAGAACTCCGAGTCCGAGTCGATCTCCATATCAACCGATGCGATGGTTCCAAAGTCGAAGGAGTCCAAACTGGCCATGAAATCGGCCGGTAAAAGTTGTTGTTTCGTTAGCATTAAAAGTGACATGATGTTGTTGTAAACAGTTAAAAGTTTTTGAAGGTGTTTTGTTATCGTTTTTGTAATGAATTTGTGTAGTTTTTTTTATCTCTTTATCATTTCTTTCTTACTTTTCTATTTTGTATCATACCTGACAATCCCGTGGCCTTCCAACGCATACATACACATACATAAACATACATACAATATGTGTGGCTCACGGTCACGGTCGCGGTCACGATTCCCACGCACAACTTACTATGATATTTCAATATATAAAAAATATCCAAATATCGTTCACGCACGCGGTTTTTTATCGCAATACTATATACCTGTTAAAATAAAAACCTAACTTTCGATAACGTTATTTTCATATATCGAAAAATACATATAAATAGTGTTAAAATTCAAATCCGTAGTTTAAAAGCTCATATTCCGTTACCACATTTTACAAATATAGAAATAACACTAAAGTGTACTTTTTGTCATACAACGCCAGTACTTCACACAATGCTATTACCATGTATTGTGTTTTTACCGACATTTGAATTTTTACAGGTAATTACTAAGGTACAAGGGGGTTAGTGTACGGACCCACGCACACCGTGACCGCGCCAAATATATATAATATTTGAATTTTTACAGGTAATTACCAAGGTAGTGTACGGACCCACGCACATCGTGACCACAAACGTGACCGTGACCATGGGACCATAGCTATATATTTTTGTCCCAAGGAGCTATGTGTTTTGTCCCAAAGACTCGTGTTAAAAAATGTGGTACACTAAATATAAAAGTAATAAAACAAAAACAAAAGCAAAAGCAAAAGCAAAAGCAAAAACAAAAGCAAATCACCATGTGTTCCAACGACCCCCGCGTCAAATTCCTTCAAAGTACTCTATGCGTTTACGACAATCGACCTTGGCAATCCGAATGGGCTCAGGTACCAAAGCACCTGCACCACAAGACCCACACCTTTGCAAAGTACATCGCGAAACTCAACTTCGAAAAGTACCGCTCAAGGGACAGTAAACTTACCTACTCGCGTCTTCTCGAACAGACCACCCGCGGCTACATGGGTGAGGTGTTTTTCTACCACCTTTACGGTCAATTCAACGACTTCATGGCCCCCGACTGGCTTCGACTTGACGAGTCGGAATGGGATGACCGTCCTCTTTCTTGGGCCCCCGATCACACGGCACCGATTCCACCGGGCGGGATCGACAGCACCGTTGGTTTTGAAGACAAAACTGGCCGTGATTTCGACCCGGGTTGGGCAATTCAATGGAGTACTTCCGACAGGCGATCGAGGAAGAAGTCGAACCGGATGCCACTCGCATACGGAGCAGTTGGACCACACTACTTCCTGTGCCTTATCGAATGCCACCACAACCGTCATCTGAACCAGTACTGGTACAGGGTCGCCTCCATTGTTCGAGGCATCGACGTCTACAATCACCGAGACTTTGTGTACCACGGGACGAAGTTGTTGGGACCGATGGCCAACGGCAACAAGCACAAGGTACAGTTGACGAAGGAAGTACTCTACAACTCTGGCATGAAGTTCTTCTGTCCTCGTTGGGCTATACCAGCGGTCCCGAGACCATTACCAGAAAAATCGTGGGCACAGGTAGTCAAAGATTAAAAATATTTACTACGGTATTTAAATTTATCGAAGGCATTCACCTGCATTTCTTTGAACTTTTTGCCATATACTTTGGCAAATGCTTCGTCTTTACGCAACTGGTTTGCTCTGGTCTTTTCAGCATGACAATTTGGACATAGTGCTTGGCAGTTCTCATACGTGTCGTCACCACCGTCTTGTAACTCGACAATATGGTCGATCTCGAAGGTAGGTGGTAATAACTTATCACACGAATTACATTTATATTTTGATTTATATGCAATCTCAATACGGTGCGTAGTAGAATACTTCCGTTTGTTGCGCCGTTTCACCTTGATATATTCGATAATTGACAGAGTAGTCAGTATCCCATACTCCTTGTGGATATACCGCATGAATTTAACCAAGGAGTCCTCGTGCATGTAGTCATCCTTATAATGCAGGGTATGTGGACATGAGCTCATCATGTATTCGCCCAATATAAAGGTACCACGTTCCTCTTTTAAGTATTTTTCGACATCTTGTAGGCTGTAGGATATGATTTCATCTACAACCGTGCGCCGAATATTCATAGTTAAGATATAATAACAAGTATATATACTAGTATTTAATTTATAAATGTATGGCAACGGATACGAACCGCTAAACAAAGAAAAAATAACAGAGAATAAGAAACCGCTATGGGTTTGCATAGTCTTAATTATTATAATGTGTGCAATAGGCTCTGCTGTGTCCATATTTAAAATAGATATACTATGGGCAAAAATAACTTTATGCGTATTATGGGCAATGCTGGTTATATTTGCCTCGTGCAACCAAGGTTATTTATACCACAGACCATGGACCATGGTCCTTGATATATCATGCGCTGTGTCCATTACTATAATTTATGGTATAATTTATTACTGTAACTTTTTGTGGTGGCACATATTGAGTGTGTCCCTAGCCTTTCTGCTGTTTGCGATTTGGTGTATTCTGGACTTGAAAGGGTTTTGTAAAGATATGTCAGTAAACACATACATTTTTCTCGTAAGTATTTGGCACTTTTGGGTAATATTTCAAGTGATATCAGTCTCTTACACGATAGAAACATGTGGAACACTCTAAAACAACAAGGATACATTACCGTACCAATTTTCAATGACAAACAACGTAGCAGTTCACTCAAAGAATTGCAGGCAATTGTCCAGAAATTTCAGGAATTTAAAACCATGGAGAAAGACGGTCTTGTTATGGGAGGATTTGGGGCATTTGGAAACCCATCTTCTTTCCACAACCCATTCGTAAGAAAGATTAGGAAATTGGTTCATCCAGTTGTTCTGAACACCGTGTTCCAAACTCCATTGGAAGATGATCCCTCCCTGTTATTCGAGCAGGATATTGACCGCCTTATGATACGAACCCCTTACCAAAAAGTCGGCAAAGAATCATGGCACCGCGATGAATCCAAACACGCGAAAGAAGGCGATACTATCTTTGGAGGCTGGGTGAATTTCGACGACTTTTCACACTATTTGTCAGCATGCCCGGGTACGCACCTTGAAGAAGAAGCAAAACTAAAGAATAAAGGCTTCGCAAAGATCAAAGACAAAGCAAAGTACGAGTCACTTAAGCAAAGCATTGAAGTACCACCCGGACATCTACTTATATTTTATGAAAGAATTGTTCACGAAGTCAGACCCACGAAAAGGCAGACAATTCACCGGTTATTTATGGGATGGAGACTAACAAAAAGCAAACAACCATTATACAAAGACATTGCGAAGTCGTTTGTAACAATGTCGGTTGTACCAATAAAATCGGGTCAAATACCTCAGATGTACTCTGCATCCCACTGGAATTTTCACCGGAAAAAAATCGAAGATTGGAGCAACAGGGTATCAGAGGCGTGCAAGGAAACCAGACAAGTATCGACTGGAAAAGAAGCCGGAAAACGATACCGCGTGGTCCACCAAAGAATGAAGTCTATGAAAGAGTATGGCTTTGACATGTACGAACCATATTCGACCGGTGAAATTGAACTTTTAATACCACACCGTCCAAAAAAGAAACGAAGAACAGATTAAACCGCCATCTTAGCCTTTAATGTACCATGAGATTTATAATCACTCAATATTATTTCTTCTTTCTTTAGACCCCAAAGCCCGTCTTTTTCTCTCTCTATACGAAGACTAGGAGGCTCGTGTGGAACACGTTTCATTTGTGTAGAAGCTACTCCTGCATGCTCTTCGTACAAATGGGCGTCCCCGATCACCATACGTAAAGTGCCTACCTTTCTGTCCGTTTCATCCGCTATCAAGTGCATCAACAAAGCTGTACTGGCAATGTTAAATGGTAGGCCCAAAAACACATCGGCACTTCTCTGGTACATCTGACAATGGACTTTATTATCACAATCCACGTAAAATTGATACGATACATGACAAGGGGGGAGTGCCATCTCGTGCTGCTGCTGGGGGTTCCACGCGCTTAATAATATCCTACGACTACTTGGATCATTACGAATCAACTCAATCACCCGCTTTATTTGATCTTGACCCATCCCACTGTAATCGGCTTTGCAGGTAGTGTAAGAGGCACCGAAATGACGCCATTGGAAGCCATACACTGGCCCCGCGTCATAATTTCGATGTTCCGTATTCCCATCCCATATATGAACTCGCTTGTCTCGTAGTTCTTGAACATCGGTACTGCCACGTAAAAACCATGCCAGTTCTTCAACAATGCCTTTGAAATACATCTTCTTAGTTGTCAGTAAAGGAAAGTGTTTAGAAATGTCACAGGATAATACATGACCAAAAGAAGAATACACCGTGCCAGATCGGGTTGTGCGGCGTTCTCCTGTAGTTAACAAAGTATGAAGTAAAGTTAAATATTGTGTTTCCATTTATAAAGTAATAAGTACTATTTATAGTATACCATCTGGCTTAAGATCCAACTGTCGCATAAATGAATTTTCGCCCTCACGAACCTTTCGAACACCCGCATAAATGTTCGTTCCCCAATGACCAGTATTGATGTGGGTCAATACCATGTCACCGTCAGCCCCTTTGACTGCCTTTCCACCCTTCATTCGAGTATACTGCATACCGCGGAAACAAACCGTGTTGAAGCGCTGTACACGTTGTAGGTATGGGTCGTTCAAGTCATTTCGGTATGGTTCGAGCATGGAAAGTCCCATAGCTTCATAAGCCGATCCAGAACCACGATAATGCTCCACTTCGGCTTCTGGATCGTTGAATACATCGTAAATGGATTGTTGAAACCTACCGGTGATATCCAAAACATCTTTGTCCGGTTCCTCGTCGGTTGCAACCGCGATGATACTTGGACCACCTCCCTTACCTAGATTACCTTCAGCGGCGGCAGCTTGAAATTGATCCGGTGTAAACATAGTAACTCCTTCGCCACCAACGTACCCCTGTGAGAATATATCTTCAATAATAATGTAATTCTTGGGTCGCTTGATAACACTCTTACTGTAGAAAGTATAGTGCCCAACATGTACTTTACGTAAAATGTCATCGCTTAACATAAAGTCATGATGACCATGGTAGGTCGCCCCAAGTTCACTACCTCCTTTCGCCAAAATTGCAGAAGCCATGCGATAGGTCTGGAATGGTCGGAATAAGAGGTGACCTTTTTTTTCTTCCTTCCTATCTTTTACCGCTGTACCATTGGTCCCTTTGCCCTTGCCTTCATCACCAAAGACTTTACCGCTCGGAAGGTCCTTAATTGTAACAAATCGATCGGCATCGGCGGAATAAATTGCGATATCAACGCCGTCAGGTTTAAAGAACCATTCACCACATTGCCGTTCACGTACCATAAGGTCTACTGGCTCCGATGTGAATTCGACATCAAAACTTTGTGCCTCAAACACCGGAAGACCGCGAAAGGTTTGAACTCTGTCACCTCCTTCTCGGTTTTTAATGGCTTCTGGTCCTCTCCTTTGATAGTCAAGAGCATCGCCGGTGACCATGTTAACATAGATGCCCATCTTGTCTGGGAACACCCACATGGTTGGTACAACTCCTTCGCGTTTCAGCTCATGCTTGATTTCCGCATCTAGAAGGTATAGACCGTCCCTACTCTTCTGTACGATGGCCCAACGCTTCCGTTCCTGTGCGAACAAATCGTTTCTTCGTGAAACTTGGCGTCCGAATTTACGTTGCCATTCTCGGTAGTACGACTTCCCACCCAACAGGGCATGAATGACTCCAAAATAGCAGGTGGTGTGAACTGCGTCGGTGATTTGCTGCAAGTTAAGAGCAAAGTGACGTTTTCCACGCTCTGTCTTGTAAAACCCATGCTCTATAATGAAGGCCAACCCGCGTCGTAGCAGATTATCGGTGTGTTTTTCGGATTCTTGCGTCACAAACCTAGGCAAACCTTGGTGAGGTTCTAGATCAGCGAGAGTCCTGTTGAAGGAGAAGATCTCCCATTGAAGATGAAGTTGATCGGTGTATTCCCATGGCAAAAGCGACTTGGTGTAAAACTCATCCTCTTTACGAATCATAAAGTCGAGGGTTTCTTCCAAGTACATGTTCTTCCCCTCGTACGCACGAGGCAAGTTATACGTTTCATGGGATAGCCTATCGTCGGCGCGCAATTCTTCATGATGACCTTGGACTGGTCCGAAAAAATTTGTTAGTGGGTGAGAATTTTCACCTGTGGTCAGGGTTCCGACGGCGCCATCGATGGAGGCTCCAGTAGTTGAATGTTGTTGACCTCTTGTTGACATATTATATGCTAAAATATCATGCATATATATACTACCATTTTCTTTTTGCGCATTGGTAAGTGCCATGGTAGCATTGATTCACAGTGGTGTGTACTATATATACTGTGTTGTATGTAAATAAAATGGGCAACATATTCGACATGTTTTCTTCGTGGGTTCAGGGGAATCGCGAAGCTTGTATTCTTATTTTAGGTCTTGACGCTTCGGGTAAAACAACCATTATGAACCGATTGAAATACGGTGATAACAGGCAAACAATCCCTACCATAGGCTTTGATGTAGAGCATATAAAATATGGTAATTTATCGTTCGTGGGTTGGGACATCGGCGGCCAAGACAACATACGAAAAATGTGGCACCATTATTTCGAAAATGCCGATGCTGTGGTCTATGTGATCGACAGCAACGACCGCCTTCGCTTCAGTGAATCCAGAAGGGAATTAAAACGCTTGGCGGAACACACCTACCTTAAGAATTGTCCCTTTCTGATTTTTGCCAACAAACAAGACTTGCCCAACGCGGTGGGAACTAGAGATTTGGAGAATAAAATGAAACTGTACGAGTTTATGCGCAATGTTCCAGAGTACAAACTTTGTGGTTCAACAGCAACTTGTGGGTACGGTGTTGACGAAGGGTTTCAATGGTTATCGGATACAGTATAAGAATGCATGGTCGTCCGTATAGCGTACAACAGCTTGGTTAAACCAGCGGTACTCATGTTGTCGATGTAGTGTATACCCATCTCTTTGTCTTTGATATCTCGAACGCCTACCATAAACACATAAGGCAGGTGGTCCATCTGCTGGTGCATGATATCCCACATTTTTAAAGCCTTAGACTTGCTCTCCGGTTTCTGTGTATCAAACAGAAGGATCACCGCATCTGCCTTTAAACTCTCTAACTTAAAATGGTACTTGATGTGAGCCGGTACATCCCAGAATGTAACCAACATGTCGTCGATTGCCACTTCGCGATGTATTTCTATGTTTTTAGTCGGCGAATAGTACATGCTAAAATAACCAGAAGTAACACGGGTTATAAAAGAAGTTTTCCCAACTGCTTTATCACCAAGAACAAGTATCTTTTTTCTAGAAAGAATTGGAGTATTTTCTTCTTCCGAATCTTCTGAAAGGTACGTTCGTCGCATTGATACGAACCCATGGTATATAAATACTACTGGTTCATGAATACATTGGTGAACAACAAAATCCCAAGTGTTGTTTTGGCACTAAGAGACAATATTATATAAACCATTTCTTTATAATATGGATTGCATCGGCCGTTGTACCGTACAAAATAATCGTTTTCTTTTAATGCTTTGTCAAGTTCATCTTCCAGTCTCTGAAGATGTTTTTCATAGCTAACAAATGTGTACGCTTCGCCCACATCCCTTATTTTATCGTCAACCGTATCTGCTAAATATTTTTCTTTACCATATTTCTGTTTACGAACTTTATAACATTTATCAAAACACTTGCAACAAGCACATGATATACAAGAGAATTCTACCAATTGAACAAATCCGAAAGAAGCGTATAGTCCAAAGATTAAAAATACAATGACATAAACAAAGTCTGGTGGTGGTACTTCACTATCTTCAACCGAAGCGAAGAAAGCTCTAAATATAATACCATATGCACAACCAAAGGTCAACCAACCATTGAAATGAAGAATCCATTTGATTCGCATATTGAATTCGTAAATATATTCTGCCAATGCACCACATACTTGGCACGAGGCTGTCAACACTGCTATACTAACCAAAATATGCAAATCGGTAATACCATTCAATAGGGCAATGATTACCAACATGATAGAAGCACTTATAGAATATTCTACGAATCGTAACCAGTTTCTACCTGTTTTGACCTTTCTTTTATAATCGTAGCATCGTAGTAAAGCAATGAATTGGAAAAACGCCGATAAAACGTGAAATGAAATCACCAATGCACCGTAATCCACTGGATCACCTACCTGTTTTGTTTTAACATCGATACAAAATTCTCCATTGTTTTGAGTGTCTCTCAGTACCCCCGTACACGTTTTCACTATGTTACTGTTTCCAGCTACTGTTACAGAAGTTTCATTGGCTTTTATTTCTGAAGTTATATCTGTTAAAACTGGACCACAGACGTTGTTAACACAGTCGATATACGACAATTTTGGTCTGTCCCAAGCTAAAAAACTTTCTGTTAAGGGTATGGTCAATGTCTTTGGTTGTACAACATATATAAGTAATAAAGTTGCAGCTATAAATAAGTGTACAAAAGCTGCACACATATTTAGGTAATAATATGCTGGTTTGGTAAAGCCTTTGTTTCTTTGGGGGAAACTGTTTTGCATTGTAGCACCAATATTAGATAAAGGTGAACTTGGATCCTCACCAAGGGGTAACAGCGTAAAGTCTTTTCTTCGAGTGCGTTTTGTTTTCATTTGATTTGATGTTTTCAAGTATATATACCGCATTATAGCTCATTACAAATGAGTGATTCTATCGTATCATACATAAACCATCTACGTCAGCCCGGTGTGGCATTCATGAGTATCTCCACATACAACGACAAGTTTAGTACAAATCTGTCGGAAAACAAGCACTTAGAAAATCAAATTCAGCTTGCACGGCAACAAATGGGGCCGAACGATGTATTGGTTCATAATTTTATTCAGGAAAAGGTGGAAGAAACCGAAGTGAAATTGGAAGAAGTGAATTTGGAAGAACTCTTAGAAGCAGAGTACGAAGAAACTAGCGAAACTAGCGAAACTTGCGAGACCTGTGAAACAGATTGTGAAGGCAGTTGTGATGAATTCACGGAGAAGGTGAAAAACTTTGAGACGGACGAACAAACCATGAAACACCTGATTGCATTCAAAACCAGCGATTCTGTAGCGGAGAACTGTCTGATGAAGGGCAAAAGTCGTTATATTAAACAGTTGAAGGCCTATGCTAACGGTGACGAGGAGGCTACCATACGAATGTTTGACGGGAAGAAAGTGAAAGTGGCAGACTTCGCACCGAACAAAGACTCTCTTGAAAAGTTGTTTGAAAATTTTCCAGCGGGTCCCCATGTTATCACTTGTGATTAAGTTGCTTATCTATATAAATATAAATCATACTTCAATAATATGAACATACTATACCAATCGCTATTCCCGGCTTCTATCATGCCGTGGGTTATAATATTTCTCCATTATATCACCAATGGACACTACACACTGTCGTTCATTTTAGCCTCCCATCTGGTTACACAGGTTATCGTTATATTACACAGACCGGTCCGTTTTGACATTGTCACGTGGCACCGTGCCTTACATTTACAGCGCTTGGGTCTGTGGTCGTCCTACGCTGTAAACAATCAAAGTAGTAGTACGATCTTGGCTCTAGTCGTATATATATTTGTTAGCAGTAGGATGAACCTGTATAAAACGATGAAAACAAACACCGTCCATACCACAATTGTACTTATGTTTTGTTCCACAGCAACCGTGTTTCAGACTGTGATAGCAATTGCATGTGGAGGTTTATTCTGTCTGGTCAATAAACCTCTGGCGGTGCAGTGGGAAGATAAAACAAACATTGAGAAATATTTCCAATCGAGAATATTATACAATTATCTATTTGCCTTGGTAGCATGGTCGACTGGCCCCATGAAAAGTATACTATTTGTGATAATAGGAATAGTGCTATTCAACGTAGTAGTTATATCCACGGTGAAGGACCGGTCCAAAGAAGAGGAATGGTACGAACCAAGGAATCTCCCAGAAGACTATCCATACCCGCTGAATATTAAGGAAGCGGTGCAAACATGCAACATGGCCAAGAAACTATTTAAGTCCCATTCGATATGATATATTATGGGATCTTATTGGTCAAGTGATTTTTACATATACTCGAGGAAAAAAGAAGACGATTCATACCAAGTCGAAGTTGAATTGAGAGAAGGGAATCCAATGTCTCGGTTTAAACACGAAGTCTATGCCTACGCTTTAAAAAAGAAATACAAGCAACAAAAGTCAATATACCTATATTGCGGTTACAGCAGGGTGGCAAAAGCCATTGTAGACGGAGACGACCCCCAGTATCTGGTGATCAGCTTTTGTTCCGAAGAAGCCGCGAAAGAATGGGACGGGTGTCAGGAACAAATGGAAAAGGTCTATGTTGACGTAATATGGCTCGAAAGACCGTTCCTTAAAAGCTGGGTATACCACGTAGAACGGGATTTTTTAATAAGAAAGTATCAAAACTATAGAATGGACATGAAAAGTTAGTATAAATATTATATCGAGTTAAGGAAATGGAAATATGGATACCTGTGGACGTATCCAAAGAACAAGTTGCACAGGAAATACAACTGTGGCTTGACAAATACAGCTTCCATGCTTACAAAAGTATAGTACAAGACAGAATCAATTCTAGATACCCCAGCTTTACCACACTCAAAGCATTGTACATACTGCATCTAGAAAACAGGCAGGTCATAAACATAGAACCACATGAAAACACCAAGGAACCACAGATGGTACTATGTGCAATATGTCACGAAGAAGACCTGCAACCAAGGCAAACACTGATTTGCAACCATAGCTTTCATTATCACTGCATTCAGAGATGGTTCCGTGTAAATAATACCTGTCCTTTATGTAGAATTACCATTTAATATTCGTCTTCTATTATAAATTCCATATCTTCTTCAGAGGTACCATCAGAAGTACTATCAGAACTTGAGCCTTCCAACCAATCAGAATCTTCTGGATTATCACTTTCATCCGAGCTTTCTTCATCCTCACGTGGCAATGGCACTATACGTATTGTTCTCCTCTTTGGCTCTTCCTCGTCTGTTGTGTAGTCATCTGTGTCACTGTCCGAAACATCCGTGTCCGAGACATCCGCGTCCGAAGGCTCATAATGCTTCGCTATTTTATCGAAGTCTGTGCCTTCGTAAACCAATTTTTTCCAATTAGAATTTATTTCTGGAATTGGGGCATTCTTTACCCGCGTGTAAAAGCTCATTTTATTTTCTATTTTTTTACTCCTTACTATGGCTTGGTCTTCAAATTTATGTGTTTTATCGCCTGAAATTTTTACCTGATGCTCGATCGAATTCAAGGTCAAGACCATTTCTAGTCGGTCACGCTTTATTCGGTTTTGCCGTGATTTCTTTTTATTTTTCTGGTTGTTTGAGGTATATTTAGATATATCGTACTTCTCCTTTGTTTCTTTTGTTAAGCCGGTATTATGCAAATGGTAATATTTGAATTTATCCCCATCCTTGTGGGCAAAGCCACATGTTTTACATGTTTCGGTCATAGCAACAGGCTTATCACATGCGAAACACCAATACGTGTCCTTTATATCAAAGTTGTTAGTATCTTTATAGTGTCGCATACATAAAAACGCATGGTTATTATGTACTGGAATGTGTGAAATATTGACATAGTTTTCAAAGTAATGGTCCCATGGTTTCATGTCTTTTCCAATATAAGTGTCTTTTTCATCTTTAACTTCCCAAGGGAATTTGTACCTTTTCCCTTTGGCAATATACTTTCCCCCCCTTACATTCTGTTCCCCCTCAGATACTGCATCCAAATTGTATTTTTTTCTTAAGTTATTAATTGTTTCCAAATTTCCGTTACCATAGAAATACTTCGTTTCCGCTTTCACAAAGGCACTAAGTAAATCGTATTTACCCATCGAACTGTTTTTAATAGCTTCATCGGTAGTGTTATTCAAAAATGTCTGTTTAAAATCATCCCCCACCTCCGGTGTTTTATCCCTCCCGTCTTGAGCTTTTTTTATGTAACCGACTTCCATTTTTAAAGCTTTAACCCAACCGGGTGGTTCGTTTTCGAGTATATACCTCCGTTCACTGTCATCCAATTGGTAGAAATAAATTTCTTTATCTATTTCGATTATTTCGTCGGTCAATTTACCCCTAGTTTCAACCAATGCCATTGCTTTTATCGTCATTAGTCGGTCTATACATTGTTTCGCAAATTTGTCTCGTTTCGCCTTTCTATATTGTGTTATTAATAATGCGAGATTTTCACGTAGTACGCCTTTTTGCCTTTCTCGCGCTCCATCTATCGCATTGGTCTTCTTGTTTATCTGTTTGACCAATTCCCTAATTTCTGGCTCTGGGTCGAGTATTTCTTCAATGTTTTTAGGTTGTAACCCCTTTGTCACAAAGGACACATATTCAACTCGTCTCATGTCGGGGGGTAAATTCTCGTGTGATTTTTTACGCACGGTCCTTCCATTGAATTGGTCTTGTTTCCCGGGTGATGTTTCTGGGTCGATGCATATCATGAAGGAGGGAGAACAGGACTTATAATCTACGCCAGTTATACCAGAACCAGATACGAGAAGGCAGTCTACTTTACCACAAGCAAATGCAGCTTTAAAATCTTCTAAATGAGCTTTGGTTTTGTTCTGTCCCTCTATAACAGCGTAATAAAATCGGTCCTTTTTCACCATTCCACCGATTCGTGGTCCTATCGTTTCTCGGAGCTTGTCCATTTTAAAATTAGTACCACCTTCCAATTTCTTTCCATTAAGTTTACCACCGATATTAAACACATCTTTACTTTGATATGGGTCGTATAATAGGTGATTGATGCCATTGTAGTAGTCCTCTACAGATTCATTTTTGTTCATCTGTATATGGTTGGCGACCGGTTTGTGGAACATTTCGTCTCGCTTCTTTTTGAAATACAAGTGTGTCCAAATACAAAATTGGTAAACATCTTTATTATTCTCGAATGTTTTGGGGAAATTGTCAAGGTCTTCCTGCTTCAAATTATACTGGGAAATGGTTGCT
>Ga0233415_10000295_pt1 | contig 23937 bp, 31 predicted proteins | sample Na_anoxic_12_MG_FD_188631 | JGI IMG/M metagenome (GOLD analysis project Ga0233415, IMG submission 188631) | Seawater microbial communities from Saanich Inlet, British Columbia, Canada - Na_anoxic_12_MG | ecosystem: Environmental > Aquatic > Marine > Inlet | place: Canada: British Columbia... | reverse complement strand
CTGATTTGCGCTGTATGGACCGAAGCGAATCTTTCCGGCAATGCTTCCAGCCGAAACCGTAACGGGCCTCTTTGAATCGTCTGGGTCAGCCTCTCTTCCGGGTCGGTATCCGTACTCCATCGAATCGCCAAGGCCCCAGACGACAATGTCTGAGTTTCTTATCTCACTCGACGGTCTAGCCGCTGTGTCGCCAAAATGCCTCAGCCCTCCAAAGGTGCTCCTAGAAACCTTCTTGGGAAGGCGTACCCCAAGAAGGGCCTCTCCCTTGTAGACAGTTGAGGCTGTGATCCTCTGGCCCTTTATCACCGTGATGGCGTCGAGCTGATAGTGGTAACAAACAACCATGTCATTCAGGTCGCCTGGGCCGCTCTGAAGAGATATAAACAGCCTTCTCTCTCGCTCATCAAGCCAGGCTGTTGCGGTCCTCAGCCCCTCGGTAAAGACATTCTTCCACCAATTATTCAGGTTCTCAGACAAGGGCTTCACCGAAGCGCCATCAAACTGATACACCCCATCAACGCCGACAAAGACAAGGCGCTCATAGGCCAAGATAGATGCCCTCGGAGAGGTGCTTCCGATTGACTCGTCTACGGGAGTAAGGATTGGCGAACCGTCAGAAAGAGCAGTCACCTGCCACATCGAGTCCTTTTTGAAGATAATGAGCGAATCGCCAAAGGTAACGACCCCCGTTACTGGCGTTCCGTCAGCGCTATTTACGTCCAAGTACTGCAGAGCTGAGCTCATCTGTTCTGGCAGGCCAGGGTCGCTGTAGAACACAAACGACGGGAACTCTTTCGCGACGTAGTACCCGCGCCCTCTAAAGAACTTAATGAACTTGCTTGTTGGCGGGGCGGTCAGGCTTTCCCGAAGGGGCGAGCCTAGCGAAGCTGCCGATATTGTGTCCTCGTGGTCGTAGACAGTGCGCTCGTTGATGCAGACCTGTCGCCAGAAGTAGTACTCCCCGTCCTTCGCCCTCTTGTAGATATTCCTCCAGATGACATCTTGCTGCTTAGGCCTGTCAAACCCGGTGAGTTGGATTAGCGCCCTGTTAGTCCCTTCTGTGGCATTCCCGTCATCTATCGCCTCCTGAAAATCTTCGCCGGCAAGATCGTCATACATTTCGCCTGTCGTAACAAAGTCACTCGCATCGCCCGGAGGCCCCTCAGCCCCGGTAGATCCAACAAACGTACATTTGTACTGAAACTTCTGAATCTCATTAGCCTCATTACCCCTATCGGCCTCGCCAAAGCCACTAAACTCTTCTCCGATAGAGAAGGCAGGGTCAAGCTTCGCGCTAACCATCTTCTCGACGTGCAGTGGAGATGGGCGCTCGGTCACTCCTACCCTTGCAGCATAGTCGCCATTCCACTTTACGTTTGCGTCTACACCGTTTGATATAAACAGCCAGTTGGCCCAGGACGCGAAATAGTCTCCCCCGTACTGGTCTTCCGGCTCAACTCGCCTACCATCGATGAACTGGTAGCCCAGATCGTCGCTTACGCCAGGAACCTTAAAGTGGCTATGCCAGGGACTATCAATTCCAATATGAGGTATCCCAGGATTCTCTAGCCTGTCCCCCCTTAGAACAAGCAGACGACTCCCTTTGTACTTGTCCAGGGTGTTGCCGTCAGAGTCCTTCAGCCGTCCTAGCGCTACGGGATAGATACCCTCCGCCTCGCCACTGTCGCCCGTTAAGGAGATGACAAGCTCGCTGGGACCGCCCCTTATCTGGAACGGAGTCATTGAACTGATTCTTGTGTTCAGGAGGTGGAACTCATCAACGGCCCAGTCGACGAGGTTTCTTATCCCTCGAGTCTTCTCAACCGTCCCAACTACCTGGAAGTAACAACCATCTACTTTTCGGGCTTCGCCGCTCTTAACCCAAACACGGTCGGTAAGACCCCTAGTAAGCACGGGTACAGCATGGAAACCTTTCCCCTGCGCTATGCGAGCCATTAAAGCGTCCCCTAGCCTGTGATGGTTCTAGGCCAGCTGCCAAGGGCCTCGTCGATCTCAGGCTCCCCGCGACCAATCTGGATGCGTGTTCCTGGGTCAGCCTCCTCTTCGCGCTCCATACGATCTACCCCCTCCATCGCATAGGCCCTCTTCTGAGCTGCGGCACCATGATTCTCTTCTTCGCTAAGCGCATAACTTTCCGCTAAGTCGAGAAGGATGGGCTGGTGCTGCCTGGGGATATGCGGCGTATCATGGTCCTCTGTGAGCTCCTGAGGAGCAACAAAGTACGTCACGTCCGCCAAGTACTCCTCGTCTGGCGGGGGCCAGAAGCGAATGTGGTGACTTCCGCCAGTATTGAGATCGCGCTCTGCCACAGCTCCAATATTTGAGGAGAGCAGATTCCCCGATGAGTCTGTGTCTTGATGAGAGAAGCCAAGACTGCTGTCCACAGCGGTGTCGGTGAACCAGAGGCCAACACCGCCAACAATAACGTTTACCAAATGATAAAACTCAGAGCCGCCGTCCTTCGTCCTATAAATGGCAGCGCCGTAATCGGAGCGCATCGTACCCCCTCCGACATTCATCGACGGCCTGCCTCCTGGCGCGACTATCTCGATTGAGGCCACGGGAGACATCGGGCCTAATTCCTGCGTCTTCGTGTTGTAATAACAGTACTTGTACTGAAATACGGTTCCCGCATCAAAGGTCGCCGCCGACGAGTCTTGCGCCACAAAAAGAGCATTGTCAGGCGCTGGTATCTGCGTGTGTCGCTCGAGAGCGTAATACTGAGGGTACGACTCGTAGTCCTTAACCGTCAGTCCCTTCATATGAGGCGAAAGCAGGCTCGACTCTCGGATGTGTCTAACGAACCCGTTGCCCGTACAGACGATGGACTCGATTGAAGCAGCTCCCTCAGGAAGCGGATACTCGTCCCAGTAGATCTTCCAAGAGTCGGCGTAGGTAGCGCCCACCCCCGAGCCTGTTGGGTTGATCGCAGAGGATGTGGCGCCTCCATACGGCGCCTCTAGGTAGAGGTTCGTGGGTGTCGCCGTGTCGTGACTAAAGATTCGGTTTACCGTCCCGTCAGGGGCCTCTATTTTGGCTCCTGTTCGGGTGTCCTGGGTGGCAACGACCGATGTCATGTTCGTGACCAACCGACTGCCGTTGGTGAAGATGGCTCCGCTTGTGGCTGTAGCTGACGGGGTGCCGTCCGGGGAAGCCGTCACAGCCTCAGGTGCATGTGTCCCGAACTGGTGGGTTCGCCTAAGCCAAACCCAGGTATTCCGCCGGCCACAGATCGCCATATAGGCGTCGTTGATGAAGTCGCCTAGACGGGCGTCATTCCCGTCGAATCCGCGCCGGCGACCCAGGCGCTGCTTAAGTGTCGCAAAGTCCATTCGGGTCTCCTAGAGAGCTCAAGAGGGGGCGGGCTAAGGTCAGTTCACCCACCCCCTCAAGAGACTACCCGAATCTATCGACCCGGAGGTGCGTGTCGCAGGAACACCACGATGTTCATGGTGTTGGAGGTAAGGTTCGCGGGCGTGCCTCCCCCGACATCAGTGAACAGAACCCGAAGGAGGTCGCCCGCCTCCAGGAAGACGTTCCTGGGCGAGGCGCTTTCTGGGCCATCCACCTCGAACGAATAGGACGTATTGTCGGTGATACCGGCGGTAGTACTCAGAGACGAGATCCCCAGCGAGTGCCAGCCATCGGCGTCATTTCCGACTTGAAGGTCGATAGTCCAGTAGTCGGTGCCATCAGCCCCGATAGCAGCACCGAAGGAGATGTTGGCCGACTCCGCCTTGAACCGCCCGCTAGTTGTTGGCGGGGTAATAAAGACAGGCCGGTTAAAGGTTGTGGAGTGGCCGGCGCTAACCAGGGTGGTGGAGACCGGCACAAGCCCGACGCCGTGGACCTGGTTGCCGCCTTTGATGGCGTTCCAGATGGGGCGACCGAAGCCTGAAGGTGCAGTAGAAGTAGCCATAATTCAATTCTCCTCGACCTGTTTGGGTAGGGGGCCGAAACCCCCTACCCTCAGGCGTGTTGCCCGTCAGCGGCTCTACAGCAACTGACGGGCGAGTTTGTTAGTACGACATCGGGTTGTTGATGACGGTCACCCGACACAACACCTGAGCCGCAGGATTCGTCACAGGCAGGACGGCAGGGGTGGCGGCAGTGATGGTTCCATCGACCAACTTCCCGCGAACCTCTGTGATGTACTCGTCACCTTCGCCATTCGCGACAGCCCCGACAATGTTAGCCGTTGTAAGCGTCGTGTGAATAAATGCCAGTCCAGCGCCTGCACCATCCTCTTGGGTGGTCACAGGTGCCAGGAACGCTCCGATAGACACCGTAGTGCTCGCATCGCCGTACACCTGGGCGAGACACTCGCCAGAGATGCAGATCGGTCCTGCCTGTCCAGCGGGAATCTTGCCGGTAACAACGCCAAACACAGCAACAGCATTGGCCGCAACCAAGGCACGACCGTCGATGACCTGTGGGCCGTCAACAGTAATCACCGCAGAGTCGTCAATGGCAACAACGTCGCCAACAACGAGGTCCACGGTGGCTCCAGCGCTATCAACCACGCTGTTGCGTACCGAAATAATCTTACTCTTTCCATATCCGAGAGACATATCAGTACCCCTTTCTAGGCGCTGTAGGCACCGCCAGCAAAGTTAAACGCACCATGCTCGCGGAGATTGTTAATAGTAAGAATGCCGTGGAACTTGGTCTTGCAGATCCAAGCCCATTGCTCCTGGGCCAAACGCCAGTCGTCCATGAAGAAGTGAGCGTTCGGGTTAATCCAGAGAACCATGTTTCCAAGGTTAGTCTGACCCTTGCTCTTGCCCTTCACGGGGTCCAGCATTCCAGGCACAAAGCCATGTCCTGCAGAGGCGCTAGGCGCTCCACCAGTCATGTTGAGCATAAAGCCCTCACCACTGTTCTCGGTGATGTTGTAGTCAGGGATGACAGTTGCACCCTTGAATCGGAGACTGGTGAAGCCTGCGCTTCCCATGGACTCGTCAACCAGAGCGCGCTCCGGTCCACACCATTCCTCGTAGCCGTCATAGACAGCCGGGTCGACCAGCATCGTGTCAGGACGACGACCCCACTGCGAGCACTCGCGGTAGAGCTGAGTCCAAGTCGGAATACCGGCAGTCATGAAACCGCCGCCGATCTGCTGGAACTGGTTGAAGTGGTAGTTAGCGTTCTTCTGGACGTTGCCGACCGTATTGTTTGCGGTTGCTGCCTGCGCTGCGGGAGTCGCAAACTCAATCATGCCGCGAATACCATCGATGTCGCCGTTCACGGTACTAGCCGTGTGAAGCTGTTCCTCGATGTAGTTACGCATAGTAATAGCGCACTGCTGCATCTCGGCATCGAGAAGCTTGCCAATCTGGCGCTTCGCGTTCTGGTTGAGATCGACCTTGTCGCATGCGACGACTGACTGGCAGGAAATCTGCCCCCAGGTGTCCCACAGGAACATCTTGACGAACTCGCTGTCAGCCGTGTTCAGAACCTGCGAACCCTGGTAGGTCTGCACATTCGGATTCTCAGCGTGGGCGAACGGGACTCGCGCATTAGGCGCGGCCTCAAGGTGGATAGAACCCTTGTTGTACATTGAGTACAGCAGGGGGGACTGCTCTAGGATCAGCCAAACAAGCTTCTCCCAGCTAGCGCCCCACGTAAGGCTGAACGCCTTCGTGTAGTCGCTAAGTGTTGTTGAAAATGGAGCTCCCATTAGTTACCTCTTAGAAGGCTTCGCGCAACTCAACCAAACCGACCCTTCAAATCCGGATTCTGCCCCAGGACCTGATCGAGGATGTCATCCATAGACATCGTCGCAGTAGATCCAATAGGGGAAGAAGACGTACCTGACTGGCTGGATGGAGGAGCAGACTCGGCTCTTCGCTTAGCATTATCGATAAGACGGCCCTCATTGACCGCCCTGATGGCACGCTCCCCGGCAAGAGACAGAGCTGCCCGATAGGCATCCTCTGTTCCCGAGCCGAGAAGGCTCACAATTGTTGGGTCGTTAGCATCCAAGATTTTACGCATCTCCGTTTTGACGCGCTCATCCTTGAACTCCCGGTAATTCCCGCCCTTCATATCCTCAAAGATTGTGTTCAAGCGAGAGGCCTCCCGGTGCGGAGCAAAAGTCTCCGCAACAGAATGAACCTGATGCTTAAGCGCATTGATCTCTTCAAGGAGCTGTTGTTCGCGAGGATTTGAGCCGCTGCTCTTCATCCTGGCGTCCATTATCTCAAGCAGAGCGCCAAAACCATCTCCGTTCTCAGCTTTCTCGGTGAACCGCTTACGCAGTTCGTCAACGGTAGGAGCAGTCTCCTGCCCCGCATTGTCAGCCCCATTCGGCTTTTGACCCGACTGTGCTTGCATAGCAAGCCAGGCCTGTTGGAGTTGGTTTCGTTGGTCCTGCAGTACCGACCTATCCTCGTCAAGTCCACGCTTCAAATCAGCGATTTCTTGAGTTTTTGAGGTTAGACCAGATTGCATCTCTCGATAAATGGCTAGGTTTTCCGGCTCAAGGTCTAGGGGATTCCCAGACCAAAACGACCCAGAACCGTTCGCACCATCACTCGAGACATCGGTCCCATTACCAGGAATTGCTTCATCGCTGTTGGTCTCAGAAGCGGCCACTTCCGAATTATCAACGTGCTCTGATGCTGCTTCCGGTGCTGGATTATCGCTGTCAAGCTCAGGGTTCACGGGTTCTCCAAAACGCGACTAAGTTGTAAGTGACTCCCGAACCAGTCGCTCAAGTTCGGGCCTTTTAGTTGTAATCGGGACTTTAATCCCGAGTTTCTTAGCCTGCTTTTTAAGCGCAGGCCAAGTCTTGGAAACAATCGTATCCACTTCTGTGGCATTTGTGTCAACTGCGTTGGTTTCTTGCTTTGTTTCTTTAGCGCGATTCTCCGACCATCGCTTCACAATCTCGTCTTGCGTATACCGCTTGGTTCCAGCGTTGAGACTGCGCTTGCCCTCTTTTACCGACTCGATAAGGCCATGCTTCTTAAGAATCCGCTTAGCCTCCGTCTTTGAAACAGTCTGACCAACCAAGTGATCCTCCGGAGCGTTCTCAGCAAACGTATACTCACCACCATGAGTTGACTGCGTTTTGACATCCGCAACAAAGTCATGACTCATGGTGCCTCGTCGCTGACACCTTGGACATGTGATGTAGGTAAAGCCGCGCTCCTTCTGCGCCACAAATGAATTAACCGTAAAACCCTGCTCAGAAGCGTGGCTGCATCGGCAGCACCTAAGCGTATAAATAGGCATTTAAGCCTCCTTCCTAAAACTGCGGTACGCCAGGAGGCGCCCCAAAACCTTCACGTCCAGCTGCAGGAACAGTCAGCGAATCACCGCTCACTGGATTAACTGCGGCTCCCATTCCAATCGACTCCTCTGGTGGCGCGGAACCAGCGCCCTGCCCCTCAGGGGAGGCGGCTCCAGCCTGGCCTGCTGCCTGCCCAAAGAGTTGTGCAAAACTGTCTCTTATTGCAGGACTATCCTGCTCCCAGAGCTCCAGCGCTTTCGTGTAGAAAATCGCAATCGCCTGTGGTGGAACTTGCGCCGCAGTTAAACTCTGCGCCGCCATTGCAAGAGCGTTCATGAATCCGATGTAGCTTTCCCTCTCGGCTTCCGGGCCTACGGGCTTCATGCTTCCAGCGTGAATGCCTACATCAAACTCTCCGCGAATGTCTGATCGCGTATAGCCCACTGCGGCTTCTTCGCCAGTTAGCCGTACCCAGCGCTCAGCGTCGTAGAACTGCTGCATTACCTGGAGAGTCTTCCTCGATACTATCTGAACAAACTTCTCGAACTCGCGGAGCTTTGTTTCCGACCGGCCCGCGTGCATCGCGGCTCGATAGGAAACCTCGGTAGCAGACTTCGCTGATGAACGACCACCGCGAACAGCCTCATCGCCAGCACCAACCTCATTCATGAACGAACGAAGGATGTTCATGGTCCCGAGAAACTCTTGAGGGAAGGCCGGCATCACCAAATTGCGAACGTCGCCGCCCACATTCTTGCTCTTTGCCGCAACCATTTGAGGCAGGTTAGACGCTAGCGCCGCCTTTGCGTTCTTATCGAAGATGCCGTCTTTGTAGACAGTCTTGAGGGCCATAGACGCCTCGAGGCCGCTGACAGCGCTGTCCATCAAGCGCTGCATCCTGACCGCGATAGGCAAGATCTTCTGAGCTAGTGAGATTCCGTAAAACTGGTCGTTGACGCGCTCAAAGCGAAGATCGACGAACGGGTAACCCTCCATGTCGAGCGGACTCAACGCATGCTTAAGCACGGTCAGGTCGCTACCCTTGTCGCCCTGTCGACAGGCCCAAAGGATCCTCATCTCCTTCACCCGACGACGTTTCTTGGCTCCCCCAACGCGAACAACCCGCTTTGCCCATGCGTGGTACCAAACCTCGTAAACCTCTACATGCTCAGCGTCTTCACGACTCCATACATTTCCAATAGACGACTCATTGAGCTCATCCAACGACTTCACCTTGTCTGGGACAAGGTCCTTCGTGTTGGCGAACCTACTGTCGTTCTTGACCTCGTCGATGTGAATCAGGTGCCTGATGGCAACCCACGGCATGCGGCCAATCTCGTCGTATCCTGGAGGAAAAACAAAGTTGAACGGGCTTACGCGAAGAAGCGTAGCGTGAGCTGTCGGCCTATCAGATGGCAATCCAAGGGCCTCGAGCTGGTCACGTATAGTCGCGATTGAAGAGTCATCTCCAATCTCCTCTTCTTCGTCCAAGTCCCTGTCGTAGTCCTCTACGGGAACAAATACGCCAGCTGGCTGGTATGTGATTCGCCCAACGCCTGCAGAGAGAACCAGGGCGTCGTCCAGTATGCGCTGGCATTCCCTGTTGAAGCCGCCCTCTTGCCACTCATACATGAGAGCTGCCTGCGCCAACTTCGCCTTGAGTTTCTCCTCACCAGCGTCAGTGGACCTTCTTGGCCTCGCGAAAATGGACGGGTCGTTGTGGAAGATATGAGGCTTTACAGCGTCCAAGGCGGAGGAAATGAGAGCTAGTCCGCGACTACCGTCCTGCTTCTCTATGCCCATTCGATAGGCGTCCATCAACTCTCGCCAGTCGTCGAAATGCGACTTCCTGATGATTTCTTCCGCAGACAGAACCCTGTCTAGGAGCGCCCCCGCGTCGTCCCGCTTAATCGGTAGTTTTGTTGGGTCGAACTTAGCCATCACACCCACTTAGATCCAAAGCCACTCTTCTTGACTGGCCGGTGGTCATCGTCTTCGCTCCAGGCGGTCCAACTAGGAGGAGGGAGGTCTCTCTCCCTCGGGTCCTTCCTGTTGCTTGAACCAACCTCCAGATCACATACGGTTTGCGCCTGCAGCCAGGCCATAACTAAGTCGTCATGTTCCCCAGGAGGGGCGCCAACCTTAACCCGTTTATACATCTCATCGCCAGAAACTAAAGCAACAGATCCAGCAGATCGCTTGGTCAGCTCCATGAACATTCGCATTTCCTTGACCAAGCGTTGACTTCTAATGACCGGCATCCTTGAGCGAATAATGTCTATTCCTACATGAACCATGATGGGCTTTGTAGCAATTGTTGTCGCCCAACCGAACCTAGCCTCAAAGTTTACTGACTCAACCTGCTCTCGCTGATACAGATTCCAATACTCAGTCTGCATGATGCCAAGAGAAACTGCATGACCAACGCCGTTAATCTCCCAAGAAAGTAGCGCGTCATTGTAGTGCCTACACAAAAGCACAGCCTTTTCTGAAGTCTGCAGAGCCTCTGTCTTCCCCTGATACTCCGCAACCTGCTCCCTCGTATCGGCGCGTACCACCTGGATAGCGGTCCAGTCTCCGGTAGATTTTCCTGATGCAGGGTCTACAGCAACGACATACTTCACCTCGTCTTCGGGCCATTCCCAGACCCATAGAGAGTCGCTCTTCGCGCTCCCTCTTCCGGAAAGCTCCGGGGACATGAATGAGGCTAGGCCGATCCTTGAACTAGAGTCCTCTTGTCCAGAGACATCGACAATATCGCCAATAAACAGCGGCTTCTTTACAAAGCCATGCTCGATTGCAGCTAGGTCTGGCTCCTCGAAAACACGGCTTGCCGAGAACGCAAAGGCCTCCTCTGGTTTGCCTGGATACTCCTGCTTAAACAGATCCCAGTTGCCCTGACACTTATCCATCCAGGTTCGGTATGCCCAATACGCCTGCTCTGGGAGAAGGTCATAGGACTGAATCATGGACAGAAGATCGTCGTCGAATCGCTTAACCAAGTCCTCGAATGAGACGGTGTCAGGGATCTCCCTGATGTAGTTCGGCATCGCATGCCAAGGATAGAAGATGGCCTCCCAGTCGCTTTCTATTGGATTGCCCTTACTGTCCTCCTTGTTCCACGCCTTCCAGAACTCCTTGTAGAAGTAACCACCAGCTCCGTTCGCCGTTGACTCAAGAACCACTAGCGTCTCTGGGTCGTCAGACAAAGTCTGCATAAGACCAAGCATGAACGTCTCTGGGTCTCCCCAAAAGGCAATCTCAGAGCCATGAAAGTAGTGGATCTCAAATCCTCGAGTCGAGTGGACGGCGTCCGCGACAGACACCTCGAACCTGGAGTTAAGCCCCGCTGTTTCGTCTAGCGGGTGAGTCATCCAGAGCTCGTTATCGTTGTTTCGCCTCAGCTCGGGGCGAAGGTCTAGCGGCTTGTTGTTGTGCAAGTCCGCAGCCTCTTTAGGGGACTCTGCCTTATGAACCTTTCCAGGATCGTCTGTAGACGTGCCATTGGGCAGGTTGTCGTACATCTTCTTAGCCATCATGAAGATGTTGTTGGTAGTGATTCTGTCTACCGCTGTTACAAACGCTCGCCTATTCATCTTTGTCAGGCACTGATGAAACATGAACGCTTGAGTAACGGTAGACAGGCCCATCCGCCTAGCCTTGAGCACGATGAAGCGCCCAGGCTTGCCCTCTGCTCGGGCCTTCATAATCCGGCGATAGAAGTCTTCCTGGATCTCGTTCAGCTTTAGGGTGACGGTATCGCCAACCCTCCCCTTATTGCTTGTCTCGGGGCGATTCAATACCTTCAAAAACTCTTCAGAGAACGACGGAAAGTCCGCGTACCCTGAGGTTTCTGTTAAGCGCTCTGAGATTGCCCTCGAACGCTTCAGGCTCATCGCCTTGCGAGGCACTACACCTTGCTCTTCGCAGCTGCGAGCTCCTCTTCAGACGCGCCGCTGTGTTCAGCAACAGTGGTCTCGTTCTTCTGAACTGCGGAGATACGCGCCACGATTGCTCGGATAGCGTCATCTCTAGGCTCGTTAGCGTCGTTGCGGCCAGCCTGCTCAGCAGCCAGGAGGTTCGCAAGCATGCCCATATCGCTTGTCTTGCGAAGACGTGCGCGAAGACCAACCATGTCAGGCACGTACTCGCTCAACTTCATCGCATTGTGCGTATTTGAAGTTACGCGCTTGAAGCGCTTGACGTGTTCCTCGGTGGAGTACTTCTGGTAGAAGCGATAGCCGCGATTCTTCGCACCGACGAATACGTCCATCAGCGCTTCCTCGAGAGCCTCTCCCTCTCCCATCGGGCCTTCTTCATAAGAGCGCCCGCGCTCTACATAGCGCTTAAAGCGGGTCTGAACCTCGCCGTTTGCATAGCACTTATCGAGTTGCTCGAGAGTGATCTTCCGCTGGTCGATCATTGCCTTCTTGTTCGCTGCCATAGACATCTCAGTCATGACCACCCCCTACTTAACGATCTTGACGTATGTGGCTGCAGCAGAGCCTGGGCGAGCTGGGCGACGAATAAGCACCCTCTTTGGCGCCGAAACAGGCGCAGCCTCTTCCCGAAGCGCATCGCGCTTAGCGGTGATTTCGTCAAGAAGAGACTTTCGCCCCTTCCCATCCATCTCTGCGTCGTAAACTTCAGATAGTTCGCTGTCAGATAAACCTGACAACTGCTTAACGGCCTCCTTGACCGTAACCGCACTTGGGTCGAAACTCATCGTGTCCTCCAATATGGTTGCCATAGCAACACTAAGACAATGGTCAAACTAAGGTATACCAATAGGGGCCAGGAATAAAGACAAGTAGCCAACTAAGAAAAAGTAACCGTCCGTCATGAGCGACTCAGAAAAAGGTCGAGATCGATGGGGCACGACTCGACAGATTGAAGTCATCAAAGAGGCTGTAGAGGGCGCAATAGAGCGGCAATCTCCCCCTGCCCCAGTTCCTGAAACGCCTCCAGAAGAAATGAAGATCCCAATCAAGTTAATGGTTGGGATCGTTATCTTTGCGGTTACCCAAATCCTTGGACTGGCTGGCGCATACTATGACCTTCGCGGCGACGTTAGGCTTCTCCAGGAGGAGATGAAGGTGTCTGTTCAAGACCCAGCCATAGCCGAACTAAGACTCCGAGCAGACCAGCTCGAAAGAGACATCCAGCGAATTGAATCAAACCTAAGAGAGTCCCCTACCATCATGGACAACATGAGAAGAGTGGGGGAACTCAATGGCGAGCTCAGAGAATTGAATGCAAGGATTAGGGCGCTCGAGAGACAGTAGACCACTAGACCTCTATGTGGTCAGGTGTTACCTTCAACGTCCCGCCCATGGGGCCTGTCGCGGTACCAAAGACAGGTAGCCGGCTTAATGGGTTCCGGAGACACTCCCCTCCTTCCTGTGTCTTCGGGGCCCTAGCCAGGGGCCACACGTCAGACTAAGAAGTTTTTTAGCGTATGAGTCTCGCCATCATTTCGGGAGACGCGATGCTCGACCCACCTTTGGTGGGCGCGAGTGCTGCTAGAACCGGCGGGCGCTTTTCAGCCAACCTCTTCTCGTACTCTTGAAGCATGACTGACCACGCTGGGTCCAGGTTTACTTGGCCGCGCATAGCGTTTATCTGGTCTGCTGCAGACTGCCCGCTTCGCTCCGATACCATCTGCCTACCAAAGAGCATCCTCTGAAGGGCTGCGTCGTCCTGCTTTCTGAGCTCCGCACGGAGTTGCTGTGGATTATGTGTCCTGAGGACCGGCCTAGAGAACAACAGGTCCTCGGGTATCTGCCCTGAAGGCACATGGCTGAACGACCCAGCAGCAAACTGACCTTCGTATGGAAAAGATGTTCTCTCGGACAGGGGCAACCCGGACTCATCGAAAGGTCTTCCGTACTGCTCGTCAAGAGCCCCTTCTCCGCCGACAACCGCGCCTAGGTAGGGGGCCGGCTCTCGGGTAAAGGTAGATGGGTCTACTTCTCGTCCTGTGAACGGATAGTTCACAGTTCTTGGGCCAAGCCTAATAGACTCGCTCGACGCCTCTCCTGGAGAGAGCGGCACGGCCCTGGGCTGCTTAGCGTACCTGCCTCCTGGGCCCCCCAATGTAACCTTGCCTTCGCCCCAGCCGCCTACGAGACCGGCGACCTTTCTTCCGAAGTTTTCGTCGAAGAAGCCTGGCATATCTACCTACCCAAGTCCGTCAAAGCCAGAATGGTCCTGGCTCGCTCTTCTGGAGTGCCGAACGCCTCACTAAGCCCTGACTGCCTTGCGGCTTCTTGGGCGCGAGCCCCTTCAAGGAGGCGCTGTCTCTCGCGAAAGGCCGCTAAATCAGGGTTGGTATAGTCCCAAGCCTGGTTTCGCACGTCCATATGTTCGTCATGAAGGCGTTTCCATGCGCTGTCCTCCCATGCTTTCTCAGAGCCTGCGGCACGGTTCGCGGCACGGCCTGCTCTCGCCCCACGCTGCCGTAAGTAAGCATCCTGAACAGCCGGGTAGTAGGCGTCAACGGATGCCGGGTTCGCGTAGCCCTTGCGGACATCACGCTCGCGCTCTGGATTACCACGGGGTTCCGTCATGGAATATTTTTGGAGAGCAGAGGGTATTCCTGGGTATTCACCAAAACGCGGGTCTATCTCTACCCTCGGGCCCATCCCACCAGGGCCGAGAGATGCTGGGCCTGGAACAGGGGTGTACTCAGGCGGCACAGGCCCATACTGGACGAGCTCTTCGGTGGGAGGCACAGCGCCCTCTGCTCGAGCCAAACTACGCTGCCTATCGCGTTCATCCAGTCTCTGCAGTTCAGCAATCTTTGCTGCGAGCTCCGGGCCAATGATTCCGTCTTCGGGCATATCTACCTCAAGTCTCTGAGCCTGGTATTTGGATCTAAGTCATACCCAGAGGCTCGATACTGCTCTAGCAGTCTTTGCCTTTCGGCTTCCTTCTCGAGCTCCTTCTGAGCAATAACTCTCTCGATATCTTCAGTTCGAACAAGACCTTCGTAGCCTTCTCCTGGAGGGGTGAAGAGTCCTGCTGACTCCCTATCGCCGCCACCAGCTTCATAACCAAGGGCTGCAGAACCTGCGCCTACTGTGGAACCCAACATTAGGTCCTTCGCGATGCCAACGGGGCCGAGAGCGGCTCCTGCAAAGCGCTTTGCGCCAGCGCCCAGTCTGGCTAGGCGCCCCGGTCGCGGGACCTCGTTAGCGCCAGGAGCAAAAGCTTCGTTTGTAAACCTATTCCTAAGAACTTCTGGGTCGTTGGTTATCAGCAGGCCAGGAGCGTCTGGCGGCGGAAAGATCTTGGCCCGGAGATCCCGACTCATGACTTCTGGGTCTGCCCACCCCGGCGGAGGAGCGGTCGGCCCTGAAGGTGTCGGCCTTAAGGGTGGCAGCCCCTCGTAAGGAATCATCGCTCTGCCAGCCCCCAAACCTACAGTCCCACCGAGACCGCCAGTCAAGGCAGCATCTCTGAGAAGGGTTGGCATATCCACTTCTTGGTACGACGGCTCAAGCCTCACCGGCCTGGTCTCATAGTCGTCGAATAGGGCCACATCTATCTCCCCATTGCTCGGAGCCTGGCCTCTAACTCTTCCTGCTCCTGCATGTCGCGAATCAACTGCTCTACTCGAGCGTCTCTTCCTGAGTCGGGAAGAGGCATAGCTGGCTGGAACTCAGCGGTGGGCATTCGATAGTCGCGCAACTCTGCCCCCAGTCCGGGGTCTGCCTGCGGCAGCATGGCCGGCGGGTAACTATTGCCTGGAAAAGCGCTTCTCACGCCATAAGCGTCCCAGCGACTCTCGCCCGGACCAGGACTAAACCCAAGAGCGGGCCGTTCCTCGATGTAGGGGGGGAACCTCTCGTTATAGACAGCGGGCAATTCGGTAGAGATCGCTCTCTCCCTCATCTTTTGGCGCGCCCTTATCCCCTCTAGGAAGTCTGGGCCGATCATTGATGAAACCTCAGGCATGACGAAGTTAGCGTTAGGGTTCCCGATGTAGTCAGGGAACTCCGTGTTGTACGGATTCGGAGGAAGAGCGGGAGATGGAACCATCCCAGCAGCACTGCTCTGATCCATAGGAGCTCGCCTCATCATGGCGCTAAGCCTAGCCATTGTGTCCGGGTCGATCAGTTCATCAGCCATCTCTATCTCCTAGGAAGTTCAACCAAACCGTATCACACGTTCCCTACCACTTCACGCATACCCGTGAGGGTCGACGTAAACCCCGTCCTCTCCTTCGTGTACGGGTCGTAGTACCGATACTCAAGCCTCGGCTCTACATGAACCTTCCTCCGCCTCCTTAAAGCCGTAAAACGCTTCCGAGACTCTTCACTCAACTTCCCCCAACCATCTAACCCCTCTAACTCAACCTCCTTCATCCCAGACAACCTGGACGGTAACCAACCAGGGAAGCTCATCCCAGCCTCAGTACTCCCAAGACCAACACTGAGCTCACCCACTAACCATTCACAATCCAAGTGAGTAGAGAAGAACCCATACACAGGATTCCCGCGCTCGTCAGATAAAGAACTGTTACGAGCAAAGTAAGAAACACCAGCCTTGATGCTCTCACCACAAGAAGTACAAGTTCTTCTTTTTTTGGTTTTTAAAACCCGCAGAGAATGTATCGCCATCCCCGCCCCCTTACAGACATGTCTGTTAGTAACTACCAAGTCTGTTAAACAAAAGTAATTACTAGTCTGACTAGTCTGGTAAGTCTGTAATACCCCCCTACCCCCCAAAGACTTACCTGCCCAAGGTACCGCCGTCAAGTACCCCCCCCCTCCAGGTATAAGTACCCCCGGTACCGCTAAAAAGGTACCCCCCCTACCAGCTCGCCATACTCAGCATGTTCAAATGTATGGTTAATATATGTACGAGTTGAGGTCACCGGGGGGGTCAGGGTTAGGTCTAGCCCTGATACGCGCATGCGCTACGCCTGACGCCCGCATTGCCTTAAAACTTTTGTCCTCTGAAGTTAACAAGGGGGCAAAAGCCAAATACCCCTATGAAAACAATCACTTACCTATAACTATTGGGGACCATAGCCTATAGCAGGCTAGGCTAAACGCTAGACTACGCTGTCCAGGCCGAGCAGTACCCCATCCACTAAGCTGAATGCATGACTGCTCTACAATTCCCTTACAGGGAAATCGATATAAAGGTAAATCACCCCATACCCAAAAGGCCCACTGGGCTGCAGCTCCTGGCGAAATCGCTGTACTGCTCTGGATTGCTGTCCGCGTTTATAATCAAATCAGAAATGCAGAGCAGTCTAACGTCTAGAAACTACCTGCTATCCCTGTTCACCTACAGGGATAGATGCGTGTATTCTCTCTGTGTGCCTGTTGATTAATAGACATCCCTAGCGGGGTCGACATTAGGACGCAGTGTTCTTTGACAATGCAAAATAGTGAAGACTGTTAGTAGCAACTACTAACCGGAATGCAGTGCAGACACTTATCGTGCTGACACGTTAGTCGCTCGGCTATTCAAGGGAGTCCATCAGGGCTAGCCCGGGGAGCGACTCGAAACATAGCGGTAAACGCGCTCATTCAATCTCGGCAGACAAGACAAATCAGCGGTAGAAAACCTACGGGAAATCGCTACCGAGTCTGGAATCATAAGACGAATAGGACGCTAGTCCGGTCACCCTTTCGGGCGACAGTAGTCGATTTCGGGCCCTTGTCACTGGAAAAGGTGACCTTGTAAGCGCAAAAGCAGTCGGATCTACTGGGCGAGAGCCTACAATATCGAGTCCCCGTTACCATGTAACGTAGTAAGTACGGGGACTGCTAGCAGCCATGAAACCGGAAAGCCGGGTTACTGACCTTACAATCAGTGTGGCGTGATAGGGCATTAGTCCTATCGGCGGTAATTGCCACGCGAGGCAATGCGAGCGGACTGATTATCCCCTCGGAAGTAACAAGCAATTTTTCCAGTCTTTTACCTGTTATCGGCTGGCAGTCTTTCGAGGCTGTCAGTCGGTAACAGTCTCCATCCTTTGCACTAAGTGTATTGGATTTCTGCCCGTTCCGTTGTGGAGCGGGCTAACTGTCGATTAATCGACACTATTGGAGAGAGTAAAAATGGCTGCTAAGAAAATTGAGATTGAGACTACTGCTCAGGTTGTCGATGGCCTTCAAACGGTCGCTGATAACCACGGCGTTGACGCTGACATTCTTGTAGCGAACGGTCGCAACCGACGGCACACCTTGACTCCGGTTATCGTGCATGCCCGAGGTACTACCGGCGCTTCGGAATGGGAGGGTCGCGGAGCCTCTGGTCGACGTGGCGTGATTATCGTCGCATCGCAGGTGCTTCGGCAGTACAACGTGACCGAGATCGACGCTTTGATTCAGGCTGCCGGCATTGTGCTCGGCATACTTGAATCGGGCGACGAGGAAGCTATCAAGGCTCTCGGATCTCTCGCCAAGGGCAACATGCCCAAGGGTGGCAAGGGTATCTCGCCTCTGTTGACCGACAACGGTCTTCGGTTCGCGAGTGCTGATGAGGCTCGCGGACTGGCTAAGGGTAGTCAACGTGACAACCTTCGATTCGCGAACATCGGCAAGGTCGACGCGAAGAACAAGGTCATCATCGAGGCTATCAAGTCTAGCTATCACGGTTGCACTGAAGTCGATAAGGACGGGAACGAACTTCCTGCTTTCGATGTCAACACCGCCGATACCAAGGCCGCAGCTGAGCGTGAGGCCAAGCGTCTCGCGAACGAGGCACTCGTTGTTGAGTACAAGGCCAAGGGCTTGGTCAAGGTGAACGGTATGTGGATGGCAGCATCCCACGCCAAGATCCTTGCTCCCATGTTCAAGGAGCAGGTTGACAAGGACGCTCTGAGCGAGCTGAAGGCTTACCAGCGCGGTCTGGTGCTCAGCAAGTACGTCACTGCCAAGGTCAAGGCCGCCACTGTGCGCGCCGAGGCTAAGGTCGAGACTGCAACCGCCAAGGTCGCTTAGTCTGTAATTAGGGGCGGACTGTCGATTAATCGACAGTCCGCCAGGAAGGAATGAACCCGATGCTTTTAGTGCAACGGATGGAGATGAGGATTGGAAAATAGGTGCTCTTCTCACTTGAACCCATGCGCTGCCAACTGGCAGAGAAGGAAGTGAGATGAGACTAGGAAACGTGATCACAGTGGACGGGGCCGCGTTCGAGCCATCGGCAACCGAGGATCAACTGTTGACCATCTGTCAAGAGGTGTCCTCCGCCGCCAGTGGGCGAGGCTATCGACTGGGCGCGATTAACGCCGTTGCTCAGGTCGTGGACGCAGACTCCCGCGAGGCGTCGTTCGAACTATCGGCAACCGTAGCGGACATGCTTGTTCGCTGGAGTGGTGCGCGCAAGGCGTCCCCGCTCCCGGTGTTCGTCCGAGAGTTGATCAATCAGTGGAAGTGAGACCGCGAATCCGTGGGCTGTAAGGCTCATGGGTTCAAGTGAGCGGAGCGCCGACTTGAGAGGGGTGAGCGCCCCAGCTTCGAGCTGGACCATCGCCCAAGACTACGTGCGAGCGGGGAGCTCCGCCCGCCTGGAGGGGAACCTCCAAGCTGAGGGGGAATCCCCCTAAACGGACTCGAGATCCCCCCAAGGGGGTAGTCCGTCTTGAGATACCAAGTGTCGATTAATCGACAGTTTGGATGTGTCGATTAATCGACAGTTTGATTCGTTGAACTGTCGATTAATCAACAGATTCATACCTGAGCAATGAAGCGAGGGTGTTGAGAGGAGAGAGTGACATGGGAAATAGGTTTGAAGATCGACCTGAAAACAAGGTCGGGTTTGCGTGGGGCGGGCAACTGTCCGAGGCGTTGGCGCTTGCTGACGTGTCGTCGTTGAGCGGTTCACGCAAGCGACACTCGTCGTCCAGGCCGCGCCTCAAGAGGAGCGAAACGACGACGAGAATCGAGACGACTCGGGTTACAAGCCCGGACGGATCGACGGTGTTACGTCAGCGACAGGTCACCATCCAGCTTGTTCATACGAACAAGACGGACGAGATCGAGAGGCTCTCAGCCAATGGCTGGGCCTTCCCCGATTCTGAGGAAGTGGTGACTGTCGATTAATCAACGGTTGAGTGGACAGAACACAGCCCGTGGAGAGAGGTCTTCACGGGCTGACTTGTGTTCATTCCGAATGCAGGAAGGAGGTCGCCATGACATTGGCTACCGAGGAAGAGATGTCACCAGAACAACGACTACTAGAGGTTCTAATCGACCTAGCAACTAGGGCGATGCGACACGCAGAGAATGCTCGACTTGAGCAAGACCCCGATAGACGTTTTGAACTGCTCGATGATTCACAGGACATGGCTTATCAAATGTGGCGACATTGGCACATAAGGCTGAACGTTCTGGGGCTTAGCGAGGATCGCCACCGAGGAACCGTCGACGATTGTTACGACTTCCTCTTGCGAAGACTGGAGTACGAGTCTGTTGATGGAGACGGTGAAGGGGCTGCCGATGCAATAACGCTCTTGCGAACAATTAGAAGTTCTTTCGTTAACTCGAGAGTGCCCAGCACTGGGCAGACAGGAGGATGAGAGATGAGAGGTAGGGCTTTTAGGCGAGCACAACGACAGCGGGCACGGGCACGATCCCGTGAACTTGTGCACAACATTTTTAGAGTTGGGGGAGATGACCCCAGTAACCGATGGATTGTTGGACGCGACTGGGTTCGGCGACTGGAGCAGATGTACGCAGTTGACCGAGCCCCTCATAGCCCGACCCGATGGCGCGGCGAGCACCGACAAGAGATACAAGCAGCCGTAGACGAGCAACAACAAACTGCGGAACTAGGAGGATGAGAGATGAGAGATTCGATTGAAGCTCAACGCTGCAAGGACTGTGGCACTGAGTACTACGTGTCGCCGGAAGAGGATGTCTGCGTTGACTGCAGCGTTGACTCGATGACCGCTGAGTACAGCGGTGGATACACAACGATCACGCTGAGTAATGAGACTTGGGAAACGGTGTGGAACTTCATCGTTTATGCGCTGGAGGTAATCCACATGAACAGGGGGCTCCACTGCAACTTGCCGAGTTGGCACGAGCCAGACGAAGAGGAGATCAAAACGGTCAACACTTTTCAAAGGGTGCTGACTTCAATGTTAACGAGGCCCAGCACTGGGCAGAAAGGAGAGTGAGGTGAGTCCTTACCGATTTGAGAAGGCTATTGATTTCAACAGAGGGATTCTGAGTGACTGCTCGCAGGCATTCACGATCCAGGCCGACAGCCCGAAGGAGGCGGCGACTAAGGGACTTATGCTCTTAGCCGAGCGTGGATATGACCCGTGGTCGCACCCTCTCTTCAGCGAATGCCTAGTGAGGTGCATGAACACGGGAGCCAAGAGCTTCTTCATGCTCAAGCACGTACTCCCTCCGAAAGGCGAAACCGAGCCACTGAAGTTCTTTCGCGTTAGCTACAGCCACAACAACAGTGGCGGGGAAGATTGGATGAGTAGCGAGGACTGGGAGTCTCTTCAGAGGGCCGACTGGGTCTTGCGTGGGCGCCATAGCGACGGCTCTCCCTTCGGGGCGGAGATCGAAATCCAGGCGGATAGCCTGCGCGAGGCTCTTCGCGAGGGAGTGTCTAGATGGGAGCAGATCACGAGAGGCAACGCGGACGCTCTCGGCTGTGATTGTTGTGGACCGCCCCATAGCTTTCACGCCGAGACGAGAGACGACGAGAAGGACTACGACTTTGTGTCCCGCTAAGGGGCCGAAAGGAGAGTGAGATGAGTGAAGAGGGAATCAAGGTGTCGATTAATGAACAGTCAGACGAAGGAGAGTGAGATGAATACATACACAATCACCATGCTGGTCAGCAAGGAGGGCGGGACGTACACGTTCGGAGCTGTGCCCGAAATGACAGTGATGGCTAGGAACTATACGGAGGCGGTCGAGATGGTCTCGGAACTCGTCGAGAAGGATGGGTGGAAGGCTGACAAGCCTCTCTTCTCCGTTAAGCACAAGAAGGAGGAAGCATGAGCAAAGAAATCGTGAGCGTAAGCGAAACGATATACGGGTTCTCCCACTACTACACAGTCTTCTATGAGGACGGTAGCTGGGAGCACATCTTTTACTACAGGGCAGAGCTTGAGCCCTTTATTGAGGAAGGAAAGTGAAATGGGAGAAGGAAAGTATCTAACGACAAAGAGGCCTAGCGCCTTAGCCGACGACCACATATTCCCAACCGACTGGTTGCCTGCAGCCAAGGCGATTCACAGGATTGCAGGTCACAAGAACGCAAGTCCGACGCTGCAGAACGCGGCGATTGAGTACCACGACGAGGTGTCGTTCTTGATTGGGACGGACGGTCACTGCGCCATTGTTGCGGAGTTGCCGCCGGTTGAGGGGCTGTCTGGGGAAGCCTTTGTCTCGGCAAGCTCCCTAGCCACATGGATTAAGACAAAGGGGATGACTGCTGATGTCCTCGAGTGGACAGAGCCGGCGTTCCCAGATGTGCGAGCGCCGTTTCCAGGAAGCAGGGCAGCTCAGGACGAAGAGGATGTTGGGCTCAACATCGCACTCGTTCACCGGGTGATGACTGCAATCCGAGATGTTCGCGTGAAAGGGAAGGGTTCGGAAAAGGAATACCAAAGGTCCGTCTGGAGGGTCGCCTCTAAGTTCGACCCTGTCCACTTGATAACCGAAGGCAGGACTCTGAATGGTTCAGAGATTCTGCTCCAGGTGCTGATCATGCCAATGAGGGTCAGCTAACCGCCCAGTACTGGGCAGAAGGAGAGAGTGATGTTTGGACTAGTGCCACTGATGCCGGCGTATGGCCGGGACTACAAGGAGTTGGAGGAGGCGCAGGCTGACTTCGATATGAACAAGGACTTCCGGACCCCGAGTGGTCCGTACACCAACAAGTCCGACCTCGAGAGGATGCACCCGGACATGGAAGACATCCGGGTTCGCTTCGACGGGCTAACCGATACGGGGATGCTCCGTATCAAGGAAGGAGAGAGTGATGTTTAAGAACAAGAAAGAGCAAGTCGATCACTGGAACAACTACGGAAAGAAGCACCTCGTTGGAAGGACGATCAAGGGTGTGCGCTGGCTTTCGGAGGAAGAGAGCGCGGACATGGGTTGGTATAGCCGGCCAATCGTCATCCACCTGGACGACGGGAGCATGATCTTCCCATCGCAGGACGACGAGGGTAACGACGGCGGGGCCCTGTTCGGTCAAGGACCGGACGGCAAAGAGCTTACCTTCCCTGTGAACGGAGGCTGACATGGGCGCCGACATGCTGATCACATTCGCAAGAGTTCCCGAGGTTGTGGACGTAGGACTCCTAAAGAGCCGAGCCGAGTCGATTTCGGAGGACAGCCGCGCCTGGATCCTTGAGTCCTTTGGGTTCGACCAAAGAGAGGAGGACCCCGTCGACCTGCTCAAAAGCGCCATTGATGAGGTCTTTGTCTCCCCGTCCAGAGAGTTGGCCGACATCCACCTCGACGGAAAGAGATACCTGTTCACAGGAGGGCTCTCTTGGGGCGACACCCCAACGGAAATCTTCCAAAGTCTGAGCCTGATTCACCTAGTCACAGAAGGAGACTGACATGGTTACGTTCAACTTTTACACAGACCCTGGACATGGGTGGCTCGAGGTTCCCAAGCACCTGCTTGCTGAGCTGAGAATCCAATGGGACATCTCGTCCTACTCGTACATGAAAGACCACCTCGCCTACCTTGAGGAGGACTCCGATGCGGGGAAGTTCTTCATGGCGTACAAGGCGAAGTACGGACGAAGCCCCTCCGTTGAGGAGCACTACAAGGAGTACACACCGATCCGAAACTACGAGCGCTACCAAGCTGGTAGTGGCGGCGGAGACGAGACAGCGCACATCCGCGCATCAATGGCCTGAGGGCCAGGAAGGAGAGAGACGATGGGATACACACACTATTGGGAACTGCCAGAAATAGGCAAGGAGACATGGGCCAAGATTCAGGCTGCGTCTAAGGAGGTCGTCGCTGAGGTTACAAACCTGCAATTTGAGTACGACAATCCGGACCCTCCCCTAGTTGATTCGGACTACATCCGATTCAATGGGCAGGGGTCCGCTGGTCACGAGACGTTCTTTCTTGAGCGAGACGGTCTGCGCGGGTTCAACTTCTGCAAGACAGCTCGCAAGCCATACGACGAGGCTGTCACTGCAGTGCTGTGCATTGTGGGACACCACCTGACCAAGGCCGGCGCGCTGAAGGACCCGTACTACATCAGTTCGGACGGGTACTTCTCGGATTGGACTGGGCGAGAGCTCGCAACAAAGGCGCTAGGCGAAGACCTAGCGTTCGCATTGGAGGACTAGGCGATGGGTTATCACATGTACCAATGCAACTGCGACTTCTTTATGAAGAAGGAGGACAAGGCAACTGCACTCAAGGCAATCCAGGCGCTCGACCCAGACAGTGGGCGTGGCGGCAGGTTTGAACCAGAGACCGGCAAGACTGAGAGTTGGTTCTCCTGGATCAACACCGACGAATACAAGAATGCAACGACGCTCGAGGAAGCCGTGATTGCATGGAGGTGGGAGTTGCAGGGGGCTGTAGGTGGAGACGTTACCTCCATCTACTTCGATGGAGAGAAGCTCGGTGACGACGAGCACCTTCTGAGAGCCATCGCCCCATTCGTTCGGGACGGTTCATGGATTGAGATTGAAGGAGAGGATGAG
>Ga0233415_10000294_pt1 | contig 23941 bp, 25 predicted proteins | sample Na_anoxic_12_MG_FD_188631 | JGI IMG/M metagenome (GOLD analysis project Ga0233415, IMG submission 188631) | Seawater microbial communities from Saanich Inlet, British Columbia, Canada - Na_anoxic_12_MG | ecosystem: Environmental > Aquatic > Marine > Inlet | place: Canada: British Columbia... | reverse complement strand
ATGGAGATTACTTGATGTGTCAAATACTAGTTTTATGTTCAATAATGCTACTTCATTTAATAATAATTTAAAGCCTTGGAATGGTATTAAAACTCTAGAGAAAATAACGTCTATGGAAAGTATGTTTGAAGGAGCGACTTCTTATAATAATAGTGGTTTTACATTACTATGGTCTACACCTAGATTATTAAATACGAAAAATATGTTCAAAGATTCGTCATTTAATCAAGATATAAGTTTAAATACTACAAATGTAACAACAATGCAAGGTATGTTTAATAATAATACAGAATTCAATAGAAATATTTCATCATTTAATACTAAAAAAGTCACAGATATGAGTGAAATGTTTAAAGATGCAGTTAAATTTACTAATAGGGATACAAGTACAGGTTTAAATGAAGATTTATGGGAAACAGATGGTATACAGAGTGTAAAAACAATGGAAAGTATGTTTGAAGGAGCTAGTGCTTTTAATGCTGGTGTAACCCAATGGGATACTTCGGGTGTAACAAATATGGTTCACATGTTTCAAAATGCAACTTCATTTGATCAACCAAGAATAGCTGAATGGGATTATACAGGGTCTACATTTAATGGTGGTCCTAGTGGAGCTGGTACTGATATTTCTGGATATATTAACAACACAGGTATGAGTAAGAATCCATATAATTTTAGTACTTATATAGTAGATTTATCTCATAACTTAACCATGAATGATGCGACATTTATAGGAGATGCTTCTGCAATTAGAATAAAGTCAGTACTTGTAGATGCTGCTTGGGAGTCAGTAACAGGTTTTTCTCCTGGTAGAGAAATTATAATAGATGGAGTTACTGATACTAGCAATGTATTTGGAGTATTTGTATATGATATATCGACAAGTGTGTGGAGCGATGTAAGCAATTATACTTCAACTAATATTTTTAATATACCAATAATAAACGAAGATGTTAATTTTACAGTAATAGATACTGAAACATTTAAATGGATAAATGACACATCATGGGTTCAGCAAGAGGGTAATATTACTAATTTACCCTTAGCTAATCTATTTAATAAATGGGAAAATAATAATACTACAACAGGTCGTGAAGATTTGACGCGCATAGCGATAGATTTTAGCTATAACAATAAAATATTAGATTCGGACATATCGGATAATGGATTATCATTTAAGAATTTAGATCCACCTTATGTATCTGAATCGAGTATAACAATAAAATCATGGGGTGGTATACCTTTATCGAAATCAGGATTTCAATTTAAAGATTTTGGTGGAAAGATATATAATCCAGGTATACAAGGTGATCAACCAGCATTAATAAATGTATCATGTGAAGGTTGTTTTGAGAATGTAAAAATATCTCATCAAGATTATGGAAATATACAGCTCTGGAATACGAAATTATGTAATGATATGAGTGGTATGTTTATAAAAACAAGTGATTTTAACAATGAATGTAAAAACTGGAATACAGAAAGTGTAACAACAATGAATAGTATGTTTAAAAACGCAGAGGGTTATAATCAATATAAATTAGCAAGTTGGGATTACAGTGGTATATCTAATAATGAGGAAGGGTTATATTTATATATAAGTAATACGGGAATGACTCCTACAACATATAGTAATTATATAACAGAATTATCTAAGAATACAACAATATCTAATAAAAATATAGGAAATACTGGGTGTGTAAGACTATATAATAAATCAGTAAATGCAGCAATTAATATTATAAGAGGAACAAAACAAATAACCATAATAGATGGTGGTGGATTTACAGAGAGACAATTAAATATAGAGACAAGTGATCCAAATAGAGTAATATTAATGACAAATGAAAATAGTGGAAAAAACTTTTTAATAACAGATAGAGGAAAAACAATATTAGATAGTGGTGGTGCTAAAGGGTATTATGGTAATGGTGAAAATAATAATATATTACTAGCAAAATCAGAAATATATAATAATTATCAGTATATAGAATTAAATGGAGTGGTTAATATGGAATCAGGGTTAGATTTCTTAAAAATATATGAAACAGATAATACAAATAATGGTGCAAGGAAGTTGGTATTTAATAGTGGAGATAAGAATAATTCTAATATAAAATTAATAACAAATAAATATTTTTATGTAGAGTATTCAAGTAATGATGATGGAATACAAGGAGCAGGGTTTTATATAACTGCAAATACAAAGACGAATCCGATAATATATAAGAATAAAAAGATGAGTGGTTCAAATCAAAAATTGAGTGGAGGAATGTCGAAAACAGTAGCAATGGGAATGCAGCGTCAAGCAGGAGGAGATAGATATAGATTGATTGATAGTGAGAAGACAGCTGTAAATGGAGTATGTGAAAACAATATATATTGTTTCAATAGTGTATTTCCAGGTTATAATAAGAAAAAGTAAATAAATTTATGTTATAAAATGATAAATTATAATATAAATTTAAAATATGAGTTTTAAGACTTGATGAATATTATTAACAGGGTGAAATTTAATATTATCAAGTAATATTTTGTCTTGATATAGGGTTTTAAAATCATCAAAATCCTTTTGATTATCAGAAGGAAAAATAAATTCAGTAACACCACCTTTTAAGCCTCCAAGAATTTTAAGATCAAGGCCTCCAATAGCAGTAACACATCCTTGCAAGTTAATTTCCCCGGTAATAGCAATAGTATTTTTAATTTTAGTTTTGGTTAAAAGACTATATATTGCGCATGTAATAGCAGTACCTGCACTAGGGCCATCTTTTGGAACAGCTCCTTCAGGACAATGTATATGAATACCTTGTAATTTAGTTTTTTCGATTTGAGTATTAATTTCACAAATAGCATTGGCTTCAATTAAAGATGTAGCAAGTGTTTTTGCGACAGTCATACTTTCTTTCATAACATCGCCTTGAAGACCAGTTAATTTAAGTTCCATATAGGATGTGGATGGAAAGAATTGAGCTTCAATTGGAATAATACCTCCTTGTCCGAGAGAATTAGCCCACAATCCATTAATAATACCGACTGATGATTGTAAAGGTATTTTTTTATTATTATTTTCATGATAGTCCTTTAAATATTTAAATTTAATGTCATCATTAGAGATAGTAATTGGTAATTCAATAACACTATCATTTTGCAAACATGAAAGATTGATTTCGCCAATAATTTCAAATAATAATTCTTTGAATTTACGAATGCCTGGTTCATTAGTATAATTTTCAATAATATAAGTAATATTATCGTCTGTGATTTGTATACAATCAACAAGGCCCATATTTTTAAAAATTTCAGGAAGCATATGTTTTTTAGTGACTACAAGTTTATCTTCAAGAGTGAGATGTTCAAATTTAATTCTATGAATGCGATCTAAAAGAATTTTATCAATAGCAGAGACATCATTATATGAGAAAACGAATAATGCCTTTGAGAAATCTAATTCGATTCCATTAAAATACTTATCTTGAAAAACATCATTTTGTGTAGGGTCGATGAGATGCGTTAAAATACCAATAATTTCCTTACCATGTTCGGTTTTACTAACTTTGTCTAATTCGTCAATAAAAATAATAGGGTTCATACACTTATGTTTAATAAGAATATCTACAAATTTACCCCATTCAGATCCGACATATGTGTAATTATGACCGTTTAATGTACTACCATTATCTTGACCGCCAATAGCAATAAAAGAGAATGGTCTAGAAATATCACATTCATCGATAAGACATTTTGCAAGTCCTTTTTTTGCGAAAGTAGTTTTGCCTACACCGGGTGGTCCTTCAAATCCGAAACAGTAGCCGCTTTGTTTACCGTTAATCCATTGAGCAAGGATTCTTTGAATTTGAGTTTTAGCTTTATCGTGACCATGAACTGCGTCATCAAGAGTATTTTTAACATTATTCATGTAGTAATTAATAGTGTTCCAATTAGAATCAATTAAATTCATATCATCAATTATATTTTGCATAAGCGAACCATTAGAAATGTTTTTATTATTGGACAATTGATTAATAATATCATCATCATTATGAATTGTATTAATAAATTCAATAATTTGCTGTTTCATGAAATCTATTTTTTTGCCTGAATGGACTAATTTATGCCTTTTAATCTTATTTTTTTTAATAATATTATTGATATTGCATATATTGATAATTAAATCATTTCTTTTATCGGGTGTATAATTATTAATTAGGATTTCAAGGAGTTTATCATTTTTATTTTTGATATATTTATCCTTGATATGTTGGCATATATTTTTAATTTGTATATTAGTAATGGTTGTAATGTCATATTCGAAAGTAAATGAATTGTCAATAAGATTAATTTTTTCTATAATTTGTTTAAAATGAGTTTTAATAGTTTCCATAATAACTAGGATGGGTTCAGTCTTATAAATACCGAAAGGGACTTTTAATAAACCATCTAAATATGTTCGTGCTTTGGATCCAGTGTCATCATTTTTAGATTTAATTTCTTTAAGTTTGTTCATGGCTTTTTCTTTAACAGAGTCGTCGGCTTTCATAAGACAAATTTGTTGTTCTAGTGGTATTTTGTTATTATCAAAGTTAGAAAGATTATTAGTATAATCAATAGTTTCTCTCATAGCTTCTTTGAAATAGCTTTTAATTTTCCAGGGAAGACTATCAAATAAAAGAGTTTGTTCGCTACTATCAATAGAACCATTGTTTTCAGAAGATAGTAGATCGTATAAAAGATATGCAAGATATTGGTATTCATGTTCATTAGATTTTAGTAATAATTGAATTAATGTGTTTCGTTGTGCATATAAGTCACTACCAATAAATTCCTTTACTACTTGAGTAATATTTTTTTGTTTTACTAAGAGTATTTGATTCATATGTCCTTGATATTTACTAAGGAGTTCGCTATTAGAATATACGATAATTTCTTTTAATGTAAGTGAATGAACAAATCGTTCAAATACGTCACTATTATAGTCGGGTGTATTGGATGATGTAAGTATAATATTTTCGATTTTATCAATAATATATTGATTATTAATACATGTTGTTAATAGATCATCGACAAGGCCAGCGACGATAATTGTTTTTTTTTGAATATAATTATGAAATGCAATTTTGATTCCATATACTTTTGTTTGAAAAATTTTGGTTGTTCTAGATAAATCAAAACATTCTAAATTATCAGATTGTTCAACAATAATAAAATCTTCAACCATTTTGTTTTTTTCAATAATTTTAGAATCGGTATGTTTCTTTTCGTTTTTCCAAGACATAATTTTAAAATTAATTGGATGAAAATATTTTTCAAGTAAGTAATATTTATCTTTATTCCATTGAGTATGTTTTATATAGTCGTCCCCGTAACAAATATTTAGTAAATCTTGTATATTTTCAGTACCATAATGTTTAAATATATTGGATAGATCATTACGGATTTGTTCAAGGTTTGACTTGACCTTATTAATATTGCTTTTTTGTTTAAGTAAAATAACATTGTTTGATAATTCAATGTATAATTTTTCTAAACTTTGAGTAGCAATATTTAACTCATTTGCTCCTAAAATGTCCAATTGTTTATATTTTTGAACTGATATAATGGTTTTTTGAATAAGTTCTTGAAAATATTGAATTGTGTTTTCATGTGTATGAATATTAGCATTATTCTTAGGTTTAGGATCAGATAGACCTTGATTTTTAGAAATAATAATATTTTTCATCTATATTTTACAAGGATTTTATATTTGTGTATTTAATTTAATATATATTTTATAAAATACTTACAATAAGGATAGTGATTTTAGATATATATTAAATCATATTAAATATATATGTGTATAAATATGTATTAAATGGGAATACCATCATATTTTTCACATATTATAAAGAATTATCCTGAAATAATAAAAAAATTTATTAATAATAAATTTCATGTGGACAACCTATTTTTAGATAGTAATTCGATGATATATGATTGTATGCGTGACATAGAGTATAATAATAATAACAACGATTATGAGCGAAAATTAATTAATGCTGTATGTAAGCAAATTGAAACTTATATACAACAAATACAACCGAAAAAGTTATTGTATATATCATTTGATGGTGTAGCGCCAGTAGCAAAATTAAATCAACAAAAAAATAGAAGATATAAATCATGGTTTATAAATAATTATGAAAATAGTGACAAGATAAGATGGGATAGTACCGCAATTACACCTGGTACAGAATTTATGAATAAATTAAACTTACAGATAAAATATTATTTTAGAAATAGCAATCAATTTAATGTTAAAAAGATAGTAGTAAGTGGGAGTGATTTAGAAGGAGAAGGTGAGCATAAAATATTTGACTATATCAGAAACAATTCTGATATTAAGTCAGATGAAACAGTAATATATGGGTTAGATGCAGATTTAATCATGTTGACAATAAACAATTTATCATATTGTGAGAAAATGTATTTATTCAGAGAGACACCGGATTTTATTAGAAGTATTGACAAATCGCTGGATCCGAATTATTTGTATGTAATAGACATACCCTTATTCAAAAATCAATTAACATATTATCTGAATAATGATAAAGAAGCTAAGACCGAAAATGAAAAAAACAAGGTTTATGATTATATATTTTTGTGTTTTATGTTAGGTAATGATTTTCTACCACATTTTCCTGCATTAAACATTAGAACAAATGGGATCACAATATTATTAGAGACTTATCGTAATATTTTAGGTAATAAAAGTAAAAATATAATTGAAAATGGTAATATAATATGGAAAAATTTTAGATTATTAATAAAAGAATTATCCGAGAATGAGGAAGAAAATATTCAATATGAATACAAATTAAGAAATAAAATGGAAAAAAGAAATATTAAATTGGATGATAATGTTAGTAAATTTGATAAAGAAATGTTGCATATTCCCAGTAAAGAAAGAGAAATAGAAAAATATATAAATCCTTATGATAAATATTGGGAAAATAGATATTATGATATGTTATTTGACATAGATATAGATGATGCTTGGAGGAAAAAAATATCATTAAATTATTTGGAAGGGTTAGAATGGACTTGGAAATATTATAGTACAGGTTGTGTAGATTGGAGATGGGGGTATAATTATCACTATCCACCATTGTTAGTAGATTTATTAAAATATATACCATATTTTGATACAGAGATGGTTACAGAAAAAGAAAAAAATCCTGTGATAGATTTAGTACAATTAAGTTATGTATTACCGAAACAGAGTTTATATTTAATTCCAAGAAAACTAGAAAATACATTATTAAAAAAATATTCTAGTTTATATAAAACGGATTATGAATTTACATGGGCATATTGCAAATATTTTTGGGAGTGTCATGTAAATTTCCCATCACACAATATATATGAATTAGAAGCTATGGTTAATGATTATATGCATTAGATCTTATAAAATCATAAGATAGATTACCGGTAGGGTTTTTCATAGTAACTGTACATCCACCAATATTTGGTAAATAAGAAACATCGAATTTATTAATACCATTTATAGTAGCATATTTAATAATTTCTTTTAAATTAATAGAATTGTCAGGTTGATCATGAAGATGAAGACTAAATCTATCAATTTCTATTTGTCGTTTATGTAAAGAATCTATTATATATTTAAATTCGGTAAATTGTAATGTTCCGCAGGTGTCTGATAGACATATTTCTGAGATGTTTTCATAAGTATAATAATAATACAAAATTTCTTGAATAATATGGTCTATATCAATTAAACCACTAATAGGACATTCATTAATACATGAAATATATAATTTTACATTATTTGTGGGTAATAAATTAACAGATTCCATCATTTGTTCCAATTCAGATTTGGTTTGAGATAAATTTTTATTCACATTTTTTGTTTGAAAGCTATTAGATACTGATGTTATAAAAGAGAAGTTAGTAATATTATTATCAATAGCGGTTTGCAAACTTTTAAAATTAGGAGTCAACATGTAAATATCTATATTTCTATTACCAGTTAATAAACTATTATACATTTCAGCTTCATTATACATTTCTAGAGAATTATCCATTTGTGGCAATATTTTAGGTGATACTAATGATCCAATTTCCAATGCATGTGGTCGTCTATTTGATATTATATTTAATAACAATTCTTTTTTTTCTGGTAAGGTATATATTTTTGACGATGACTGTAAACCATCCCGCATAGTAACATCAAATAATCGAAGAGGTTTTTGATTAAAAATTCTTTTAAACATTGTAATATATAGTATTTTAATTATACATTTAAAATAATCAATTTTTACTTAAATATAATAAGAATAATTAATATAAAATGGCTTTAGAATTTGAGGGAGATAGAAATGTATTTTTACAATTATTGCAAAATAATAATGGAGTATTAATATTTAAATTTACTGCTGATTGGTGTAAACCATGTCAATTAATTAAAAGTGATGTAGATAAACATTTTGAAAGTATTTCAGCACTGGAAAATGTATTTTGTTACGAAGTAGATGTTGATGAAAATTTTGATTTATTTGCTTTCATGAAAACGAAAAAAATGATGAAAGGAATACCAACAATGATGGCTTATAAGAAGGGTACTACTAGTTATGCACCAGATGATAGTATTTCAGGAGCCGACATAAATGAAGTAAATGATTTTTTTATGAGATGTAGAAAATTAATTTAAATAAATAACCAATATATATTTAAATGAATTCAATGGATTCTCTAGATTTAAACATACATAATTATGACTTAAATGATTTGATTAATTTATTTAACATACCATTTACTTTTACCGAAGAGGATCTAAAAAATGCAAAAAAAACTGTTTTAAAGACTCATCCAGATAAATCCAGACTTGATAAGAAGTTTTTCTTATTTTTTTCAAAAGCTTATAAATATTTGTTTAAGATATATCAACTTAGGAAGAGTAGTACAACTACTAATACAGAATATCAACAAGATGATCACTGGGATAATGAACAAAATATTTTAATTGATGGTGCAATAAAAACAATGGATCAAACTCAATATAATAAATGGTTTAATGAGACATTTGAAAAAATGAAATTATCAGATAATGTAGAAGAAACTGGATATGGAGATTGGTTGAAATCAAATGATGATATGGTAGATAGAAAAATTACAAACATGGCAGAGATGAATGAATATATGCAAAATAAAAAGAGTGAATTGAGAGCCGTTGTATTACATAAAGAATTTCAAGAAATAAATAGTAATAATCATTTTGATTTAATAAGAGATACACCCGCAAATTTTGGATCAGATATGTTTGATAAATTACAATTTGAAGATTTGAAATCTGCTCATGGTGAATCACTTATACCTGTTACTGATGAAGATTTTCATAATAGGAAAAAGTATTCAAATATTGATGAAATGAATAGAGACAGAACTAATGATATTATTACAGCAGAAACAAAATGGCTTCCTAATCAAGAAGCTAAATTAAAAAATATGCATTCAGATGAAGAAGATATAAATATTAGAAGGGCATATAAACTTATGAATCAAGATGAGCAAATTAGAGATAATTACAATAAGTTTTGGTCAGATTTAAAAAGAATTGATAATTAATATTAATATTTATACCGTAGCCGAAGTATATCCTGTTCCTACACTTTGACATTGAATACATTTTACAAAAGTCTTATCGTGTAACCATTGTTGTTCACATATATAATGAACTGTTAAATTACATATGAAACATTTTACAAATAATTTTTTCGGGTCGATATTTTCTTTATTTTGATATAATCCTTTTTCCATAGTGTCTAAACAAATAACACATTGATTAGCATTATTATTTATAAGTGGAATAATTTTATTACCCATATTTTGTGTAAATACATTTCCCATATCTTTAGTTAATTACTTTATTTATTAAAGTAATATTTAAATCAATTTTTTATTTTTTTAAAAGTGTAAATATTTCATTACCACAATCGTATTCATGTTTTGTTATAATTAATCCAACATCATATATCAAGGATTTAATCTCATTTAGTTCAAATATATAATAATATCTAGGATATTTGTTTTTCCAATAAACAATGTTGTCTCCATAATGATCAAAAGAAACTCTAGTTTTTGCTGGTTGATTTTTAGACCATACTGTTAATAGAATTTCGCCATTGGGTTTTACCAACCGTTTCATTTCTAATAATGCTTTTTTTCTGTTACTATAAGTAGATAAATGATGATATGCAGCTATACATATAATATAATCAGCACTATTATCCGTTAATTTAACATCTATCATTTCATTACATATTGCATTCAAACCTTTATCGTTACATATTTTAACAAAACCTTCACAATTGTCAATACCTATAAAGTTGTAATCGGCATATGTCATATTTCTCCCATTTCCGCATCCTATATCATATATTAATGATTGTTTTGGTAAATTATGTATAAATTCGGATATAGGTTTCCAGTAATATCCTCTAGTTTTATTAAATTCTGGAGCAATTATATCATATATTTTTTTAACATTATTTATTTCATAAGATGTCATTTATGCTAATATATATATGTTTATACCCTTAAATAGGTTTCATATTTCTTATTCTAGATATTACATTTAGAAAAACATCATTTTATAATAAGTAAAAATAAATTTGTAGTAATAGTATATATGAATTATTACGCAAAATATATTTTTGTATTATTATTGCTGTTTGTATTCGGATTTATTTTTGAAGGTTATAAAAAACAAGAGGCAAAACAAAATAAACTTGATGAATATGAACTTATAAAAAAATATTTATTAAATGATTCCACTTTAGCTAGAAGTGATAAACCTATTTTATGGATTCCTATTCATTTTGAAATTAACGCTAGATGGTGGAGTTCTTATGGATCTAGAAACACAAAATGCTTGAATCAACCATATCAATATTTAACTATTAAGTCGATAGTTGATCATTGTGGTGATAGTTTTAATATTTGCTTAATTGATGACAAATCCTTTAATAAAATTATTCCTGGATGGAGTAATAAAATACAAAATTTACCTAATCCATTAAGACCACATTTAAGAGATTTAGCTATGGCCAAAGTATTATATTATTATGGAGGTATGACTATTCCATCTTCTTTTATTTGTATGAAAAATTTGATGCCTTTATATTCAAAAGGAATTAGTACAGTAGATATGTTTTCAGGTGAGTTATTATGTAAAAGTGATGCATCACAATATAGTGAATATTTTCCTAGTAATAAAATAATGGGTTGTAAGAAAAGTTCATTAACTATGGAAAAATATATTAATTATTTAGAACGACTAGTATCAAGTGACTATACAAATGAAATTGAATTTACAGGAGCTAATGATAAATGGTTATATGAACAAGTATTGCATAAAACTGTAATGCCCTTAAATGCTAAGTATTTTGGATGTAAAACGATAGAAAATCAGCCTGTTTTATTAGACGATTTGTTAAGCGATAATGATGATTTTCAATTACCAAAATGTGCATTTGGTGTGTATATTCCTGCAGATGAAATATTAAGAAGAACACATTATCAATGGTTTTCAAGATTAAATGCAGAACAAGTATTAGAAAGCAATACTATTATTGCTAGACAATTGTTATTGTGTAATTAATAGGAAGAGAGAAATATAAAATATTACAAGATTTACTGGTGACAAAATAATAAATAATTTATTTTTAAATAGAATATCTCTCTATGAATTTAAAAATAAATATGGTATGGTATGTTATATTTTGATTTACTATAAACAATTTTTGTATTGAATTTAACAGAATGTAATTTACATATTTGTCTAATAACAGTGCAAAACTTAATATATGTAATATCTCTATTCACGTAATATTGTTTAGATTTATGATAATATTGTAATATATTGCTGCAAAATGATTCTATTTTTTCATCAATAATAGCTTTTTTGTAGGCATTATTATCAAAAATATAATATGTATCAGTTTTAACGCATACTGATTCAAGAAAATGAAATAGAATATTTAAAGGGGCAATATTTTTAAAAATTTGACTCATAGTATATTTTACTTAGATAATAGTTTAACTAGATTATTAGAAAACAATGATAATTCGATTTCATCCTCATGTATATTATGAAAAATAGTAATATATTTACATAAAATTTTAATAATTTCATATTTGTGTGTTTCATTTATAATATTTGTAGACTTAACATAAAGAAAATAATTATCATAAATATCCATAACGGAATATCCTTTATCGTATAAATTATATAATAAGTCTATTGCTTTATTAATATTATTATCGATACACGCTGATGTATATTTATCAAAAATAGAGAAGCTGATATTTGTGCATATATTATCTGCTAATTCTAGTGTAATAGGTTGATTAAGAATTTTAAATTTTTCTAAATAATTGAGAAGTATTCGTATAGAACCATTACATACATTAATAATAAATAACTCGGCATCAGAATCTATATTTATATTTTCACATTTCTTTATTTTATGTAGTATTTTTAAGAAATTATTATTAGTAAGATGTTTAAGTTTAATGATAATTTGTCTAGATTGAAGACTATCTATAACCTTTTGAATATTAGAGCAAGATGATATAAAATGAACATTATTATTATATTTATCAATACAGTTACGAAATACTTGTTGGCTTTGTTCGTTAATATTATCAATATCGTCTAAAATAACTATTTTTTTTTTGTTAGGTATAGATGATCTAGTTTGACAGAATGTTTTAACTTCGGTGCGATAATATTGAATACCTTGTTCTTTAAGGCTATTAATAACGAGTACATTATCATTGTAATTAATATTACCATAATATTCCTTAACTAATACATTAATAAGTGCAGTTTTACCAGAACCTGAATCACCAATAAAAAGTATATTAAGATTATTAATAGATATAAGTGTATTGAGAATATCTATAATTTCAGGTTTTGTTTCAAAATCTTGAAAAAATTTAGGTTTATATTTATAAATTAGTGGAAGATTCATTATTATATTAAATTCGTTAATAAGTATTTAAGTAAATGTACTTATATATTATTAAATGACAGATTTTTATAAAGTATTAGAGTTAAATGAAAATGCGACTGGCGAAGAGATAAAAAAGAGCTATAGAAAAATGTCATTAAAGTACCATCCTGATAAAAATAATGGAGATGACGAGATGTTTAAAAAAATTGGTGAAGCATATGAAACATTAAGCGATGTTGATGAAAAACGGAAATATGATATGACTAGAAAAATGGGTAGTAACGCAATGAACGGGCATTCATTTGATGGAAATGTGAATGATATATTTAAGATGTTTTTTGATGGGAACCCAATGATGAGTGGTATGATGAGGGGTGCAGGAGGAAATCCAATGGGAAATCCAATGGGAAACATAAGGATATTTAGAAATGGTCAACCAGTAAACATGAATAATTTAAACAAACCACCACCTATTATAAAAAATGTAGTAATCAGTTTAGAACAAGCGTATAAAGGTGATCAAATAGCAGTAAATATTGAAAGATGGTTATTTGAGGATACTATAAGAAAATGTGAGAATGAAACATTATATATACCGATACATAAAGGCATAGATGATAAGGAAATGATAGTATTGCGTGATAAAGGAAATGCATTAGATAATAATGTAAAAGGAGATGTTAAAATAGTAATCAGTATTCAAAACACATCAGAATTTAAACGCGATGGATTGAATTTAATTATAGAGAAAGAAATTACATTAAAAGAATCATTGTGTGGGTTTGAATTTATAATAAATCATTTAAGTGGAAAACACTTAAGATTTAACAATGAAAAGGGAAATTTAATTAAAGATGGATTAGTAAAAGTAATTGATAATTATGGAATGGAACGTGAGAATCATGTAGGAAAATTATGTATAAAATTTTATGTAAAATATCCAGACAAATTATCTAATGATCAAATCGATAACTTGAGAGAAATTCTATAAGATATTAGTCATAATCTTTTTTTTCCTTTTGAAAATACATCCATTGTTTACGTTGATCTTGAACCCAATCATAATCATTGCACTTATTAACTAACCGTTTTTCTAAAATATATATATATCTAACATTTCGAGCACATTGAGCTGTAGCAAAAAGTCCACCACCTCTTTTTCTAGTTGATTTATTGTATTTTTCTTTTCTAGAATGTCTTTTATATTTTAATTTTGTTTGTCTTGCTTTTTTGCATCGTGTTCTCTGTTTCATTTATATAATATATTTGTATATAAAAATATTTAATGATGATCTCCATTTTCAGATGTAGCTAATATAAATGTACCAACAATTACAAGTGACAATGCACCAATTTGCATTGGTTCAAGTTTTTGAGAGAATAAAAAGAACGCACCCAATGATAATATAATAGCTATAGAAGTATGGTGAATTGCATGAATAATAGATATATGCTTACCGGTTCTCATTACAAAATAAAGAAAAACATATGTAATTAATATTGCTAAAATTCCTAATAGAAAATACATATTAATATGATTCTTATGTTCTGATCCTTTCTTAAGTAAGAATTGAGCTGAAATTTCTGTTAAAGCCATAATTATAAAAAAATAAATTAATTGTTGATTAGAAATCATATATATATTTAAGTATTAAAATAATTTAAAGAGGTTTGAATGTATAAACTTGTATGGCAACTTGTCCGAGTGGTTAAGGAGGAAGACTAGAAATCTTCTGCGAATTTCGCGCGTAGGTTCGAGTCCTGCAGTTGTCGTCGTAAAACACGCGTGGTGTAATGGTAACATGATCGCCTTCCAAGCGATCGCCTCGGGTTCGATTCCCGACGTGTGTAAAAAATATATTCATATATAATATATTAAATATATGAATATCGCATATAAATTAACTTCACCGTCATTAGGTGCAAATGCAATCAAATTAGAATCACAGGGTAATTTTGGATACCAAAAAGCTTTGGTAGTTGAACCAATTAGAAGTGATATACCTATTACACCTGGTATAATCATACAAGCTGTTAATAAAACTACTGTTATGCAAGATTCAACAGGAAAAATATATAATACTAGTGATGATATTTCACTATATACACGTGGAAATGTAAATTTTAGTAATGATTCTTATTTTGAATATTGGCATATAGCTGAAAATGGTCGTGCTACACATGATGATCTTTTTGGAAATAATTCGCTGGCTGATTATGAGTATATTGCTGAAGAAGGTGAATATGTACCAGAAACATATAATCCAAAATCAAGAAATATTGATGATAAACGTAATTATCAAAGATATAAGACGCAAGGAACAATTACCATAAATTCTATGAGTTGTTTTATTGCGGAGTGGAATCCACTTTACAATAAGATTATAAATTTAGGATGGAACGCAACATATACCCCATCTACACTTCCAGCAAACGGATTACCATATTTAGGATACACTCATGAAATATATAATTATATATTTAATAATAGAAATAGTACTCTTTTACAACACGATGTTACTGTGAATTGGACTTTTGATAATCCAAAAAGTGTTATGGATAAAGCAGCATCTAAACCAAAAGAAATTATGTCTGGTGGTAGATATAAAAAATCATACAACCATTCAAGAAAACATGCAAGAAAACATGCAAGAAAACATGCAAGAAAACATTCAAGAAAACATTCAAGAAAACATGCAAGAAAACATTCAAGAAAATATTTAACAAGGTCTAATAAAAAAAAATGATCTCTACATAATTAAATAAATTAATACATATAAAAATAATAAATAGTAGTTTATTATTTTTATTGGGATTCACATGCCATAATATCTTCTAATGGTAGAAAGAATTTAGTATCATGCAAATAGAATAAAATACTAGCCACATACATTAATCCGTAATTATAGATTTTCCAGTGAATATTCATATAAATATTAATAAGTTATTTGTTTAAATATTTCATATATAATATATAAAATAAAATCATAATTCCATTAATATTTTTTGCAAATATATCCAAAATATTGTAGGTAATATTTTTATTGGTATTATTTAACATATATCCTATTCCATAGAATGACCATAATGTAAAATTAAACCAAAATATAGATTTATTCAATAAAGTATCTCCTACAAAATTCATATAAATTAAATAAAAAGAAATAAATAATGATAAAGTTCCTAAGAACAATGCAGTTAATTTATTAATAATATTAATCTCTCCTAATAGACCAGTTAATAACATTACAGCATTGAAAATAAATATATTGTTAATACTAGAACTATTAGTATTATATATATTTTTAATTGAGAGATGGTCTGTGGGTATATTATTATGGCTATTGTTATAATAAATCATAAAACAGATTAATGAAAATAACATGGTAGGTGTAGTTATAAACCAGTCAATATATCTTATAGAAGAAACATTTGTTTTAATTTGAGAGAATGTGGTTAAAAGCCATATATAAAACGAGAATTCAATAAATTGAACAATTGTTTCTAAAATAAGAACTTCATGTAATATTGAATCAGAATCATTTGTTTTAATAAATGTTCCTAATGTACAAATAATAGCTAATATAAATTGAATAAATAATGAATAATACGCGGTAGTATATATTTGTTTATCCATATAAAAATTATTATATTAAAAAATATTCATTATAATAATTATTTTATTTAAGAAATTCTACTAGATTCAATATCTGCTGAAACTAGATAAATAGAGTTCTCAGTAACAATAATATAATCAGTTTCAACCTTATAGATTTTTGCAATAGGGCTAGTGTATTCGTCTTCACTTTTAACGAGAAGTTTTTCTTGTGTTTCTTTAACACCAATAATAACAGACTTATCTAATGATGAAGTCCAGTAATCAGCCTTGATTTCCTTGTCTTCAACCATAGCTAGTTTGAATGCATGTTGAAGACATTGTTGGGTAGGCATTCTATAACCAGTACTTTCTTGTGATTCACTCATATATAAAAAATAATTATTTTTTCTTTAAATACTAATAATCATTAATAATAATAATCAACAATAATTTAGTACCATTTAATAAATTAATATCTCTCATAAAAATAATGAAAAACAATATATTAAACTGTGTTGATAATTATAATGAAACATTAGATACTAATGTATGTGTATTATTTTTAAAATATATTACATTAATTCATGATTTAATAGAATGTGCAGCAACTAATATATACATGCAAAATGACAATTATTTAAAACATGTAATGATTAAATCAATCAAAAACACATATTACATTTATGCAATGCTGTTATTATATACAAAAAATACCGAATTAACTATACATCACGCACAAAAATCCATATTATACTTTATAGAATTTATATCTCAGATAGGAGATGATAATCACAATTTTTTAAAATTAAGTTCGAAGGATGCTACATTATTTATATATAAGAAAACTATATTTGACATTAACAATGATTATAAAAAAGACTACAAAGAAGATGATGACACTAGAGAGAAAATAAAGTTATTAGAGAAATTTATAGATATATATAATGTTGTTTTAATAAAACACATTGAATTAAATAATTTCAAAGAAAATTCGTTAGTTAATATGCAAAAAACAGTTTTTACAAAAGTATATAAAATAGTAGAACATTTAGTACATGTCCCTGATTATGCAGTAAATAGAAAAATATCAATAAGTGATATATTATTAAATATTAATATTATAATAAATGAATTAAATAAATATAGCAATTATTCATTTATTAGTACTAATTACTTATTATTAGTGGAATCATTAATAAAAAAATTTTTTAAAGATAAAATCAACATAGATAGTTTTAAAAATAAATTAAACAGTGATAATATTGAAAATATGTTACATGGTTATTCTGTATGTAAGGTTGTTAATTATTTAACGCAACTTGAATCGACATAAATAAACTTCTTTCTAATTTTCTTTTTTCTATTTTTATTTACCGTAGACACTTCATTTGTAATACTAATAATATCATCTCTTTCAACTTCTAACACATTTTTAAGAAATAAGTAAATTTTATTTAATGTTGTTTCATGACATTTACCAACTACTAATACACTTCCTGTTCTAAAAATCATAAATGACACTTCATCATATTCTTTATGATTAGGTTGTTGCCCTGTTTGTATTAGTTCACATCTATCATAGTAAAATTTACATTGAATGCCCGGATACGAACATGCATCAAAATTACTATTAATTCTATATTTATATTTTAAAATATCATGCAACTTATCCCTGTCTATATAATAACCACAATTAAAGTTCGAATTAATCAAAACAGTTTCATTTTTTTCCTTTAAATATGTTAATTCGTTATTCAAATATGGGTTAAGAATAAGTACTAGTAAATCTAATACTTTGTATAATAATTCATCATTTTGAATTCCAGGAATTTCTAATTTTCCAGTATTAAACACCTTTAAATGTACTTCTTTATATTCATTATTATGTAATAATCGCATAATAACTACAAAACAATTGAAGAATGCTCTTTTTTTTTTGCTTCTATAACTAAGAATATCCTTTTTACATACACCAATACTAATCTTACGCTGGTCCTTGTACTTAATTCTTCCATCTGGATTTTCAATATGTTCAATAATTTGCTCTTCATAACATTCTGTATCTTTTAATTGTTCTGATATATATGACACCTCATCAGGTGAGGTAGAAGAATATTTAATTTGTTTTTTAATTACACCATTTTCCGGAGTATGATATTTTATAATAGGAATTTTCCAGAATATATCCTTTATATTTATGCAATTATTATTCAAATACGATATGTTTGTTTTTGTAGAAATATATAATTCAGAACATTTAGGAATTGTCTTTACATCATTCGTTTGTGTTTTTTTACATATATTTTCATTTGTCTCTTCATCGTGATTTATGGTGTCATAATCATCATTTTGTAAAAAGCTTTCCCAATCATCGTCTATATCTTCCATACTAATAATATCTAAACTATTTTATTTATATCTATTTTAAATGTATTTAAAGCTTCAATTATTTTCTTTATTTATAATAATATGAATTCATATATTCATGAAAAATCTCAACCTGTTCCTATTAAAAAAGTATCATCTTTTGAAAAGTATACCGAGGTAAGTCTTACCCCTACATTAATTGACCCTAGTAAAATGTCACCTCCCAATAACTTTATGGATAAGTTGATGAAACGAATGGATAATTACTATAGTCCTAGTGAAAAGAATTCCAAAAATAAATCGTTTTCATTTAAAAATTAATATTTAAAATTGAAGTTATATAATTATAATTAAATAATTTCAATTATTATACAATATGGGAAACTGTTTCGGATTATGCTGTTATGTGTGTTTTAAAAATACAAATTATGCTATGGAAATGACTGATTCTATATTAATGAAAGTGGAGGCACAATTAAAAGAATATATTCCTACTCCAATGTCATATGACACATGGTATATATCTTTAAAAAAAGATGTATATAATAATTTACGAGAAACAATATCAAAAAGACTAATTTATATCTTAAAGGAATTAGAATTTCCTGTACTTACTTCTAGTGGATTTGTTATGGAACATTTTGCTGAAAATATATCTTATGTTATTAGTAGTTGTATTTTAAATGACGATTATGTTGATTATATATCAACTTTAGAATATAAGTGTTTAGATCTACCAACTAATGCATTATTTTACAATAGTACATCACAAATTATCGTTAAAGAAAAAACACTTACTACCATTGTTGGTAAATTAATTAATATCATTGATCAGTACGGAAATAGTGTAGAGACAAATTTACAAAATACAGATTCAACTACACATAAAATATTTGATATAAAATTAGGTGATATAATCATGGAAACTTTTCATAAAATTACTGATAAAAAATTAGAAGAAATATTAAAAATTACATATATGACTTTTAATAATAAACATAGCAACGAAGAGTTGATTTTAAAAAATAATATGTAATTTGATTAAAAACTATTATAATATTTCTTTCATTTGTAATATACTATAGTTCACTAATATATCTTGATTACAATCTGATATATGCATTATATTTTCTGTAATATCTAATAATTTACTATTAACATACTCTTTTTTATATCTAATTATGTAGTTTAACATATTTTTCAGTATATTTCTTTTTTCTATATTGTATTCTGAACTTAAGTCATTTATTTGTTCTATATTGTATTTCAAGTCATTTTCCTTTATACTAGAAATAACTGTATCCCACAATTCATTCTTTATAATTTTTTTATCATTTATTAAATTTTCATTAGATTGCATATAATTTATCATACTTCTAATATCAGAATTAAACAGATTTTGAATAAGTTTTAATGAATCGTTCTTAAAATTTAATGATTCTTTATCATTTATATTTTTTAAAAATTTTATAATCTCGTACTCAGGTAGTTGATTAAACCGAAGTCGAACAAATTCATTTTGTAATGCTTCATCTATTCTACTAATATAATTGCAAATAAGACAAAAGCGAACATTTGAATTATATCCTTGTAATAAATATCGTAATGCTATTTGTGCATTCTTTGTCATATAATCTACTTCATCCAATATAACAAACTTCATACCATTATTAAAGAGACTTTTTGAATTTACAAAGCTATTTATTTGATTTCTAATTATATCTATTCCTCTTTCATCCGATGCATTCAAATGTATCATTAAATTTTTACTATTTTTATCCGACTGAAAGGACTTAATTAAATTAATTATACTAGTTGTTTTACCTGTTCCAGGAGGACCATAAAATAATAAATTTGGAAAATATTCTTCCTTTATAATATTCTCTAATATCGTCTTATTTAATGGATCTAATACTATTTCATCAAATGTTTTTGGTCTATATTTTTCAACCCATGGTGTATAATTACTCATTTTATATTAATTATTATTTTTATATTTAATATAAAATTGATTATTATATTTAAATACAATATATAAATATATCTATAACATGAGCAACCAAACTATTTTTCCATCATTACATCTAATTATTGGTTGTATGTATGCCGGTAAAACCACCAAGCTTATTAATACATACAAAGAAGCTGATAAAAATAACTTTAAATCAATCATATTAACCCATTCTTCAGAAAATAGATATTCAATTGATGAAATTAGTACACATGACAATCAAACCTTACCATGTGTTAAATATTCTACAATCCAATCGTTTATTGAAAATGAAACCAAATTTATTAATAGTTCCGATATTATACTAATTGATGAAGCACAATTCTTTACTGATTTAACCGATGTATTAATTCTTGTTGAAAAGTATAAAAAACAAGTCCATGTATTTGGACTAGATGGTGATTACAAAAGAACAAAATTTGGATCTATTTTAGATATTATTCCATTGTGTGATACTATAGAAAAAATTACATCCAAGTGCATGTGTAATGATACAGCCATTTTTAGCAATAGAACTGTACATAATAACGAACAAATATTAGTTGGTTCGGTTGATATATACGAACCTTTATGTAGATCCTGCTATGTCAAGAAAAATAACTTATAATATATTTTAAAACCATTTAAATTAATTTCTACAATTCAATTATTAATGAGTGAAAACATTGTTGTTCCCGAAAAGAAGAAACGCGGTAGAAAGAAACAATCTGCAACTAGCGAAACTAAACCAGTTATACCAGAAGAAAAACCACCTCCAAAAAAAAGAGGTAGAAAACCAAAGGGAGGTAAAATTGTTACTAATACAGTTATTAGTGATAATATTACACAACAAGAACCAAATATTATTTTACATTTAAAATGTTCTCTTAATGATATTAATAATAATTTTCAAAAAACATTTACTTACAACCCTGTTGTTGAAGCTGTTCAAAGTTATAATTTTGAAAAAAATGATGTTAATACTTTTTTAATTAATAATACTAATAATACCACTAATAACTCTAGTGTATCCAATGATGATACAGATGATGATATTGATACTAATAAGGATGACGATATTAAGAATATTTGGAAAAAAATTAATTCACTAAAAATTAATTTACATAAAGATAATATTTCTGATAAACGATCATGTTGTTTTTGGTGCACATATGATTTTGATAGTCCTCCTATTTTTATCCCAAAAAATGAATTTAAAGATGTATATCAAGTATATGGTTGTTTTTGTTCTCCACAATGTGGTGTTGCACATCTCATGAATGAAAAAATTGATTCTTCTGTTAAATTTGAAAGATATCAACTAATGAATCATATTTACAGCAAAATTTATAATTATAAAAAAAATATTAAACCTGCTCCTAACCCATACTATTTATTAGATAAATTTTATGGTAATCTAACAATTAAAGAATATAGACAAATGTTTGATAATGATCAACTTCTTATCATTGTCGATAAACCATTAACTCATGTATTCCCTGAAATGTATGAAGATAATTCTGATTTTATTTTAAATCAAAAAACTATTCCTAGTAGCAATACATATAAGCTTAAACGAAATACCGCCTCTTCTAAAAAATCTACTGTCTTAGATAATTTTACTGCAAATAAAAATTAAATTTTTATTTATATTTTAATTTTTATTCCTTTTTATTCTTTTCCAAAAGCTTATTTTTCTGTTCCATGTATTCTTTATATTTTTCACTTCTCTCTTGATCCGATCTAAATTTTCTTGCACCATCGTCCATTAAATTTCTTATCTCGCCATATATTTGTTGATTAGTTGTACTTGACCCTTTCATCTCAGTAGGGGTTATTCCATGATAATTATTTAACACCTCGATCACATTATAATTTGATTCTTCTAGCAACTTACTAGCTTCTTCTTTTGTATAATCTGTTTGCCGTAATAATATTTCTAATAATTCTAATTTCCTCTTATCTAGTTGAATATTATAGTATTTCTCTCTAGTCATACTATTATTCATATTATTATTAGAACTATCATAGACATCATCTAATTCGTTTTTACTAATATCCATATAAATAATATTTTCATTTTACTTTATATTATTATTTACATAAAATATATAATAAACCATATTAAATATAATTGATTATCTATTAACAATAATGACCACGCATACACCTATTACAACACCAAATATTGACTTATCAGAATTAAAACAAATTATAGCTGATAATATTGATAAACATATTAATACTGTAATTAATGAAGTTGTTTCTGCATGTAATGTTTTTAAAGAATCACATGATCATATGTGTAATTTACCTATTGTTAAGAATATTTATAATGAAAATGTACAACTTAATGAAAAATTAACTATTGAAAAAACTAATTTAGAGTCATTAAAAAACACACACATCAGTTATTTAAATGAATCTAGAGTTAGAATGGATAAATTGACAGAAGAAAATAATGTAATCCGTCAACAAATGGACAAATTATCAAATACCAATATTGTTATGGATCTGCATAAAACAATTACAGATCGAAATAATACTATAGATAATTTGAAAAAAGAAATTGATGAAATTAAAAATAAATCTATTGATAAATCTATTGAATTAACTATTACTGAAAAAGATATACCTATAAATTTATTAGATAAGAAACACATAGATGAAGTTTTAGATACATCAGATAAAGAAGAGGAAGAGGAAGAAGAGGAAGAGGAAGAAGAGGAAGAAGAGGAAGAGGAAGAGGAAGAAGAGGAAGAGGAAGAAGAGGAAGAGGAAGAAGAGGAAGAGAAGGAGGAAGAAGAGGAAGAGAAGGAGGAAGAAGAGGAAGAAGAGGAGGAAGATGAAGAGGAAGAGGTAGAAGAGGAAGAGGTAGAAGAGGAAGAGGTAGAAGAGGAAGAGGTAGAAGAGGAAGAGGTAGAAGAGGAAGAGGAGGAGGAAGAGGAAGAGGAAGAGGAAGAGGAAGAGGAA
>Ga0233415_10000292_pt1 | contig 24101 bp, 42 predicted proteins | sample Na_anoxic_12_MG_FD_188631 | JGI IMG/M metagenome (GOLD analysis project Ga0233415, IMG submission 188631) | Seawater microbial communities from Saanich Inlet, British Columbia, Canada - Na_anoxic_12_MG | ecosystem: Environmental > Aquatic > Marine > Inlet | place: Canada: British Columbia... | reverse complement strand
GTATCGATATTTTACACGCAATATTGATACTAAATCGTAGGGATAGATTTACTAAACTAAAACTAGTTTAAGTTTATGGATGAAAATATAATAGTTGTTTAGCCAAGCTAAAATAAAATGAGAGGGAAAAAAAAATTACCAACTGCGGTAAAAGAATTAAAAGGAACTTTAGAAAAGTCTAGATTAGTTGATAATGAAATGGTAACTAGTCAAGTTGTAACCATGCCTGATGCTCCTTTATTTTTAAATCAAGAGGGAGCTGATGAATGGGATATAGTATCTAACGAACTAGCTAAAATTAAGATGCTACATCTTACTGACTTATCGATCCTGGCTGCTTATTGTAACGAGATGGGAATTTACAGAAGTATCTCGGCAGAGCTAGGCGGAAACTTTACAGAGCAAACAGTTGATAAAGATGGTAAATTAAGAATGACTAAAATTAATCCTAAGTACAAAGTAATGCAAGCAGCTCTCCAAAATGCAATCAAATTATCTACTCAATTTGGTTTTACTCCATCAAGTCGAGCTAGCTTATCAATGCCAGAACAAGAGCAAGAACGAACAGACGATTTTAACTTCTTTGACTAATGGATATTAAAAGCGATAATACTTTTTACTTTGATGATAAAGCTGCTGATAGAGTAGTTTATTTTATTGAGAATCACATTAGACATTTAAAGGGTGAGTTAGGAGGTACAAGTTTTAAGCTTGAGCCATTTCAAAAAAAGATAGTAAGAGATTTGTTTGGTTGGAAATATAGAACAACAGAACTAAGGAGATTTAGAACTGCTTATATATGTTTACCAAGAAAGAACGGAAAGTCTACTCTTATTTCTGCAATCGCTTTATATATGTTACTAGCAGACGGAGAGCCATCAGCAGAGTGTTACGTTGCTGCTGGAGATAGACAACAAGCTGGAATTATATTTGAGGTGGCTTCTGGAATGGTTAGAGCTGACAAACAACTAGTAAACAATTTACAAGTATTTAAGAATTCAATTATACACGAAAAAAGCAATTCATCTTTTAAGGCCATTAGTAGTGAAGCTTCTAGTAAGTACGGATATAACGCTTCCTTTATTTGTATGGATGAGTTTTTCGTTCAAAAAGACTCTAGTCTATGGGATGCTTTAACAACTAGTGTAGGGTCAAGACGTCAGCCTTTAACAATAGCAATAACTACTGCTGGATATAATAGAGAATCTGTTTGTTATAAGACAGAGGATTATGGTCGTAAAGTTTCAGAGGGTATTATTAAAGATGAATCATTTTATTATATTAAATATGATTGTCCTTTAGATATAGATTGGACTAGCGAAGAAGCATTAAGGTTAGCTAATCCTGGTTTAGAAAGTGGTGTAGTTAAATTAGACTATCTAAAAAGAGAGCAAGAGAAAGCTATAAAACTTCCTAGCTATGAGAATACTTTTAGAATGTTACATTTAAATCAGTGGATGAGTTCAGCTAGTAAATGGCTATCGGATCAGCAATGGATGGAATGTGATAAAGCTCCAGTAAGATTAGAAGATTATAGAGGAATGACTGCTTATGCTGGGCTTGACTTAGCAAGTGTAAGAGATGTTTCTGCATTTGTTTTAATCATTCCTGAAGATGATAGGTTTACAATTATTCCTTATTTCTTTGCTCCTAAAGATACGGCATTCGTAAGAAGCAGAAGAGACCAAGTAGATTATATTGGATGGTCCAAAGAAGATACTAATATGGAATTGACAGAAGGAGATGTTACGGATTACAATTATATAAAGAAACGAATTAAAGAAGTTGCTGAGATTGTAAACATAAAAGAGATAGCTTACGATAGATGGAATGCTTCACAGTTAGTTATAGATTTAGTAAACGATGGACTTCCTATGATTCCATTTGGTCAAGGTTTCGCTAGTCTATCATCTCCAACAAAAGAACTAGAAAAGTTAATTTTAAATAAACAATTAAATCACGGAGGTAATAAAGTCTTAAGATGGATGGCTAGTAATGTAGCGGTTAAGTCTGATCCAGCCGGTAACATTAAATTTGATAAAAGCAAAGCAACAGAAAAGATAGATGGTATGGTTTCTTTAGTTATGGCTATTGGCTCTTATATGAATGACGATACTGAGGAGTCTAGCTATGATGATAGAGGTATTGTTTGGATATAATTTTTTTACCAAAGATATTAACACTAATAAAAAAAATTTTTAAAAAAGATATGGAATTAAAAATAGTGTACCTTTTCGTATCTTTGCTATGTAATTACACATCTTCTTTATGGGCTTATTAGATTTTTTTCGTAGTGAAAAAAGAAACAATAATTTTTTAAATGCCAATTCAAGCTTTTCGTTTGGAGGTGCAGCTAATAGAACTTCAGTAACTACCGATTCATCAATGACATTCTCAGCAGTCTTTGCTTGTGTTAGAATTATATCGGAATCAATAGCTTCTCTACCAGTTAGAGTTTATCGAGTTGAAACAGACGGAGATAAAATAGAAGAAGTATCACATCCAGTTAATAGACTTTTGACAAGAAAGCCTAATGACTTCATGACTACTTACACATTTTTAGATGTTTTAATGAATAACTTATTACTTGAGGGGAATAGTTATTTTTATATTGAGAGAGATAGTTCAGCTAGACCAGTTGGATTAATACCTATTAAAACTCAGCACGTTAAAGTTATTAATCACGATGGCCAAATTTATTACGATGTTAAAGATTATGATTTAGCAATTCGTAAAGAAGATATGCTACACTTCTTTAATTTATCTTTTAATGGATATGAGGGAACAAGTGTAATAGGATCACAAAGAACAACAATAGGAACTTCAATAGCTTCTAATGATACTGCTAATAGTTACTTAGGTAATAGTTCTCAAATAGGAGGAATTATAAAGCATCCAGGTAAACTATCTAAAGAAGCAGTCGCAAGATTAAAAACTTCTTGGAATCAGTCAACTACTGGCTCATTCGTTGCTGGTAAAACTGCAATACTTGAGGAAGGTATGACTTTCGAGCAGTCTAAAATAAACGCTAACGATTACCAGCTTTTAGAAACTAGAAGATTTCAGATAGAAGAAATAGCTAGAATATTTAAAGTGCCATTAAGTTTAATAGGACATTTAGAGAAAGCAGCTAACTACTCAAGTATAGAAGCTTTATCTATTGACTTTGTAAGATTTACTTTGCAGCCTTATTTAGTTTTAATAGAGCAAGAATTAAACAGAAAGCTATTTAGAGAGAATGAGCTAGATAATTATTTTGTTAGATTAGATTCCAAAGGTTTATTAAGAGGAGATTCTGCTGCAAGAGCTACATATTACAGAGAGATGTCTGCTATTGGTGTACTGTCTATTAATGAGATAAGACGAATGGAAGATTTAAATAGAATAGGAGATGAGGGAGATACACATTATTATCCTCTAAACTTTGCTCCAATAGGACAAACTGAGGAAAACGAATAATGGCTTTAGCTGATATAAACACAAAGCCGACTCAAGAGATGGCTAACGAAGCAGAACAAGCTTTAGAATGGAGAGCAGAGTTTGGAAGAGGGGGAACAGAAGTAGGTGTTGCAAGAGCAAGAGATTTAAAGAATAGAGTTAATCTATCTATAAGAACGATTAAAAGAATGTTCTCTTATTTAAGTAGGCACGAAGTAGATAAAAAGGGAAAAGGTTTTTATAAAGGAGATGAGGGTTATCCTAGTGCTGGTAGAATTGCTTGGGGATTGTGGGGAGGAGATCCTGGTTTTGCTTGGACCAAAAGAAAAATAAAAGAAATAGAAGAAGAAGAAAAAAGAAATATTATGGAAAATAAAGAGTTAAGACATATCCAAAAGATAGAAGAGAACGAAGAGTCTATAATTATATATTACGCAAAAAACAAAGAAGATGTTGAGGTTGTAGTAGATATGGACGAAGATGTTACTATTGAAGAGGATAGTCAAGAGATTAGAACAATAACTAACAAAGAGGTTAGGACTTTTAATGTATCTGATATTGAAGTTAGAAACGATGACGGAAAAAATGTAGTTGTAGGTTATGGTGCAGTCTTTAATTCTGAGTCAAATGATTTAGGAGGTTTTGTTGAGTATATTGCTCCAGGAGCTTTTGATGGTAGATTAGAAGATGATGTAAGGTTTTTGATTAATCACGATGGTTTACCTTTAGCTAGAACTACAAACAATACTTTAAGATTGTCAGTAGATGAAAGAGGTTTAAAGTATGAGGCTGATATGCCAGAAACAACTTTAGCTAATGACTTGATGACTCTATTGAGAAACGGAACTATCAGCCAGTCTAGTTTTGCATTTACTGTTGAAGAGGACTCTTGGGAAAATGTAGAGGGTAGAAACATTAGAACAATAAACAAAGTATCTAGATTATACGATGTTAGTTCTGTAACTTATCCAGCATATAATGAAGCTGGCTCTTTTGCTTTACGTTCATTAGAGACTTGGCAAGAAGAACAAGAAAAAATAAAACTAGATGAAAGTCTAGAGAAAGAATTAAAAGAGGTACAAAAAGAAGAAATAGATTTAAGAAATCGCAACCTCACAGAAATGCGATTGAAAGTCTTAAAAAACAAATAATTTTTAATATGAAAAATAGTAAATCTTTATTAGAAGAAAGAGCTATAAATGTTGAGAAGATGGAAGCTCTAGTTGACTTGTGTAAAGTTGAGGAAAGAGATATGACATCTGACGAACTAACTAGCTTTGATTCTTTAAATGAAAAAGTTGAATCATTAAATTCAATGGTTGAAAGAAGTGTTAAGTTTGAAAACATCCAAGCTTCTAAAGTAGTAAAAGAAGAAAGAACTAACTCTCCTAAAGAGGTATCTGAGTTTTCTTTTCAAGAAGCAATGCGTCAAGCATACACAGGAAAACTAGAAGGTCTAGTTAAAGAAATGGATCAAGAAGCTCGTAGAGAGCACAATGGCCAAATGTTTAGAGGTATCGCTATTCCTTCTTCAGTTCTAGAACATAGAGCAGTAGGTAATGCAGCGGTTAATCCAACTGAAGTAATGTCTTTTACAGACCAATTAGAAGCTAACTTAGTTCTTGCTTCTGCTGGTGCTAACTTTTACTCTGGTGTTTCTGATATGAAATTACCTGTTCTTTCTGGTATCTCTTCTGCATTCGTTGCTGAGACTGGTGGAACTGCTACTGCTGCGGGTACTGCTACTAGTGTAACATTATCTCCAAAAAAGATGATTTCTATCGTAGAAATTTCTGCTGAGGCAATGGCACAAAATGCTGGTGTTGAAGGTGCGGTTAGAAGAAACTTAGCTGCTAACATCGCTGCAACTTTAGAAGGTGCTTTATTAGCTGATGCTAACGTAACAAGCGGACCAGCTTCTATCTTTGCTGCTGCTGCTGACCAATCTGTTGCTGGTGCTGCTCCAACTGTTGCTGAACTTTTAAATATGGAAGCTACATTAATCGCTAATGGCGTTAATTTAGAAGCTGCTCGTATGGCTTGGTTGTTAGATGGTGGAGCATTAACTGAAGCTAAAAGTTTAGCTCAGGTTGCATCTGTATCTCCAGCTTATGATAATGCAACAAAAGAATTTTTATCTTACTTTGCTTTTGCTTCTTCTAATGTAGGTAACTCTGCTGGAACTGGTACAAACTACTTACTAGGAGATTATTCTAAAGTGCATATCGCTCAGTTTGGTGGACTAGACTTATTGTTTGATCCTTATACTAATGCTGCTGCTGGTGTTGGACGTATGATTGCAACTTCTCTTGTAGATGGTGCTGCTGTTCAAAATGGTACTGCATTCGTTAAAATTGATAACGCATAATTTTTAATTGGAGAGAGTTTAATCGCTCTCTCCTTTTTTTACTTTTTATAATGATATATAATTACTTAAATCTTGATAGTTACATTAATTACGGAAAGCTAGTTTTAAAAACTGCTCCAACTGGAACTGCTATATCTTTAGCTGAAGCTAAACAACATTTAAGAGTAGATTCTGATTATGATGATGACAATGATTATATAACAGCATTAATAGGAGTTGCTACAAATCAAGTAGAGGAGTTCACAAGAAGAAGATTAATGACTCAAACTTTTAATCTTTACTTTGATGTTTTCCCTCCATATATTGACTTACAAGTGGGAATAGTGCAAAGTGTAACACATATAAAGTATTATGATGCTAGTAATTCTTTACAAACTTTAGCAGCTTCTGAATATGATTTAGACGATAAAATTAAACCTGGTAGAATTTACCAAAGTAATAACGGATCTTTTCCAGATACTTATGAAAGACCTAACGCGGTAGATATTGAGTTTGTGGTTGGAAGAACTGCTAACGAAGTAGAGGACGCTATAAAACAAGCTATGTTAATTATAGTTGGAAGATACTATGAGCAAAGACAGGATGTTGTTTTAGGTACTCAAGTTGCTGAACTTCCTTTAATGGTTGAGTATATGTTAACTCCTTACAGATTTTTAGAGTTATGATATTTGGAAAGCTAGATAGAAAATTAACTTTATTAAATCAAGTTTATACTACTAATGCTTACGGAGAGCGAATAGCTGGAAGTGGTACAAGTGTAACTATTTATGGAGATTTTAATTTTAAGTCTGGTAAGGCTAATTATGAATCTGATGTATTTATAGGAGAACAAACGATAGAATGTTTAATAAGATATAGAGATTCAATAGGAGTAAGTCCAGATTTCTATATTAGAAATGGAGATACTTCTTATGCAATTACTGGAATAAGAGAGGTAGGAAGAAAGGATAAAATGATTTTGACTTTAGAAAGAAAAGATTTAAAAGATATATTCTCAACCTAATGAATGTAGGGCTAACAATAAATAAGAAAGAGCTTGCTGAAATAGCTAGAAATTTAGAGTCTTTAAATATGTCAGATTCTAAAAACAAAACTCTTTTAAGACAAGCAATGAGAAAAGCAGCAAAGCCTATATTAACACAATTAAGAGCTAATGTTGATAATATTAAACCTACTTTAAAAGGTGCAAGTAGTAGAAAGACTGGACAATTAAAAAAGTCTTTAGCAGTAATAAATGGAAAAAATAGAAAAGGAGTTGCTCCTAGTGTTTTTGTAGGTCCAAGAGTAAAAGGAGCTTACGCAAATGAAAATAAAACTGGTTTCTATTTTTACTTTTTTGAATATGGTTTTAGAGGTGTAGCTGGTTTAAGAATGTTAGATGATGCTGCAAGAAGCAAAGGATTACAAGCATTAAATGACGTAACAAATCAATTAAAAGGATTGATTGAAAAACGATTTAAGAAATAATGGAGGTAGGAAAAGCTATATATAATATTTTAAGTAATGATTCAGCGGTTGCTCCATTAGTTACTGAGGGTGGAGTAATTAGAATTTATCCATCTAGATATAAAATTAATCAGCAAAACGGAACATTGCCTTTTATAGTTTACCAAGTTATTAGCGATATTCCTAATATGACTAAAAACGGAGTATCTACTTATGACTATGTTAGTGTTCAAATTACTTTAGTTCATTCTAAATATAGTGAATTAATGACTTTGTCAGCTAATGTAAGAACTGCTTTAGATTATGTAAGCGGTACTTATGATGGAGTTGTAGTAGATAAGATATTTTTTGAAAATTCTGTTGAGTCTTTTGATGATACAAGCGGAACAAATGGAATTTATCAAATAGCTCACGATTACAGATTTAATATAAACAGATAGATATGTATAAAATTAAGTTAAAAAAAGATATTACTTTTAGAGGTGTTGATTATGAAAAAGGCAAATCTTACGAAGTAGGTATAAAAGAGTTCAGAGTTTTAAAGTCTTTAAAAGCTCTTGATAATAAAAAAGAAAGCAAAAAAGAAGATATTAATAAATAAAAAAATTTAAACAATGGCAATTTTTAACGGAACAGATTTAATTTTAAAAGTAGACTCTACAAGTGGAGGAACTCAATTTAAATTAATGCACTCACAAAATGTAAGTTTATCTTACAATGTTGATACAATCGACATAACTAACAAAGATTCAGGAGGTAACAGAACTCTTTTAGGAGGTACTAAAAGCTTTTCTTTAAGTGCTGATGGACTTATGGACTTTGTAAGTGCTGGAACAACAACAGACGTAGACGAGTTATTTTCTCAAGCTAGAGATAGAACGGCAGTAACATTTACTTTTGCTCTAGCTACTCCAGCTGGTTATACATATACTGGTAGTGGTTTTATTACTTCTCTAGAGATTTCTGGAGGAACAGAAGACGCTCCAACTTACTCAGTATCTATTGAGGGATCAGGAGACTTAACTCAGAACGCAGTATAATGATTTTATCGTTGTCGAGGTTGGAGCTAATGCTCCTCCTCTTCAACTTTAATTAAATGTTAACGATAAAAAAAAACGATAAAAATGTACGAAATAGTTTTAATAAACGGAAAGGATTATCCAGTAAGATTTGGAATGAATGCTTTAAGAATGTTCTGTAAAGATACAGATAGAGCTTTAAGTGATTTAGATAAGTTAGGAGAGTCAATGAGTTTAGACGATGCTTGTTATTTGATTTTAAACGGAATTAAGGACGGATCAAGAGTAAGTGGACAAGAATGTTCTTTAACAGTTGAAAGTGTAGCAGATTTATTAGATGAAGATTTTGATGCTTTAAATAAAGTATTAGAAGTGTTTTCTACTCAATTTAGTGCTAAACTTGGAAACGAGGGAAACGTGAAAGCCGCAAAGAAGAAGAAAGCGGCAAAGAAATAGATTGGGATACATTAGAGTCTGTTGGTTATGGGCTTGGATTGTTACCTAATGAATTTTGGAATTTAACTTTTCACGAATTTTTTTTAATTCAAAAAGGTCGTAATGACGTAATAGAATCAAAAGAAAAGAGGGAATGGGAAAGAGTACGATGGTTAGCTTGTTTAATGTTGCAGCCGCATACTAAAAAAGGGCAAAATTTAACTCCAGAAAAACTAGTTAAGTTTGAATGGGAAAAAGGAGAAGAGGTTAAAGATGTTGAGAAACAAAAAAAGCGAGCTGAGTATATAGCTAAAAAATACGATTTAATAAATAAAAAAAATGGCTGAAAAGAATTTAAGCGTAAAACTATCTTTAAACGATAAACAATTCCAGAGCAGTTTAAAAAAAGCTACTAGAAGACTTAAAAAGTTTGGCTCAAGTATGAAAAGAACTGGTCAAACAATGACTAGAAGCTTAACTATGCCAGTAATAGCTTTTGGTGCAGTAGCTATTAAAGCTTTTGACGAGCAAATAAAAGCAGAAACAAAATTAAGAACTTCATTAAAAGGAAACGAAGAAGCTTTTAAAAGTCTAAAAAATCAAGCTCAAGAACTACAAAAAGTTACTTTATTTGGAGATGAGGCTACAATGGAAGCTCAAGGGTTTCTAGCTCAACTAGGACTTAATGAAGCAGCGATATTAAAACTTACTCCATTAATTCAAGACTTTGCAACTGCTCAAGGTGTAGGATTAGGAGATGCAGCTAAACTAGTTGCTAAAAGTGTTGGATCTAGCACTAATGCTTTAAGTAGGTATGGGATACAAATAGAGGGAGAAGTTGGAACTGTTGAAAGATTAAATAGTGCAGTTAATGCTTTATCTACTGCTTTTGGTGGACAAGCTGAAGCAATATCCAAAGAGGGATTAGGTCCATTAATACAGATGAAGAATCGTCTCGGCGATATATTTGAAGAAATAGGAGAAAAATTAATACCAATAGTAGTTAAATTAGGAGAAAAATTAATGGTATTTTTCAATGGCTTTAGCAATTTAGACTCTAAGACTCAAGAAATGATTATTGGAATAGCTTTATTAACTGCTACATTAGGACCATTATTAATAGTTTTAGGGAGTATTGCTATTGCAATAGCTGGAATTTCTGCTCCAGTATTAGCAACTGTTGCAGCAGTTACGGCTTTAGCGGCTGCTATTGTATTTATTACTGATAACTGGGAAGCATTAAAAGAACGATTTAGCGATATTAGCTGGTGGAAAAATGCTCTTATTGATATGCTTCAATTTTTTATAGACATTAATCCATTTAATGTTATAGTAGTAGCGTTTAATAAATTATTAACTTTATTAGGAAAAGAGCCTTTTGGTAATCCATTCGATTCAATTAAAGATGGATTAGAAGAGTTAAAAGTTGAAACTAAAGAATATGAAAACGAGTTTAATGATTTTGGAACTTCAATAAAAAACACATTACAGAAAGTATTACCTTTAATAGATAAATTTAATAAGGGAATAGGATTAGGCTCTGGAAAAAAAGAAACAACAAAGCCAATAGCAAGAAAAGAAAGAAAAGATCCTTTAGCTCTTCCAGAAACTTTAGAGGGTGTTAAAATGCCAGACGATTTAGATAATAGTATTATATCTTTAATGGACTTAGTAATGGAGTTAGATATTTCGTTACAAAAAATGGGAGTTACTTTAGGTAATGTTTTAATGGCTGGAGCTGATAGTTTTGCTAGTTTTGCAGAAGCAGCAAAGTCAGCAGCAAAGTCAGCAATCGGAGCTTTAATTGCAGAGGGTGTAGCTTCAGCTGTTTCTATGGCTTTAAAAAATCCAGTATTCGCATTAAATCCAGCTTTAATTCCAGTAGTTGCTGGACTGGCTGGAGGTTTAGCAAAGACTGCTTTTAATAGTTTAATTCCAGCTTTTGCAGATGGTGGATTAGTAACTGGAAGTACCATCGGAATGGTCGGAGAAGGTCCAGGAACATCAATGTCTAATCCTGAAGTTATAGCTCCATTAGACAAACTTAAATCAATGATAGGAGAAAGTGGAGGCGGTAATGTTCAAGTATTCGGAACGATAAAAGGATCAGATATTTTATTAAGTAGTGATAGAGCTAAAAATAACAGAAACAGAACAAGAGGTTACTAATGGCAAGAGAGAAAAAATTTGAATTAAGCTTTTCAAGTGATAGCAGCGTTTATTATCGTTTAGAGATTTACGATAACGAAGCAACTGATAACACTTATTATTCTCCAGATTTAAGTTCTAGAGGTTTCGACTTAACTTATCAAACAGATGACGAGGATAGATTTACGGGATTAATTCCTAGTGAGTTAGTCTTTGATATGCTTATTACATCAAATGCCCAGCAATCGCTTATAAATGACATAAAAGCTAGTGTTTATGGTAGATGGCAAATAGGAGTTTATCGTTCAGATGATGACTCTACTTATACTTTGTTCTGGTGTGGTAATTTATTAAATGATATTAGTCCAGAGCAAGACGTAGCATATCCTAGAGAATTTAGTTTAACGGCAGTTTGTGGATTATCTAATTTACAAGATATTAAATTTAATGAGGGAGTTGGATATACTACTCCATCTTCTTTTACTTGTTTACAATACTTTAGAAACGCTTTTACATTACAAATAAATACAGATACTTTTTTTAGTGGCTCAACTCCATTTGGTAAATTTATGAGAACATTTGTAGACTGGACTACTGATACGATGACTCATCAAGCAGACAGAGATCCTTTAGTTTATTCTCGTTTTAATTTTATGGCTTTTGTAGAGTTAGGAGATAGTGGAGTAAAAGAATACGCTACTACATTTGAGCTATTAGATTCTATTTGTAAAACTTTTGGAATGAGGGTTTTCTTCTCTAATGGCTCTTGGGTATTTGTTCAAGTTAATTATTATGATAATTGGACTAGTGGAAATACTCATTTTTTTAGAACTTATAATGTAGGTAATGATGCAACTGGCTCTCCAGATAGTTCAGGCTCTACATCGGCAGTAGTACAAGAGGGAACAAATTATAAAAGATTAGGAGGAGCTGACTTTGATTATCTAGCAGTATTAAAAGAAGTAAGAGCTAATTATGATAGACTACAAACTTTTAATTTACCTTTTTTACAATATTCTAATAATTCAGATACAAGTACATTATTTACTCCTAACTTTAATGAGATTCCTTTGTGGAATGGATATAGATATAATAATTTAACTTTTAGTGGTACTGGATATGATATTAATAATAGTAAAACAGATTTATTTAGTGTTAATTTAGGAAGTGTTACTGCAACAGATAACTCTACATTAAGATTTAATAGGGATTTTAAGATACAAGCATTAGATGCTTTTAGTCCATCTACTGGTAACGCTAATATTTTACAGATAAAAGTACAGCTAAGATTTAGACTAGTTGGAGCAAGTGATACTAAATACGCATTTATAAGAAATGGAACAGTTGAGCCTTGGCACGACATCGATGTTGATTTCGCAAATTCATTAACTTTTAGTTCAGCAATAGAATTAAACGCTAATAACTTAAATAACAATTTTACTTTTAATATTAATTGTGAAACTTTAAATTTACCTTTTACTGGAGATTTATATTTAGATGGTTACGCTGCTATTTATTATAATTTATATGGAGATGCTTTAAGCTCTGAGTCAGCTATTCAAGTAGTAGAGGGAACTACTGACTCGGATCACATTCTTTGTTATTCTCCTCCAGTATATAGTGAAAACGGAGGAGTTCAATATTTAGTAGATGGCGAGCTTTCTAATTTAGAATATTATATAGCAACTAATGCTCCTGGAGGTACTGCTATTTCTACTGGCGTAACTTATGAAGTTCCAGATTTATTAGTAGGTAGTTCTCCAAATGGAATAGGAAGAATAGAAGTTTATAATTTTACTAGTTCAGCTTGGGAAGATTTTAATCCTACTTGGAAAGCTTTTAACGCTGGAACTGGTACAAGGATAACACAATTACTAGTAGAGCAAATATTAAAAGGTCAAAACGTAGGAGCTAGAACTTTTAATGGAGCAATAAAAATAACTGATAAATCTTTATTACCTTATTACTTTGGAATTGTAATAGATGGATCTTCATTTGTTCCTTATCAATGTACGTTTAATGCTCAACAAGATACTTGGAGCGGAGAATATTACGAAATTAATTTAGATAGCACAGGGCAAACTATATCAGTTGGAGTAGATACTGGTTTAGAAGTTGTTAATGAGGTTGGTAATGTAAGTTTATAATTATGAGTTCAATAACAAATTATTTAAGAGCAGAAGCAGTAGCGATAGTATCAGAGCAGCCAACAAGCGCAACTATTAGCTTTTTAACTGTAATTCCAGGAACTGCAACTAGGACTTTATTATATAGTGGCGATGTTGTTTTAGTAGTTTGTTCTACAACTGGAAACTCTTACTCACTTACTTTAGATGCTGACTTTGATTATAATAGTACACGATTACAATTTACCTCAATTACTTTAGAGGAGGTTGTTCCATTAGGCTCTTACATTGTTTTAAGTAAAGATTATAAATGGAATAGTTTATTTAGAAAAAACTCATTAAATCATTTACATTTATACCAGCAAGGTAATACTCATGGAAACGATTTATTAATGTCTTTTACTCAATATAATTTTAATGTCAATTCAGGAGCTATTTTATCAAGTGGAGACTCTAAAAATAATAACTGGGGTGCTAGATATGGCTTTTTAAATGCTCCGCAAAATGGATGCCAAGTAGAGAGAATAAATTATAAATTTACTACTAACGCTGGAGCTGGAGAAATATTTGTTTTTAGCTTATGGAAAAAGCCAGTAACAGAAAACGGAACTACTGCAACTGCTTTAACTTTAATAGATAGTTATAGTATGACATCTCAAAATAATTCATCTTATGTGTTCTCTGCTAGTATTACTCCAAGTTTAGCAGATGGAGCTTTAAATCCTAACGAGGTATTAATTCCAACAATTAAAAAAGAGGGAACTAAAGTAAGCTCAACTAAAATGTACGGAGATATTGAAATATTAACTTCTTTTGATCCTAGAACAAGCGTAATCTAAAAACAATGAAACAATTTATAAAAGAAAATTTAGACGTATTCAGTATTAATACAATTACAATAGGTTTTAGTTTAACTCAAGTACATACAATTTTACAGATTATAGCTTTAGTTGTAGGAATATTTTACACTATTGACAAAATAATTTATTTTAGAAAAAATAGAAAATGAGTAAAGATAATTATAGAGATACAACTTTAATTAATAAGTACAAAGATTTAATTAGAAGGCCTAGCTCAAGCTTGCCATTAGTAAGCGTAGCAACTCAAGAGAAAAGAACTAGAGCAGAATTATTAGATATATTAGAGGATTTATTCGATTCTGAAAATGAGTTAGAAGATGGAGTTATAGAGGAGCAATTACCAATAGATACAGAAAGCTTTAGGGCATTAATGCACATTCTTATAAAAAGTGCTTCTAATACTTCAGATGATAGTATAGGATTAACTACTGCTCAAGAAACTGCTATTGCTAACAATACAAACAAAGTATCTCAGGGATTATCTACTGCAAATCATACGTTAGGCTTTAGCGTAGTTAATTCAAGAGGTTCTTATTCATTAGTATTTACTGTTGTTGATAGTTCAGGAAGGACTCCAGTAACAAAGACTGCAACTTTAGCTTTAAGATAATATGAAATATTTTAAGATAGAAGAGTTTACTTGTGATGGTGCAATCTGTTACGATAAAATGAGTCCAAAACTTTTAAAGATGTTGGACCAAGCAAGAGAGAAAGCTAATACTCCATTTAAAATTACAAGCTCCTGGAGGAGTCAAGAGAAAAATAACTCTTTAAAAAATAGCTCTAAAAATAGCAGTCATTTGAAAGGTAAGGCGGTAGATATAGCTTGTAATAGTGGATTAGAAAGATTAAAGATATTTTCTGCTTTAATTACTACTGGTTTTACTAGAATAGGAATAAGCGAAACATTTATACACGCTGACATAGACGATACTAAAAGCGATTCGATATGGACATATTAAGCGGTTTATTTAGTGGGTTGTTTAAGTCTGCTGAAGGGATATTAGATACTACTATTACCAACAAAGAAGAACTCCAGCAAGTAAAAAACGAGCTTGAGAAGATAGTAAACGAAGCAGAAAAAAACGCTTCTAATCAAGTTACTGATAGATGGAAGTCTGATAATTTAAGCGATAATAAGCTCAGTAAAAATATACGTCCATTATCTTTAATATTTGTAACAGTTGTTTTTGTTATAATATCCTTTATGGATGGCAATGTAGGAGAGTTTAAATTAAACGAGTCATATATTCCAGTTTATCAGACCCTATTACTTTCTATTTATGGAGCTTACTTTGTAGGAAGAACGATAACTAAGATAAAAAAATGAGAAAACGATATAGATTAAAAGAGGATGAATGGAAATTAATAGATGAATATAGAGTAGACAAAGAGGCAAAGAATCTACTAGCTGATGAATGTAACGAGGTTGGAATAGATGTAAATTCTGTTTCTCATTATTGGTATAAAAGTAAAAAGTTCTCAATTTTTGCAAAGCCTAACGAATATACAAGAGATGAATTTTTAAAGTCTATTGAAGATTTAATTTCTAATTATTCTCCATCATATCCTCATATAGATTATCCAAAAAGAGAAGATGGCCATTTATTAATCATTAATCCAGCCGATGTACATATCGGTAAATTTGCAGACTCTTTAGAAACTGGAGAGGACTACAATATAGAAATAGCAAAAGAGCGCGTTAGAGAGGGTGTAAAGGGTATTTTAAGGAATGCAGAAGGCTATCCAATAGAAAAGATATTATTTTGCATTGGTAACGACATACTGCACACAGATAATACAATGGGAAGCACAACTAGACTAACTCCTCAAGATACAGATGGCAAATGGTTTAGACATTTTACAGAAGCTTTAGAGCTTTACGTGGAAATAGTAGAGATGCTGATTCAAATCGCTCCAGTTGATTGTGTTCACTCTATGAGTAATCACGATTATATGAGTGGATTTCATTTAGCACACGCTTTAAAAAGCTGGTATAGAAATACAGATGCAGTTAGTGTTGATGCAGAACCTAAGCATAGAAAGTATTATAGTTGGAAAAATAGCTTAATAGGATTGACACATGGAGACGGAGCAAAGCTTAATAATTTACCTTTACACATGGCTCAAGAAGAGCCGATAATGTGGGCAAATACTAAATATCGATATTGGTATCTTCATCACTTACATCATAAACAAAGATATAAATTTATGAGTAGCTTTGATAATATAGGAGTTACTGTTGAATTTTTACGCTCTCCAAGTGGCTCTGATTCTTGGCATTATCAAAAAGGTTATACTGGTAGCATTAAAGCAGTAGAGGGCTTTATTCATAATAAATATGGACAGATAGCACATTTAACACATATATTTTAATATATTTGCTTTTTGATTCATCCAATCAATTTTGTGTTAGTTTTTCGAGGAGTCTATTTTAATTAATAGGCTCTTTTTTTGTTTTAAAACTAATAAATCTTAATTCTTTTTAACTTTTTTATATAATTACTTTAACCTAGTAAAGTTAATTTAATTACTTTTTTTTGTCTTTTTATTGTGAATAAGTTTGCACATAAAGAAATATTGTTTAATTTAGCAAAGAATTTGAAACACTAACTAACACTAAATTAAAATGAGTACAAAAGAATTATTAATTATGCAATCAATAGCAGAGTTTAGAAAGTACAAAGAGCTAGAGCTTAACAAGTCTAAACAAGAAGAATCTAGAAAAGACTCTAATATGGCTTACTATCATAAAGGTAAAGCAGATGGATTAGAGCTATTAATACAGAGACTATTATTTATAGAAAACTCTAAGTAATGGAAAGAGAAGAAACATCATTAGAATTAATCATAGGAGTTATATTAGTATTTTCTCCAATTATATTATTATTTATTTAAATTATTTAAAATGAAAAAAATAGTTAAATCACTAAAACAAGATGGCTCTTTCGAGTCGCAATGGGGAACGTTCTTTAAGCACATTATTGAGTTTGAGGATGGAATGATTGCAGAGTATTTAAGCAAGACAGAAACTCAAAATAAGTTTATTGTAGGTAAAGAAACAGAAATAGAGCTTACAAGCAGAGAGTACAATGGTAAAACTATTAATAAAGTTAAACCAGTATCTCCAGACTTTAAACCATCTAACAACTACTCTAACAATCAATCTAACAATAGCAATGTACAAGAGTTAATAGTTAAACAGAATGCTCTTACAAATGCTTGTAATATCGTTGGAGAGTCTGATATAGCTAAGATTCTTGAGATAGCAGACGCTTTTAAAGAATGGGTATTAAATGACGTTAAACCAACTAAAACTAAAAGCAATGACTTACCTTTTTAGTAAAACCAAAAGAAAAGCAGATTTAGACTTTCCTGGATCTTATTGTTTTAAAAGTGGTTTTCACAATGTAAGCTTGTTTTCACTAAGTAAAAAAGCAACAGAAATAATAGACAGAGAAACATATTTAGAGGTTATTGTTGATGATTGGTATTTAGAGCCTAAAGAAGGTGAGACAATAAACAGAAAAGCTAAAGAATGTGCAAGGCTTGAGGAATTTTATAATTTATCTAAAAAAATAGAAGATGAAACAAAAGAAAGATAAGGTTAATGAGATTCTTAAAAAGTCTCATATAGTAATAAATGAAGCTACTGGAATAGATATAAGCAAAACGCAAAAAGCAGCAGCTAAAAGAGAATCTAGAAAGATTTTAAGAGAATTAAAAGAAATTGATTTAGAAATTTATAATATTGTTAAAGAAGAATTTGATGGATAACACGATAGAAGAAATTAAAAAAACTGCTTGTATAGTTAATCATATAACTATGGACCAACTAGAAAGTAAGTCAAGGCTTAGGTCAGTTGTAGAAGCTCGTAGAATGGTTTTTAATGTTGCTAGAGATTTATTAGAGATGACTTTCTCGGAAACTGGAAAAATATTTAATCAGGATCACGCTACTGCAATTCATCACATCAAGCAGAATAGAGCTTTAATTAGTGTAGATGCTTTTTATCGTAAAAGATATGAATATTTTATTAATCTTATTAAATCTAATTTAGACTTAAGCACAACAGAAGAGCTTTTAGATGAAATAAATTATTTAAAAGCAGAGAATTTAAGAATAGAAACAGAACTAATACAGAAAAACAATGACTAAAAAACTAACACAAAAGGACCAAGTATTGAATCATCTAAAAACATACGGATCACTTACTAGCTGGGATGCTATTATGGAGTATGGAATTACAAGACTAAGTCATCATATTTACTGCCTAAGAAACGATGGTTTTATTATACCTGATGAAAGAGTCCAAGTAGAAACTAGACTAGGAAGAAAAACAGTAATCTCTAAATATAGTTTAAGAAATGAAGTTAATTAGAGTTAAAAAAGACAATAATTTTACTACTATTAATAATGAGTTTATCTTCAATAAGAATTTAAGCTTAAAAGCAAAGGGTTTATTATGTCATATCTTAGCTCTACCAAACGATTGGACTCTTTATGTAGAAGAAGTAGGTAAATGGCATAAAGATGGTAAAACAAGCATTTATTCAGCTTTTAAAGAGCTTACTGCTAATGGCTATATGAAACGAGAGCAGATAAGAAAAGATAATAGATTTAAAGGATATGATTATGTAGTATTTGAAAAGCCGAATTTAGATTTACTGAATACAGAAAAGCTGAATACAGAAAGCCTGGATACAGAAAACACGCAACTACTAAATACTAATAATACTAAAGACTTAATTAAACTAAATACTAATAATAGTAAAACAGAGGGGATTGAATATCCTTTTGAGTTAAATGTTGAAGCTTGGGAAAGCTGGAAAGAGTTTAGAAAAAAAGAATATAGAAAGTCTTATAAAGATTTAGGAGAAAAAGCAGCGATTAAGAAACTGCTTAAACTAACTACTTCAAAAGAAGAGCAAGCTTTAATTCTTGAGCAATCAATGGAGAATGGCTGGATTGGAATATTTGCTCTTAAAAGCGAAAAAAAGAGAAAGATTAACGATTTGATGAATGAATATAATAAAGGATTAGAAATACTAAATAAACAATTCGATGACTAAACAAGATACAATAGATTTAAATTTATTAATAGCTACTTTTAGATGTTTTAACGAGCAGCTATACAATTTAAAAGGATCACACGCTGGAATAGTTAAAATGAAATTTAATAGACTTTTAAAGGTATCTAGCCAATATGAAAAGGAGATAGTTAAATGGACTGATGGAAGCGAAGAGCTGGAGCAAGTTTATGATGAATTAATGGATATAATAATAGAGGTAAAAAGGCAATCTAATGAATAAGGTAGTAAAAAAAATGTTTGAGCTTTCAGAAACAGATAAGTTTAGAAAGAACAAAAAGATTAAATGGGATATGTATTATTTATTTATGGGTTATCCATTCTCTAGAAATAGTGGAAACAAAAAGAAAAAAAAATAATGATTAGAAAAGTAGGAGGTCAAAGAATAGAAGATATTAGAAAACAATATCCTGGTTATTATCAAAAGAAAGGAAACTGGAAAGAAAAGCTAATAGCTAAAAGAATAAACTCAATAGAATTAAATAAAGATATTAATTTACAAATATTTAATACTTCTGCTAATAGATTAGATAAAAACATTAATAAACTATTTAAATTATTATGAAAGATAAAACTAAACAAATCTGGTATTTATATAAGAACGATTTAAAACAATTAAAAAACGATTGTTATAATATGCTCCAAGAGTTATTTATTCAATTAGGACAGAAGCCAGAGTCTGAAATGGTTGTTATATTAACTAATACTTTTGTAGATGATTTAGCTACTAAATACGCTACAATGGAGCTAGAGATGGTTAAATATGCTTTAAACAAAGGATTAAGAGAAACTGATCCTCCAGTATTTATTAATGTACCAACTTGGAATAAGTTTATTAGAGATTTTAAAAGCTCGGAACAACTTAAACGACAAACTAATCAAATTGAAGAGTTCAGCATCTATAAGAAAAGACTGGAAACAATGGGAAAGCAGCTGCAAAATAGAGAGGTTAAAAAGATAGGGAAATGAAGATAGGAACTGATTTTAGTGGTATAGGAGCTCCAGAAATGGCTTTAAAGTATTTAGGAATTGATTTTGATTCTATTTTTGCTTGTGAGATAGATAAATATGCTAGACAATCATTTGAGCAATTACATAAGCCTCAAACCTTTTATAATGATATTACTGTTAGAAATCATAAAGAAGTAGAACAATTAGATTTATATGTTGCTGGATTTCCTTGTCAATCTTTCTCTATGGCTGGTAAAAGAAAAGGCTTTGAAGAAACTAGAGGAACATTATTTTTTAATGTAGCAGAATTTATAAAAGAGAATCAGCCTAAAACATTTATTTTAGAAAATGTTAAAGGTTTATTAAGCCATGATAAAGGAAGAACATTTCAAACTATTGTAGATATTTTAAGCAATGGAGGAGGTACTCAAAATGGACAAATAAGTTTAGATATGTTTGAAGATGGTTTAGGCTATCATATCTATTGGAAAGTATTAAACACTAAAAACTATGGTATTCCTCAAAACAGAGAAAGAATATTTATAGTAGGCTTTAAAGACTTTAGAGATTTTAATTTCCCTAAAGAAATGCCATTAGAGTTAAAGCTTGGCGATATATTACAAGATAATCCTAATGGTAAATATTATTTAAGCGATAAAGTAGTTAAAAGGATAGATGATAATTTAAAGGAAAAGGATAAAGAAAATAATACTAATGAAATAAGAACTCATTATTTAGGAGGTAGAAAAGGAGATAATAAAAAAGGAGGAACTGGACATTTATGTAAAACAGATGGAACTTCTTACTGTTTAGATACTGCTAATAGTCAAGCTATAGAAGTAGATGATAAATATTATTTAAGTGATAAAGTAGTTGGAGATGTGCCTTGTTTAGAAAGTAGCATACAATATAACGCAGCACCTGTAAAATTAGGTAGCTCTGAATCTTTTGGGGGTAAATTTATTATTGGCAAAAGTAATAACAGTTATTGTTTAGTAAGTGGTAAGATTGGTGCGGGTGTAAAAATTAATAATAGAATTAGAAAATTAACACCGTTAGAATATTGGCGACTACAAGGCTTTAAAGATGAGGACTTTTTTAGTGTTAAGGATGTTTCTGATACTCAACTATATAAACAAGCTGGAAACTCAATAACTGTTAATGTATTAATGGAGATATTTAAAAAAATATATGTCAACAATAAGTAAACTTAAAAAGAAGCTCGATAAGATATTTAGCGAGTATATTAGATTAAGAGATTCTGATTATAAAGGGAATTGTAAATGTATCTCTTGTGGCAAAGAAGCTCCAGCTTTTGGAGGATCAACTCACGCTGGCCATCTATTTAGTAGACGTTATCTCTCAATAAGATTCGATGAGAAGAACGTAAACGCACAATGTAGTTACTGCAATACCTTTTTAAATGGCAATCAAATAAAAGCAGCTAGAGGAGTAGAGAATAAATGGGGAAAGGGTACAGTAGATGAGTTAGAGTCTAGAATGCACATAACAACAAAATTAAATAGAGTAGATTATGAGGAAGCAATCGAAATTTATAAACAAAAGATTAAAGAACTATGATAACAGTTAATTCAATTAGTGGAGGTAAAACATCAAGTTTTATAGCTAAAAATTATCCAGCAGACTATAATATTTTTTCTTTAGTTAGAACTAACGACAAAGAATGTATTTATCCAGATAAAAAAATAAGACAGATAGTAAGTGATAAAATAGGAGTTGATTTTATAGGAACTTTAGAACAAGATAATATAATTACTATTATGTTAGAGTTAGAGCAGTATATAGGAAAAGAAATTACTTGGCTAACTGCTAAACCATTTGAAGAGATAATAAATGGAGATTGGAATAAAGGTAAAAACGGATCACATTATTTACCTAATATGATGGTTAGATATTGCACAACTGAATTAAAAATGAAGCCTATTTTTGAATGGTGGCAAAATGAAATAAATAAAGTTTGTGAAATGAGAATAGGCTTTAGAAAGGGAGAAGAAAAAAGAGTTGCTAGAATGATTGAAAAATTAAATGATAAAGGTAATGAAGAAATTAAAGTAATAGTAGGCAAAAATAAAACTCGAAATAAATGGGGTATGGTTGAATGGAGAAAGCCTAAATTCCCATTAATAGAAGATAGAATAGATGCTAGATTTATTAATGATTATTGGAATAAAAACAAAGAGGTTAAATTTGAAAAAGGATATTATAATAATTGTGTTGGTTGTTTTCATAGGCAGCCAATGTTTTTAAATAAAATGAGTAATGAGCATTCAAATAAGATGGAATGGTTTAGTAAACAAGAAGAACTAAATTATCCTAATACTTTTAAAAAAGGACAGACTTATAAAGAGATAATAAGTTATAATAGTCAATTAGAATTAGAATGGAAAGATTTTAATGATTGCGATTCTGGATATTGTGGATTATAAACTTAAAAACTTAATTAACAATACAGTCTTAATAAGTCTAATAGAGCAAGGTTTAGAGATTGAATTTATTTTATATATTAGCAAACAATGAAGAAATCAGTAATAATAGAAGCTGGAATCAATAAGGTTTCAACGTTAGCAGATGGTACAATTAGCATTAATCTACATTGCCAAGAGATGCCAGACGAAACAATGATGAGAGTTTTTAGCTTACGCAAATGTCCAGGAATGGTTTTAATATCTTCTGATGACATAAGCAAAGCAGAACAAGAAGAGGTTGAGCAATTTACAACAGACTTCGAGATAGGTAAAACTAAGACATCTAGTCAACGATTAAGAGCGGTATTGTATAGAGTATGGGAACAAGGAGAGCAAGCTTATGACTTCCCTATTTGGTATGAGTCGCAAATGGAAAGAATAATTAATAAGTATAAAGCTAATCTTGATTAAGTCGACAAAACATCAAGAAATTTATATCAGAACGGAGAACGGACTTGAGTTAGATATGCCAAAAATTATTAATACAGATATAGGATTTCAGTTAATGTTTGGAGAAAGAGAATGTTTTAGAGCTGAAAAGAAAAAAGAATATAAAAACAATAACAACTATAAACCAAGAACTTTTAACAATGTTAAGCATTATAAAGACCATCTTTAATACTTTAATATCTATAATAATATTATTTAGTATTTTACCGATTATGGTATTAATATTTATACATTATTTTATTAAAGGGTTTATAAACGAACATAATTTATATTATGAAGATAATAGCAAGCGTAAGCGTTGAGATAATAGTTAGCGATACAGAACTACTAGACGAAGCTCAAGCAAGAGCAATAGATGCTCTAATAGATTCTGTTGATGAATGGATTAACGATAATGGATTACCTCCAATAATTAAAATAGAGTATTCATTACCAGGAATAACAGAGGACGATAACAATATCTTTTTAAACTAATGCCTAATTTACCAAAGGGAAAGAAAAAGAAATGGATAGCAAGCTCTAACGCTAAGACTAAAAAAAGTAATAAGAGCACAACTATTAACGCTGACTTTTATAATAGTAGAGCCTGGAGGAATTTAAGAAAGTATCATATACAACAATATCCAGTTTGTAAGTGGTGTAAAGAAGAGGGAAAGCTAACAATAGAAAGATTAATAGTGGATCACATAATAGAAATAAACGATGGAGGAGATATGTTAAACCAGGATAATTTACAGACTCTTTGTTTATCACATCACAATCAGAAAACAATCTGGAACAAAAGAAAAAGAAATAAGGGGGATTAGCTCAGATGGCTAGAGCGCTTCCCTTGCACGGAAGAGGTCATCGGTTCGACTCCGATATTCTCCACTAAATAAAAGAGAAATGGTTTATAAATGCGAATGTAAAGAGATTGAGATAGATAAGGCTACAATAGTTATAATAGATGACAAAGTAGTAATACTAGAGTCTTATTGTGAGGATTGTAATACTTATGGTAAAGAAGTAAAAGAGTTCGATGGATGGGGAAAGATAACAAGTAAAAAAGGTGGTAAGGTATGAAACATTTATATATAGTTATATTATTAATGATGTCTGGATATATATTATTAAATATGTATTTTGATTGGAGGATGGAGCAATGGGTAAAGCGTTACAAGAAACAAATAAATAAAGATGATGAATTGGAGCAGCAAAAAGAAAAAGTATTATAAAATAAAAGGCTTTAAGACTAAACTCAAAAAACTATTAACTAATATATTATTTTGGTATGGATGGGAAGT
>Ga0233415_10000291_pt1 | contig 24177 bp, 22 predicted proteins | sample Na_anoxic_12_MG_FD_188631 | JGI IMG/M metagenome (GOLD analysis project Ga0233415, IMG submission 188631) | Seawater microbial communities from Saanich Inlet, British Columbia, Canada - Na_anoxic_12_MG | ecosystem: Environmental > Aquatic > Marine > Inlet | place: Canada: British Columbia... | reverse complement strand
AGATTCACATTTCCAAAATATCGAGGAAACTAATATGGATGGAGTAAAACATGGATATGATTATAGTGCGTTAGATAAATACGGATTAATTAAAGAAAATACACCAATGGATGATAAGAAAGTTGTTATTGGAAAAACTCAAACAAATTTAATGAATCCTGATCAACCAAGAGATGCGTCAGTATATCCAAAAAAGGGACAATTAGGGTTCGTTGATAAAACATTTATGACCGAAGACGAAGAAGGATTCAGACTAGCCAAGGTACGGATCAGAGAGGAGCGTGTTCCAGCAATAGGTGACAAATTTTGCAGTCGTTGTGGACAAAAGGGAACAGTTGGGTTAGTCATACCAGAAGCCGATATGCCTTTTACGGCGGCTGGAATAAAACCAGATATAATTATAAATCCTCACGCATTACCGTCAAGAATGACAATTGGTCAATTAGTAGAATCTTTGATGGGTAAAGCATGCTTAAACCTAGGAGGATATGGTGATTGTACCGCCTTTATAAATAAAGGTTCTACTCACGAGATTTTCGGTAAAGTATTAACGCAAAATGGATACAATTCAACTGGTAATGAATTATTATATAATGGTATGACTGGTGAACAATTACAAGCCGATATTTTTATGGGACCAACATATTATATGAGATTGAAGCATATGGTCAAGGATAAAATTAATTACAGAGCCAGAGGACCAATACAACAATTAACCAGACAAACTGTTGGAGGAAGAGCTAATGATGGTGGGTTAAGAATAGGAGAGATGGAGCGCGATGGTGTAATTGCTCATGGAGCTGTAGGATTTCTACAAGAATCTATGATAAAAAGAGGAGATGAATATTATATGGCTGTATGTAATAATACAGGAACCGTTGCTATTTATAATAACAGTCAAAATCTATTTATTAGTCCTATGGTAGATGGACCGCTTAAATTTAACGAAACCATAGACGGGGACCTAAATGTGGAAAACGTTACAAAATTCGGAAGAAACTTCAGTATTTTAAAAATTCCATATGCATTTAAACTATTAATACAAGAATTACAAGCAATGAATATACAAATGCGAATAATAACTGATGATAATGTAGACCAATTAACAAATATGGGATATTCTAATAATATAGTAAAAATGACAAATAGTGAAAAGGATTTAAAATTGACAATAGTATCTGAAATAATGGATAGACGTGTACAACAAAATAAAGTATTGGGAAAAACAGATATAATTGACAGTGTTGATGTATTAAACGATCCGATAGAATATCCAGTGGATAAAAAGGTTATAGAACCAGAAGCGTATGGATGGTCCTTTTATAGTTATGATGAAGACAGAGGGGAAGCTTATAATTCGATTATTCTCGATAAAATGGGCAAGCCTACAGAAATATGGTTTGTTGGTGATAATGATGGTGTATTACCCGACAGATATCCTAGTAAATGGAACATGAACAATTTGGTATATAATGATAATGTACCAATTGCCCCAAATATTATGATAGAAGAATTAAAGGACACACAAGAACCTAACAACTGGGCTATTAGTTTAGAGAATATAAGAAGTGTAAATAAAGGCAAACCAGTTATAACACCTCCATTTGCACCAGGGACACCAATAGATTCACCTCCATTTGCACCAGGGACACCAATAGATTCACCTCCATTTGCACCAGGGACACCAATAGATTCACCTCCATTTGCACCAGATTCTCCAGCGTATGACCCAAATTCACCTCCAGTTGCACCAGGTTCTCCAGCGTATGATCCAAATTCACCTCCATTTGCACCAGGGACACCAATAGATTCACCTCCATTTGCACCAGGAACACCAACAGATTCACCTCCATTTGCACCAGGAACTCCTTCAATGTCCCCTCCACAATTAACAGGAGGGGGAGGAAATACAATATTATACAATCCAGTAATTATGCTCCCGAATCAAAATGGAGGGATAAATGAATCATCACCTACAAATGAAATTGTCATAGATACAGAACAAGATAATGATGGAATAGAAAATATTGAAAGTTTGATTAATAACCAGAAACCGAAACCGAAAAGAACCGATGGTATAGAATTACTAATAAATGATATATCCGAAATAGAAGGAAATAAAGAAGACGGAAATAAAGAAGAAGGAGAAGAAAAAAAAACAATTAAATTTAATTAACTATTATAAAAAATAAAATTGAAATGAAATAAAAATATAAATTTCTATTATAAATAAGAATGTCGCAGTCAAGTGGAACTACAAACAAGCTATTTAAATCTAGACAAACATTATTGTCGTTATTGAAAGAGCAGGGATTCGATACAAAGGATTATGAAGAGTTTAGTGTTAATGAAGTACATACTATGAATAATAATAAGCAATTAGATATGTTAATTTCAAATGAAGAAGAATCCGTTAAACCTAAAAAGGTGTATGTAAAATATCATTTAGCAAAAACACTAAGAAGAGAAAATATTAATGATTACATTGATGATTTATTTCATTTAGAGCAAGTTTTGACAAAAAATGACACTCTAGTCATTGTTATTAAACAAGAACCACATGAACCTCTTTTAAATATATTAAATCAGATTTGGGAAAGTGAAGGAATATTTATTATTATTTATAATTTGGAAAGACTCCTATTTAATATTTTAGAGCATACATATGTACCAAAGCATGTTATTATAGATGAAGCTGAAATTAAATTGATGAAAGAGCGATATAATATTACAGATGATAGTGCGTTGCCAACCATTTCGCGATATGACCCAGTAGCACAGGCAATAGGGATGAGACCGAAAGACGTTTGTAAAATTGTTAGATCTAGTAAAACTGCAATTACCGCTGATTATTATAGAATATGTTCTCAGTAATAAATATACATGAATAAAATTACAAAAATTGGATCAGAAATAGAAGAAATACGTACGCATTTTTTATTGAATTTAGAAAATTATGATCATACTTATTATAATACATTAGATAAACCAACAAATCAAATATATAGAACTGACTTGGCAAGAAAAACCGGAATATTTCAAACCATTGACAGTAATTCGCTTATTGTTAAAAATCAAATGGACACTCTTTTAGATAAAATGTCACAAGAAATGGATTCAATGAATGATAAGTTAAGAAACTTAAAAGGAGAGAATAAAATATTAAGAGATAAGTCAAAAGATTTACATAGAGTTGGATTAACTGCGGATGGATTATATGATGGAGAGTTAGATTGGTATAGAGAACAAGTAAAAATTGTAATTGTAATGTTAATAGGAATTGTTGTTGGAACAGTCATGTTTAAGCAACTTAATTTAACTATAAAAGATTCAGTAATCGCATTAGTAACAGTAATACTATTCGGTACGATTTTTACAAAAATAGCAAATTTCATTACAAGTAAATTAAATGGTTTTGGAAATAATATGATAGGGAAACAATAAAAACCTTTATTCAATAAACATTTTTCTATTAATAATCTATAGTAAAATGTTTAATAATAGCGGAACTAATTTATTGGATTTTAATTTAGATCAAGGAAAAGACCTATTGAATTATAATGAATCTATTGATGATATTGTAAAACCATATCTTAAGTTAATATCCGAAGGAACTTTAATCGAATCTATGTCTAATCATAATTTATCTGGCAAGGATAAAAAATCAATCAATGGATTGGAAAATATTGAAAATTCTTTTAACAGAACATTATCTGATTATAGCAATACATATAAACAGTTTAGTGAAGATTTATTAAATAGAAATCAATCAAAAAAACCAATAGTAGACTATTTAGGTAAAACTGTAAATGCGAATGGTTCAATTATATATGTTAATAATTTTGGATATTATCATTGGTATTCACGTGATAGTTGGAATGATGGAAATATAAATTCTTCTTGCTCTACTGATACTAAGTCATATTCTAAAGAATTACCAGGCGAGTTTACAGTAGGTGCAGATATGAACAAGGGACAACCGTGCGGTATGGCTGGAAAAGTTATAAAAAATACTGATACTGATGAGCAAGCGTGGGTAGATATTAAAGGTTATAAACATATTTTTCCCGAAGGAACAAAAATGTCTACTAGTTGTGCAGAAGTTAATATAATAAAAATATCATCATCCGACTATAATTTAATACCATCGGGAAATTCAATGTCTTCTACTGAAGAATGTTTAGCTCTAGATGTTAATCCCAGTTTATGGAAAAAATTACAGGATTTGAATCAACAATTGAAATCACAAGGTACGCAATTGAAGAATGAATTAAGTAAATTAAAATTAGACAATATTACAGCAAATGATGAAGTACAACATCAACGTCAAAAAATACAAAACCATATACTTAAAATTGATGATGATAAAAATAATCTTTTATATAATAAACGCATGTTAATGCAAATGTCAGGAGAAGAAGAAGACGCGTCGCTAAGAATGACATCTAATTATTACGAGTATTTAATGTGGATTTTGTTAATGATATTAATAGTTTCTTTAACAGTTAAATCGTCTTTAGGGAAAGAAGGTGGACCAATAAGTCCAATAGTTTACTTAATATCAGCAATATTTTTATTAATATTTGTGGTTTTCTTATACAATAAATTTAAAAATCTTAACATTAGCTATTAATATATATTTAATTTCTTATGAATTTATATATATATATATATGTCGTTTGTAGATGAAATAATAAAAGATAAACCAAATAAATTTGAAACAATATTAAAATCGAGAATACTAACAAAGAAATTAAAGTTCAAAATAAATGAATACGATACTCTTCAAACTCAATATAATAAATTAATTCAACAAGAGACAGTAAATCGTAAGCCAGCTACTGGTGGAAATGAAAGTTTAAAAGGTAAGTTAAAACAACTTAGTGCTGCTGGAAAAGATTGGCTTTGGGGTGTAAATTCAGACGGTGGTATATATACTTGTAAAAAACCTTGTGATGATTCAAATTGGATAAAAATACCAGGAGGATTAACACAAATAGAAGGTGGAGATAATGAAGTTTGGGGTGTAACTAGTAAAGATAATATTTATAAAATGAATCAAGACCATAGCAATAAGTGGATACGTATTCCTGGTAAATTGGATAATATTTCACAAGGAGGAGATTGGGTATGGGGAGTTAATTCTAGCCATAATGTCTATAGATGTAAACAACCGTGTGATGGTAAATGGATTTTGGATACAGCAGGTATCCAGAAGGATACAGGTATCATTAGGAACAAGAATGAATGTGGGAACGCAGCGGCGAAAATATATGGAAAAGCTAAGGTGTTTAAATCGAGGGACGTGGTGGGACCAGGGAAATGGTCGCGCGTGCCTCCAGGTTGTACCGTTCAGTCTGGTGGCGATTGGGCACCACATTGGAATATTAGATCCGGAACATGTAAGTCTAGTAGTGGGTATACGTGCGTAGAAAATAAAAAAAACTTAAACCCGGGACCATCATTGGTTCAATTAAGTTGTAGCAATGATTATGTATATGGTCTAGATACTAATAAAAGAGCTTGGAGAAAAAATATAGATGGTTCTGGTGAATGGAGCAAATTTGGAAATCCATGGGATTGGCAATTTTTACATATAAATGCTTCTTCTTCTAATGGTAAAATACTAGCAGTTAATATTAATCGAGTCATAGTGGAAACCGATAAGAATGGAAAAGCAAAATGGAAAAGGTCATCATCTGCTGGTGGAGCTATGGGTATAAATACTGTATCAGGAGATTCTCAAAATGAAGATTTTTATTTTACTAATACAAATGATCAAATTTATAAAAATTCTGCTATAACAAATGGTGGTTATTGGAAAGATATTGAAAACGAAAATTATGGTTTTGAAATGGTTAATTTTAAACAAAGTAATTCAGATTGGAAATATTTGGGGCAATCAAATAATATAAATGACTGTAAAGTAAAGGCGGTTGAAGATAAAAAGAATGAATATGCAAGTATTGTATATACTACTGGTAATGGTGCATTTGATAAATCGTGTTATGGTGGTATAAAAGGTGGAAACATAAGTCCCGAGTACGTTCAGGGTGTCACTACATCATTAGCACCAAATGGAACATCAATATTAGGTGGTAGTGAAGGAACTAAATTATTAAAACATATGAAACAAATTCACAATGATATTGAAGATTTGGTTAAAGAACAAAGTAAAGATACAATTGGAATTAAAAAGACTTCAAATATAATAAAGAAGGAAAAATATGATAGAAATATAGAATTAGACCAACTACTTGAAAAATTACAAAAAGATAGAATTCAAATAAATAAATTATTAGACGAACCATCTTCTGTAGCGTTAGCAGAAGATGCGAATTACAGGCAATTATCTAGTTATATTATTATGTTATTATGGATACTTGTAGTTATAATATCAATAGTGCTTGCAGGACACTTATATACGGTAGATAGTGAAAGTATTTCACCAATGACATATATATTTGTTGGTGTCTGGACAATAATATTATTTACATACTATTATAAACAGTTTACACAATATAGCGGTAAGATGTGGGAGTCATTATCCGCATCTATAACAGATGATATGCCATAAAACAATTATATTAATATATTTCAATAGTGTATATTAATAATGAATACATCAGATGGTGATTTTTATCTAAAAAATAGAGAGTATCAAGAAACCGGGATGAAACAAGATTTAGATAAAATAAGTGAAGGATTCACACTAGCTTCGGGACAACATCAGAAAAAAAATACAACATCTTTTAAAATACCATATGGCAATAATGGTCCTGTTTTAGAAAAAAATATTGCTGATTTTGAAGTATTAAAGGATTTACAAACTAGATATTACAAAGAATTACAAATATATAACCAAACCATCAAAGATTTAGTTGAAACTTCAAGAGGGTATGTAAATGCTAGTAATATGAACCGTAATAAATTTCATAATAAATATGTAAGGGATGGTAGAAGTGTTGGATATGTAACAAATCGTGGTGTATGGAAACATTTACCAAATGCTAGAGTAGCTGATTCAATTCAAGGAAAGAATAGTTGTCCAAATAATTGGAGATCTAGTGTAACTGAGAAGCCTGATGTTGGACAATCATATTCTATTAAAAATGCACCACTAGGCAACATTATAAAGATGGGAGGTCAAGAATTAATTAAAGGAACCCCTATAATGCGAAATCAGACATGTCAAAATGCAGGACAGAATGTATATGTAACACAACCCAGTATACCTACTTCTCCACAATATGTACAATGTTCAAAAAAAAAAGGTTCTTATCAATCTGATTTAGGTGTTACTACATTTACTGCGTGTAAGCAGAGAGCAGCAGACGAAGGTTCTAATGTATTTTCGTTGGGTTCAAATAAAGATAATGGTACGGGGTACTGTTATATAGGAGGGGGTGGATCAAGAATTGTAAAAGATTCTATATGTTCTGTTGCACCAGGTGTTGGTAGAATGGGAAAAAATGTAAAAAAGAAACGTAACGGGTTTAAAATAATTCCTGGATATTCTGCATATGCTGTTTACCAAACACAGAATGCTAATAATTCTAATATTGGAGATACATTTCATATAACAGATGATTTAACCAAAAAACAATATCCAAATCATATGATCAAGGATGGTACAGAATTTCAAATGATGTCTGGATATGATTCACGAGGATATGATATTACTTCTGGAACAGGATTATCATTAGAAGAAATAAAACAAAAATGTTTAGATACACCTGGTTCAGGTGGGTTTGTTAAGAAAGGAGATTCTTATTCGATTAAAGATAAAAATATGTGGCCACGAGGAAAAAGACAGGCTACAATAAATTCAGAATTATATATAAGAATACCTAGTGTAGTAAATGATATAAGTTGCGGCAATGAAGTTAAATCTACAAGATCAAATAATGTTGTAGCAAATGTATCAGATGGAATAATGACACCAGAGACAACATGTGGGTTAGGAACAATTTCTAAGAGTGATTATCAATCAATAAATGTCCAATATAAAAAGTTAACTTCTATTTTAATCGAGATTAAACAACAAATACAAGACCTGTCTAGAACAGATTTAATATTAAATCAAAAGTTATTGAGTGAATATATGACATTAGAAAGTAGATTGGAAAAATATGAGCAAGTATATAAGGAGATCAAACAAGAAAAAAAATTAATGGCGAATAATTCAGCGTTTGATGAGGATACTGAATTAAATATGTTAAGTTACAATAGACAATATATAATTTGGAGCATTTTAGCATTAGGTGCAACATTCGGGGCAATAAAAATATTGAAATAGGATATTAGGAAATAGGATATTAGGAAATAATAATTAATATATATTATATATCTTGATAATATATATATAATAATGGACAGTCAAATGATTAAAGATCAAGGAAATCAGGATATACAAACTATTACTACCATTAAACAGATAGAACAACAAATACGTAGTATGTATACGTCTTTAGAAGAAATGAGCGTTCTTCCAACCCCTAATTTAAATAAACAAAATCAAATATTATCGAAGATTGAAGATCTTCAAAAGTTAAAAACGTCGTTATATCAAGGTTTAAGTGCAAATTACGCGTCCACACAATCTAGTGTAGCTGAAGCTAGAATGGCACTTGTCGACGAAACTGCTGTAGCTGGTGTTATTAGTAATGAATTACAAAATGCTAATAAAAATTTATCTGCTCTCCAAAACGAGAGATATAATAAAACAAGAATGGCTGAAATAAATGACTATTATAGTAGTAAATACGAAACACAATCAAAGATAATGAAAACAATTGTATATTTTTGTATCCCAATATTAATTTTAGGCATTTTATTGAAAAAAAGTATAATTCCACAAAATATAGCACTATCCTTAATTGGTATATTAACAGGATTAGCTGTCGTTGTTGTATTTTTACAAGCAGTTGATGTAATGAGAAGAGATAATATGGTATTTGATGAATATAAATTTCCATTCGATGCAGATAGCATAGATTTGTCCAGTGACAGTAATAGCGACGATCAACCGAAAAAGACTGAATGGGGATTATCATGTGCTGGGAAAGCGTGTTGTCCTGAAGGGAACGATTACGGAACTGTGTGGGATGATACAACCAAACAATGTGTAACACCACAATTCCAAAGTTCTAATAGTGAAGGATTCGTAGGAGAAAGATGTCTTCAATCATCATTTAATAAACCAACAGAAGAAATTAAATTTTTTAAGAATACTGGTATAATTGCTGGATATGGAGGCGATAATAATGATAATTATGCCAAGTTTTAAATATCATATTATAGTAATATTATGTCAAGTACAGATGTATCAAAATATGATCCTGAATATTCAGAACAACAAGATGCAGTTGAACCACCGGCGCCAACAGATCCAAATAAATGTTTAACAGAAGCAGATTTGCAAAAAAAACTAAATACAGGGGATTTTAATAAACAATTGAGTAATGTTATATCAGACGCAACTGGATTTTTAAATTCATATATTAAAGATCAAAATAATATAAAAAATAACACAGCTGAAAAAAAGAATGCTTTAGAAAATGATCGTTTATGGCAGACCGCTATTAATAAACAGAGAGAATTATTAGACAAACATAAAAGAGTAATGCAAATGTTAAAAAGAGAATACGAGACAACAGAACAAGTTGGAAACAGTTTAGAAAATACAAAGGACTTGTTAAAAATGTTGACAAAACAGAATATGAAATTAAAAAAAATAATAGAAGGGGAAGTACATTCAATAGAATTATCAGATAGAATGACATATTATGAAAATGAACAAAATAATTGGATTGATTGGTGGGCGCATCATTTTAAAACAAAATATTGGCTACTCATATTTTTACTTATAGTTGGGATTTTTTTGACAAAACGGCAAAATGAAAAGCAATTATGGGGTAAAGTAGGGGCATTAGCTATATATCCGTATATAGCATTTTTTATTATTAGATTAATTAAGGGGATGTATAACTGGATTATAAGTGATACAAAGTGGGTATATTTACGTGCAAATATGTAAACACAAATAAAAAAATATCATGTTTTATATTTTTTTATTTAATTTATGGATTTTATTGATTATGATATAATTTATTTTTAGTCATCATTATATTCATCGATTTCGTTGTCAAAATCATCATATATAATCGATACATTATTCCAAACACCTCTCACTTTTTTACCATATCGTTTATTCATATATTCAAATAGTTCACGCCCCTTAGGAATATTTTTTCCGTGATGTAATTGATACCAGTTTTTGAATACTTCATACAAACTGGTTTCTTTGACTTTAGAACCAGGAGATTTCTTTACTTTGTCAGTTACAAATTCGCTATAGTAATCTTGAGTATTTCTATAACTAAGACTGCTAGATTTAACAGCAGCACAATCATTATTTACCATACCATCTGTGATAAGAGCTCGTTCAATCATCATAGAGATAAATACTGGGGCCCATACTGCAAATTTATCTTGTAATTTCTTGTCAAGTTCGAACTGATGATCTCTATCATCTTCAAAATCATTTTTCTTGGCGAATCTAGAAATAAACTGACACACACAAATTCTTCTCCAGGTTCCATCATCATTACTTCCAACATCTAACAATGTATTAGTACATACAACCAATTTGAATTGAGGGATAAATGTAATACTATCTTTGAATAGAGCGCGTCCTTGTAGAGGGTCACCTCCTGTAATCTCCTTCATGACGCCCTCATTAATTTTATCACCTTTTGATGGTTCTTGCATTACAGCATAGCGAACACCCTTTAACTGTACAACTTCGGAAGAGGTGCTTCCAATCGAGTTTCTCTTTGCTGCAATAAGTGTAATTGGGACTGTTGCTTTATAATCTCCAAGACAATGTCCCATAAGTTCTACTAACTTTGATTTTCCATTACTTCCACTTCCATTGTAAATATTAAATGTTTGATCGTTGTTTTCTCCAATAAGTGTAGAAGATAGATGATCCCACATATAATTCCGTAATTCTTTGTCAGGAAATAGTTTATTCATAAAGTCGTTAATTTCATCCACAGGTTTCTTATGTTTTTTTACTGGGTCGATCTTTACATAGTTAATTTTCGTAGATTTTGATAAATAATCATCAGGCTTTCCCTTTCGAAATTCCTTGATTTCGAAATCAAATACACCATTGTTAAAGCATACCAACTTTGGATTTGCGTCAACCTTTTCAATAAAATCCTTATCATAAAAGATTTCTTTGGCTTCACGCATAATATTGTCTTTAATACCTCTTCTCTTTAGATTCATAGAAATTTCTCCGATAGTTTTTGCTTTTTTCTGTAGAGCAGCTGCTTTCTCGCTACTCATATCAATAGCACCACTACCAAGATAATCTACTAATTTATTCTGTTTGTTGTAATAAATGTTAAATAATTCTTTAGAAATAGCCATTCTTAGATTTGTTCCACCTTCATTTTCAATCCATCTATTTTTTTCATAGATGTACCAAATATCGCGTTTAATTGATACGCAAACAAAATCATCTTTATAAATATGAAATAGTACATTGGCTACATCAAAATCAGTGAAATTATCAATTGTTTTTTCGACAAAATAATCAATCGTCTCTTCGCGAATTTCTTTGTATTTTGTATAATTATCATTCTTAGCCCAATACATGATTGACCTATATGTAAGTCCATCTTCGTTGGATCTGTCCCACGACGACCACATATCATAGAACTCAGAAATCTTATCAAAGTCAAATTTCTCCGATTGAGCACTGAAAGCAATCCACGAAATAAATAATGATTCGTGTGTATTTTTCAACGCCCATCCCACACGAATCCATTTGTCAAACGGATTATAGAATGTATCGCCAAGACATAATGTATAAAAGTGCGTTTCTTTCAAATAGTAATCAGCAAGTTCAATGCCATCGATATATTGTGCGATACAATCTTCTAGTTCATCACGACTAGTTACAGACAGAATATCATTGCTTTTCTTACCTACAATTTTTAATTTATTTTTATTCTTGTTCGGCCTTTTTTTTGTATTCTCTTTAATCCGAGAGTATTCTTCTTTAATTGATTCGCTCATTTCGAATTGAGCGTGATTAGTATATTGTGCGGAGAGTTCCCGAAATCGTGTTTTAAGATCAAATGTCGTAATATCATTGATATTTAAACACCAATCACCATCAGCATCTAGTTCAAGGTCATACTGTTTTTTTAAAAGATATGCTTGATTTCCAGGCTTTCTTGAACCATATAGTTGCCAATTTGTAGTGCCATTTGTAATACCTTCGTCCAATACTTCGTCCCACGTGTTTTGAAGTGGTAAATCTTCCCAAATAGAAGATAGTTTACCAAGCACTTTTTGCCTTAGTAGGATTTGAAGACTCCTATCCATATGAATACCAATAATCATATGAATACCGTCTTTAGTCACTTCGTCCAACATATTTACATCTTCTTTCTCAAAAATGAAAACTGGAATCTGTGTACATTCTGGAATATCAAGCATATTTTTAATTTCTTGAAAATATAAATCCACCATATCGTTTATATGTTCTTCTGTATGTTGTTTCTTTTCAATATCTGTGCTATATCGAAAGTCGAAATCAACTAACAGTGGACCACATTCTATATGTTGCTTTTCTGTCAAAAATTCAAATTTTCCATCTTGGAATACCTGTTTAACATATTTTTGATCGAATTCTGATATATTTGGTATGGTATATGCGCCTCCTTTTATAGATAAATTTGCATCACCAATTCTAGTATGTGTATGACCTTGACCCTTCTGTGAGTAGTGTGAATTTAAATAGGAATCAAATGATTTTTTCATTTTTGATATAATATGATATATATAGAGATATATTTTTTAGGTCAATTTTATTTATAATTTATCCCAATATATCTTAAAATAAACTATATTTGTTTACATAACACTTTTAACGGCGATAAAACAATAACATATTGTCTAAAATATCCGTGGATTTTCCGATTGTTATAAAAATATCATATATACATATTTAAATCCACATAAATATATCTCTCTGTATAATAATAATATTTAACATGAGTGAAAACAATCAATCAGTAGTCGTATCTAGAGACACTGTCAAGCGATTAATTAATGATATTAAAGATATACGAAAATCGCCATTAGACAGTGAAGGAATTTATTACAAACACGACGACACTAATCTCTTATTAGGGTATGCGTATATTTGTGGACCCAAAGATTCCATGTATTTTGGCGGAAATTATTTTTATAAAATAGATTTTCCGTATGATTATCCACACAGACCACCAAAGATGACATTTATGAATAAAGATGGCAAGACAAGATTTCATCCAAACATGTATAAAAAAGGTAAAATTTGTTTATCTATATTAAATACGTGGAAAGGTGATCAATGGACAGGGTGTCAAAGTATTAGAAGTATATTGCTTACTATAGTAAGTATATTAGACAACAATCCATTACTACACGAACCAGGCTTTACTGAAGCACATATCGATTGTAAACGATATAATAAAATTATTCAATATAAAAACGTTGACTTTAGTATTAATAACATAATGTTGAACAAAGTTACTGATATTGTCTTCTATACAGATCTATTTAAAGACGAAATATATTCTCAATTTAATAAAAATAAAGAAAATTTAATGCAACTTCTTGATTCAATGAAAGATACTAAAAATGAAAATGTAATTACAGGTATATATGGGTTAAATGAAGATATTAACTGGACACGTATTTGTTCTGATTTTAATTCTATTAAAATATAAAATTGAAAAAGGAAATAAATAATAATATATATTATATTCAAGAACAACATGCACTTTTGCGATAAATGCGATAATATGTATTATATCAGAATTTCTTCTGAAGATGAAAATGATCTAGTATACTACTGTAGAAATTGTGGCAATGAAGACAATAATCTAACAAAAAACAATATATGTGTTTCAAAAACACATCTAAAAAAAGGGGAACAAAAATATAATCATATTATCAATGAGTTTACAAAATTAGATCCGACTTTACCAAGAATTAATACGATTAAATGTCCTAACAACGAATGCTCTAGTAATAAAGATGAAGACGCGCATAGGGAAGTTATTTATATTCGTTACGATGATGTGAATATGTCATATATATACTTGTGTGCCAAATGTGACACTGTATGGAAAACTGAAAAAAATAATTAAACTATATATTTACACATAAGAATAAGAATAATATAATGTATTTTTTAAATAAAAATTGAACCTTTATTTAAAAAGTAATTATCTTATATTATTATAGTAATGAGTGATTTAGAAATGTCCGAAAACGAAAAGAATGATATTGAAGTTTCTGACGACGAAGGTTCTATTAGTAACCCAATAATTAAAACAACAAAAAAAACAGATTCTATTGATAAAGAGTATGATTCTGATGGAGAATTAATTGATGATTTCAATATTGATACCGAGGTTGATGATGATGCTGATGTTGATGCTGATGTTGATGTTGATGCTGATGCTGATGTTGATGTTGATGTTGATGCTGGAAATGAAAGCGATACAGATATTGATGATGATGGAAATGAAAGCGATACAGATATTAGCGTTGATCCTGAATCTGAATTTATTGACCAACCTGAAAATAAGTCAGTGAAAAAATCGTTAAAGAATAAAAAAATTGAAAAAATACAAGAAACACAAATTGAAATTCCTACCATGTTTGAAAAAAATGATTCAGACTATGAATCAGACGACGATGAAGAAGAAGACACTGATTATTTGCAAAAATTCGATAAAGAAATTAGAGATAATTATATTTTAGAATTTCACCCTGAAACTGAAGTCAATAATTATAATGAAATTTATGCTTTAGCAAAGGTTCAACGCAATAAAGATAATATTGTTGTAGATGATTTACATAAAACAGTTCCGATCTTAACAAAGTTTGAGAAAACAAAGATTCTTGGACTAAGAGCAAAGCAAATTAATAATGGTGCCAAACCTATGATTACACTGGAACATCCCATAATTGATGGTTATTTAATTGCTCTCAAAGAACTTGAAGAGAAAAAAATCCCTGTCATTATTAGACGACCTCTTCCCAACAATACTTCTGAGTATTGGCATTTAAAGGATCTAGAACTTATTTAAGTATTTTGATTTAATATTGAAAAATAATTATATATAAAATTGAATCAATACAATTATTTTTTGTTCCATATAAAATGTAAATATGAATACTTGTTTAACAGATGAAATGTGTATTGGAAAAAAAAATAAATATTATAACCAATGGTGTATATATTATATGGATAATTATAATTATTCACCAAATTATACTATAAGTTGTCACCCAGAAGAGAGAATAAATATATATACTAATTGTGAGTCATGTTGGAAATGGACAGATTGTTGTGCAGATTCTCCGGAAGAATGTTGCATTAGAGAATTTTATTCTTATCCACCGACGAGTAGTCCTACATTACATCCTTGTTCGGATGGTTGTGATAAAAAATACCAGGTTGATAAATGTAATGTTTTTGAAAAAATAAATACAAAAAATACTTGCGAATCTGGTGATAATATACAATGTTGTTCTAATGATAGAACTGATTGTTGTATTTTTAGAACAACCGAAGTATTCGGTTCTATGTTTTTAATTATAATTATATTATTGCTTTCGATTTATATGATGATACGAGATAAATACAAAATAAATTCTGAAATTATATCTAAGAAGATTAATCCAATTTTAAATGTTTAACATTTCCATCTATTACCACATTCTAAACAACTTACGAAGGTCGTCATAGGTTCATCCGCTGATCTAGTCTGCAACTGATAATAAGTACATTTTTTGGACTTACATTTCCAACATGTAAAGTCATCTGTAGATGCTTCAATCTTGGGTTCATACTTATTTTCATCTCTAATCTTTTTCTCCTGGATAAGAGCATTCCATTTATCAGGTTGCATATCTTGATGTGTCATAAATGCCAGTTTATGTGCTTTTAGTTCCTTTGAAATTATCAGTTTTTGTATATTTTCGTTTTTTAAATTTACATATACTGTTCTTATTCTATCCAGATAAATCCTGACAAAATAACTATTGTCCCATTTTTTTACTACATTTAATTTAGTTGCATGATCTAATGAATAATTATATATGCCTTTTTCCAAATTTTTACACGATTCTAGGTCATCTAATAAATCATTTAATTTAACAGCAATATTATTACGAAACTCTTGGGGGCTCTCTATTTTACGCATTATCCTATTTTAATTATATTATATTGCCTTTTCTTTAATCAATTTTTTATAATTTACATTTTAAATAATATTATTTGAAATGTAAATTATACCATTAATAACAATAAATTAATCCTCATCACTATAACTGTATTCGTCATAGACTAGTTCGGTTGATTCATCTTCAAATGTGTCCTCATCACTATTATCAGGTCCACTTTCAATAAGAGTATCCTCTACAACAAAATCATCTTTTAAATATCCTGATTTTGTTTTCATTTCAGAAGGAATATCTTCAAGTTCATCCAACTCGTTTTCATCTTCCTTTGCTGTATCTGCAAGATTTTCAAAACCACCAAACAACTCTTCATAAAATGTTTTCCAATCTTCTACGGTTAAATCAACTAACCCATCGTCATCTTCTGCTGTTAATGACATAGACCCAAAGTATAAAATACTATCAATTGGTGGCGGTAAATCATATTTATTCTCAGTAGTTGCTTTGCCTATATCACGAGCATATAATGAAACTTTAGTGAAAGAATATTTATTCTTCTTCGCATTCCATGTATGTCTTAATTCGAAATTATCCACCTTTTTAAATTTACATTTCTTATATAATTCATCCTTTTCTACATTAAATTTACAACCCTTAAGTTCACCGGTTTTATCAATAACAACTATCATGACCATATTAATAATGTTTTACACAAATAGGTTTAAATGGTTTAATATATATATTATAATATGTTAATAGTCCCACAAGAACAGAACAGTATTTATACACACGGTATTCAATCACATTTTTTAAAATCTTTTCAAAAGTTACAATTTGAATCAGATACTATAATTTATGAAATAGTAAACGATAAGGTTTATAAAATGAAACCGTATGAAACTATTAAAGAGTATGAACTAGAGACATCATTTAGACTTAATATACAAAATGAAAATAATGAAAGAAAAGAATCGTATTATATTCCAATTGGCTTACAATATAGCAAATTAAACGTAGATAAATATAAACTAAAGCATAATAGCTTATTGACATTATATATTGAGAATAATAAACATATTTATTTTCAAACAGATGAAAATGATATAACTCATTCGGTCAAAGAGGATTTGATTACGTTCTTATCCCTCTTAAAACTTTATAATTAATATATAATAGTATGCTTCCATGGATAATTCAAATGAGTACAGTATCATTGGTATTAATAATATTAGTTCATTATTTATTTACGTTTTTCAAAACAAATCTAACAATTCCAAAAGTGAAAGATTTAGTAAATAAGCCCCAACAACAATACGAGGCTCTATTTGACACAATGAAAAATACTATAAAGCCAATCGAAGGTAAAATAGTTCCAGAAGCAGATGATAATATGAAAAATGAACTGAAAAATTATTTAAAAGAGTTAAGCTCAGATAAAAGTAGCAATAGTCCAAATGAAATATTAACGCTAGATAAATTAGAATCCTCAAATAACTTTTCTGGTAATGGTTATTCTAATTTTTAAACATATTAAAGGGATTCTGGTACATTTAATTAATGAAATTGTCACACGAAGATAAATCTAAATTATTGCGAAGATTACCTGAATTGAAACTTTCTTATGAAAATCTCCATAAGAAAGTTTCTAGCGACATGTATGTTCTTATCCCAAAAGGAAAAAAACACCTAATATGGTTTACCTATTTTGAAGATAAAAAGGTATGTGTATTTATTGAAGTCGTCCCTGGAACTCAAAAAAACATAAGAGATATGTTTATCATTCCACAAATGTTTGAAAAAAAGATAGTATTAGGAACAATCTTTTATGGAACTTTATTCTCGATTGAAAACAGAAAATATTTTTCTATTGAAAATATTCATTTTTATAAAGGAAAACCTCTAGAAAATATAACTGAAAAACAAAAATTGGTATTAATTAACAATATATTAAATACTGAAATTAAACCATGTATCATAACTAATAATGGTGTAGCTATGGGATTGCCTATTATTACAAATAATTTTCAAGATGCAATTATGGCTTGTAAGAATTTGCCATACAAAATATATTCTATTCAAAATAGAAATAATAATTCAAAATTGCGAACATACAATAGTAGCAAGTATAGCGATGTTGACGAGGATGATATTATAATCATTTTTGCTGTAAAACCTGATATTCAAGCCGATATATATTATCTATATTATAAAAATAAAATAGGTGATCTTGAGAAATACGATATAGCATCTATTCCTGATTTTAAAACAAGTAAAATGATGAACAGTTTATTTAGAAATATAAAGGAAAACACCAACCTAGACGCTTTAGAAGAAAGCGATGATGAAGATGATTTTGAAAATATGAATGATGATAAATATGTAAATTTGGACAAATGCGTTCATATGGAATGTATGTTTAATAAGCGAACCAATAAATATATTCCAGTAAAGGTAAATGAAAAGGCGCGTGTCATATCTAAAAACGACCTACTTAAAAATAATTAGATTTGTACTTTTTAATACAAACTATATATATATATGTCATTAGTTCAACAGGCAGGATTAGTTAATTCTCAGAATTCTCATTTTTCAAATCCAGGATTCTCTAGCAAAGTTGGTGCTGCTGCTGGTTGCGGAGGTTCAATCAATAGTGCAAGTGCATTAAATCAATCTGGTATGTATGAAATAAAATCAGGAGGCAAACGAAGAGGAAGCAAACGAAGAGGAAGCAAACGAAGAGGAAGCAAATCAAGAAGAAGCAAACGTAGAGGAAGAAAATATACAGGTGGTAATGGTTTTGGATTCTCAAAAGACCAATCATTGGCCTCTACATCTGGTACAGGTCTCGGAGGATCGGTTCATTTAGCTGAATTTTCAAAAACTGATAATGCTGGCATAAATTCAGATACTAATATGGATGTGTCTTCGCAATCAGGAGGTTATGGTACAGGTGGTAATCCTTACTATACATACAAACCAACAGATGGTGAAGATTTATCTGTCTTCGCTGGTTCTGGATATCCACCCATTAGTCGTGAATTAAATAGTCAATGTTATAATGTTAATGTCGGTGGTTCCAAGAAGAGAAAGGGTACCAAGAAGAGAAATGGAACCAAGAAGAGAAAGGGAACCAAGAAGAGAAAGGGAACCAAGAAGAGAAAGGGCACCAAGAAGAGAAAGGGCACCAAGAAGAGAAAGAATATGAAAGGAGGATATAGTCAATATATGTCAAATGTAGCCAATTCTCACATTTATTCTACAGGTGCTCCTCCTAGTTTAACATCTAGCGAATCTTCTTTGGCAAGTCCTCCTCCATTCACACCAAAAAATGATTGTTTAAATACATGGAAACATTTAGGTGATACACCACCATACAATAAAACATATATGTAAATAATAATTCATGAATGAATAATAATAAAAATTGATTTTAATTTATAAATTAAAATATTTATAAATTAAAAATATGAAAAAATGGATACGCGACATAGATGGGAACGAATATATATTTTTGATAGGAACTCATCAAGATGAAAACCAAACTCTTATAGATAATAGTAACGCAGCCGATATATGGTTTCACGTTGCAAATGTTCCATCATGTCATGTTATATGTCGAATACATAATATTGTAATAAAGGATAAAAAACATTTAAGAAAGATTATAAAGCAAGGAGCTTTATGTTGTAAGATTCACTCAAATTTTGCAAATGTAAAGAACCTTGAAATTACATATTGCCTTGTAGGAGATTTAACAAATACAGATGTTGTTGCTACAGTTATAGTGAATAATGGTAAATCTATCAAAATATAAATTTATACTTTATTATACTGACCGGAAAGAAAAATGAGACAAAACGCAGTTATGAGGTGTATATCTTATAACTATGTTTCAGGTAATTTGTTAAGTGTTTCTTTGTTATTTTCTTATTTTTTACGCGTATTTCTTCGTCTTCGTACAGTTTTCTTCTTTTTACGTGTCGTTCTCTTCTTTTTTCCACCAGTTTGAGGTCCGGCCGATTTACACGCTTCCAACAATATGTTATTTTCTATATAAGATATAGTACACATCTGTTTATTTACATTTGCTTGACAATGGTTTGCACTGACTACGCTTCCACCTAATCGCGTACCTAATGAAGCTATTGGCATTTCCGTTACATTATCAGTAGGTTCAATCATAAAGATTTGATGATCTTGATCTCCTTTAACGACCTCATCTAAATATTCTAAGGGAACAATCGGTCCATTTAATCCGATTGCCGTCATATTCAACGATGGTCCGCTTATAATATTTGAATCACGCGGTAGAAATGCTTCCTGTACCACTTTACATCGGTATACAATATTATCGGGATTTGCCGTGGTTGTCTCGATAAATTGTTTAAGTGTTTCTCTATCAATAATTGCTACTTGTTTTCCAAAGAAAATCAACAGGTTATTTTTATTCTTAATGTATTCGCAATAATTCACATCTTCGAGAAGTATGTAATCATAACTAGACAAGATTCCATTTTTAAACGGATTTTCGGCATATTCGGTTAATTTAACAGATTTCCGCTGAAGTAGTTGTTCTCGCAATGTTGATGTTGGAGCTCGCAATGTTGATGGTGGAGCTCGTAATGTTGATGGTGGAGAATCAATCATACGACGGAGGACAGATTCGTCTTCTAATACTATGTTTGTAAAATTGGCACCAGTGATTATTGTATTATCATTAACAATTACGGTTGTCATGTTTGAGCCAGTAAAGTCAGCACGTGTTAAATTCGCCCCTGATAAATTCACCTCTGTTAAATTAGCATCTTTAAAATTAGCATCTGTTAAATTTGCTGTGTTTAAATACGCCTCTATTAAGACCGCATTTGTTAAGTTCGCCCCGGTTAAGTTCCCATTTTCTAAGTATCCATCTGTTAAATTTGCGCCGGTTAAATTGGCACCAGTTAAATTCGCATTAACTAAATCTGCCCCGGTTAAATTCGCATTTGTTAAATTCGCACCAGTTAAGTTCCCACCTGTTAAAAATACATCTATTAAAATCGCATTTGTTAAAATTGCACCTTCTAAATTAGCACCTATTAACTCAGTCCCTTTTAAAATTGCACCTTGTAAATTAGCACCTATTAATTCTTCACCGTTAATAATGACCCTTGTTAAATTTGTCCCTGTTAAATCAGCACCGGTCAACTTGGCATTAACTAAATCTGCCCCAGTTAAATCTGCACCTGTTAAAATAGCCCCAGTTAAATCTGCACCTGTTAAAATAGCTCCAGTTAAATCTGCACCTCTAAAATATGCGTTTGTTAAGTTAGCACCTTCTAAATTCGCATCTGTTAACATAGCGTCTTCTAAATTTGCACCAGTTAAATTTACACCAGTTAAAAGTGAATGTTTTACACTAGCAAACTTTAAATTCGCACCTGTTAAATTAACACCTATTAAATTCGCTTTGTTAAGCTCAGCGTCTTGTAAATTAACCCGCTGCATATTTAAAGATTCTAAATCAAGGTCTGATAAATCCACACCTTCTAAATTCGAACCTTCTAAATTCGAATCTTCTAAATCTACACCTGCTAAATTCGCACCTGCTAAATTAACATTGTCTAATTGTGTACCTGATAAAATCGCACCTGATAAATTCGCATCTTCTAAGTCTGTGCCTGCTAAATCAGCTCTTGATAAATCCGCATCTGTTAAATTAGCACCCTTTAAAAGTGAACGATACATAATAGCAAACTTTAAATTAGCACCTGTTAAATTAGCACCTGAAAAATTAGCACCTGATAAGGTTGCCCCTGAAAAATTAGTTCCTCTTAAATCTTTCGAGCTAAAATCCTTATTCGATAAATCCTGATTAGAATAATCAGTAATTATTGGGGATTGTGACCCACCGCTTTTTTTTGATTGCGTTTTGCGTTTCGAATATTTTTTTCTAATTATATTCTTACGTGATTTGGCGTGAATTCGCATTATATTATATTATATTATATATATATAATTATGGAACTGAGCAAATCTCAAACGCTAGAAAAAAAAAAAGAGATTTTAGAAAGAGAGTTTAATAAGGCAATTAAATATCACAGTTCATATCGTGGTAGAAACCCGTATTATCCATTCAACATGGATCAGTGGGCCAAAGACCTCAAAGAGATACCTAAAAAGTATGATGCGTTGATAAAAGACATTGATGTACAAATTGAAAATCTAGATAAAGCAGATACGAAAGGTCCGACATGTGCGATTTGTTTAGACGACATGTATTCTACTGATGGAAATTTAAACGCCGTAAGTTTTAACCCAGTCCATTGTAAAAGACATATTTTTCATCGCAAATGTGCAAGTCATGGAAACCTTAGTAAATGTCCTATTTGTAGAGATTCAAATAAAAAATTAACCAATATTGATAAGTCTAATTTACGTACACTTAGTAAAAACTCTCCTTCACCCACATCACTGTCGCCAAAAAAAAGTATGAAGGCAAAACGAAAACCACGCTGTCCCAAAGGCACTAGAAGAAACCCGAAAAACAACATATGCGAAACCCGAAACAATACGCAGCAAAAAAAGAGATGTCCTAATGGTACGCGTAAAAATAAGAAGACGGGTAATTGTGAATAATATGAAATGATAAATAATGGAGGAATAAATAATTATTGCAAACAATTTATAATTTTTTTCAATAATTCAGACTCAGTTCACCCAGCTACCAGTTTGATGATGAGATGATAAATAGCCTCTAATATAGTAACCCAAACTGGACATGATCTTATCAGACCGCACCATTCGCCTGGAGCATAGTAGCTACCTTTATATTACCATACATACGAGCATAGCGAAAGGGTGTATATCCACCACTGTCCTTGGCGTGCACGTCAGCGCCCTTCTCCAGCAGCGCCTTGCCCGCTCGCACCTTGCCATACACACAAGCCAAGTGCAGGGGCGTATATCCACCTTTGTCCTTGACGTGCACGTCAGCGCCCTTCTCCAGCAGCACCATGACCACCTCTACATGACCCTTCTCACCACAAGCCAAGTGCAGGGGCGTACATCCAAAGTTGACCTTGGCGTGCACGTCAGCGCCCTTCTCCAGCAGCACCATGACCACCTCTACATGACCATTCCTACAAGCATCGTGCATGGGCGTGACTCCATGACTGTTCTTGGCCTGCACGTCCGCGCCCTTCTCCAGCAGCGCCTTGACCATCTCTGTATGACCATTCCTACAAGCATTGTGTAGGGGCGTCTTTCCGTAACCGTCCTTGGCGTGCATGTCAGCGCCATTCTCTAGCAGCACATTGACCACCTCTGTATGACCATTCATACAAGCATAGTATATGGGCGTCTCTCCACTATTGTCCTTGGCGTGCAGGTCCGCATCCTTCTCCAGCAGCACTTTGACCACCTCTACATTACCAAACACACTAGCGAAGAGCATGGGCGTCTCTCCATCACTTGTCTTGGTGTGCGTGTCTGCGCCCTTCTCCAGCAGCGCCTTGACCACCTCTGTATGACCGTCCGAACAAGCCCAGTGTAACTCCATGTAATCACCAATTCTATCGCTATATAACTTCTTTTCTAGCTGCGACCTAACCGAAATTTGTAGAGTCAACGTTCTATCAATAATCCCCTGATTCTTACGCTTAATTTTTACGATAGCCTCGTAGCGTTCTACCCAAAACTCAAAATCGTCAGCATCTTTCGATTTAATCAGATTATGATGCGGACGAATAGAGAGACCAGGCATGAAACTGTAGATATGTTTGTAAATGTCCCGAGTCATTCGGAAATTGTTGATGTTCATCTTTGTTAAATTGTTGTTAAATTGTTGTTAAATTGTTGTATGCTTAATACTGAATTGGTTGTGGGAACTTCAATTTTTTTTAGATGGGGGTATTGTATCATTTTTTTACACCT
>Ga0233415_10000290_pt1 | contig 24197 bp, 31 predicted proteins | sample Na_anoxic_12_MG_FD_188631 | JGI IMG/M metagenome (GOLD analysis project Ga0233415, IMG submission 188631) | Seawater microbial communities from Saanich Inlet, British Columbia, Canada - Na_anoxic_12_MG | ecosystem: Environmental > Aquatic > Marine > Inlet | place: Canada: British Columbia... | reverse complement strand
TAAAACCTTGTTGTAAAGTTTTAAGCATAAAAGTGTCAATATCGGATATATTGTTTAATCTACAATACTCCCAAATCTCATCTTTTAGTTTTTTAGGTATTTTCATTTACTTGTTTATGGGTTGTACAAATTTAGTCGTTTATCCCCTATTTTTATTTTCTTAATTTCTCCATTAAAATCAATGCTCCACTCACCCTTACCTTTACACTTACATCTAGGAACTTCTTTATTTATAATTATACCATATAAAGTTTCACTTAATGGGTCTTCAAATATTACTGTATCACCTATTTTCATAATTTATGTTTTTTAATTTTATTTTTAGGTTTAAAATCTACCTTCTTCCAATCTACTTCAGATAAAGGTAAAATATCTAAGGCTAATGTTCTAGCGAATACCCTTCTTGCGATAGGGAATACTACTGTTTCGAAACCTGATTCTGTCTCTGGTTGTGTCTCACTAATTAACTGTGAAGCTTCACCCTCCAATAATTGAGCCATATTAGTTCTATTTATATTTTCAAGCCCATCTAATAATCCAGAATCACTCCATTTTTTTATTACTTCTTGTTTAATTTGTTCTTTTCTGTTATTTTCAATCTCCTCATCGGAGAATCCTAAAAAATCTGCCATTACATTTTATGTTTTTTAATCGTTTTTATTGCCCTAAATGGGTCTGTAGAAGGTATCTCATTATACCATATCTCTAAAGGTAACCTAGACCATCTCATAGCTGGTCTATATTCTATTTCCCCGTTTGGTGACATATATCTAAGTGGTGCTATAGTGTAAATAAAAACCTCCCTATTTAAACTTAATTCTTGTCTGATACCTAGTTTTAATCTTTCAAAACTATACATATGTTGTGTACTAACTACAATAGTATGGTTTATGGGTGTGTCTACAAGGTTGGGGTCTAAATAGGGTTCTACTACTAACCTTCTCGCACCCTCTGGGTGATATATACACGCTGTTGGCATATCCAAAACATAAACCCTATCATTTCTAAATTCTGTTAAAAGCTCAGATATAAACTCTGCGTACTCATCAAGATATTCTAACTGTTCTTCCATGTCTTGAGAATAAGTCATGGATTGTGTTAAAGTATTTGTTAACGTGGTTATATCTTCTATGTAATTTTTAGGTCTCATCTTGTGTCCATGTATCTGCTGTAAATGTTATGGAAATATTTTCCGCTGGCCTTCTTGGTCTTAATCTAATATCTTGTACATAAGAATCATCCTCCAACCTCCAATCACCAATTTCAATCTCATCTACCTCATACATAGAATTTATCATATTAGCAACCTCACTAGAACAAACAACCCAATTAGCTCGGCCCATCACATTCTCTCGACCTCTTATAATCCCTTGAGTAGAATCTGATATACGACTTAATAGTTCCATAAGTTCTTTCTCATGGTCAACTATGTGGTGTTTTTTTATCCCCTTTTTTGGTTCCACTACATTTTATGTTTTATAACTATAAATTTATTGCCGATATCATCAGCCATTCTCTCTTCATAATCTCTGTACCTTAAAATCCATCTACGTATATTAATATGGTCCCTTGAGGTCCAATGGGTTTTAAGTTTCATTTTTTTACCTGTTACTAGATTATAAAAGTCTTTTACTTTATCTAATTCACTATAACTCATACCAACTTTTCCATTTCTTCTTCAATATCTTCTATTGAATTTATTTTGAAGGTATAGAAACCATAATCTGATTCTAAATTAACATGTTGGTGTTCTTTTGTTTGGACATTCCACACAACATAACCATGATTATCCACAGACTCACCAAAGTCTTGTTGTACCATTGAACTAGGTTGTACAATAGGTGTTCCATGATAGTTCATTACTTGGTATAGGTGGATATCACCACAACAAACAAAATCACAACCATCAAAAATGGATATGTCTTGTCCATCTTCAAATTCAAAACCAACATTTGTTTTTAAACCAATAAGTGGGTCGTGATATAAACCAACGTATCGTTTGTCACCATACTGTTCTCTTGCCTCCTCTATGTTAGGTCTCTCAGAACCTTCCATGTGACCGTATAGACACCAAACAATATTATCATCCTCATAACACCCTGTATGTTTTAAAAACTTAAGTCTATTATCTCCCATAGTTTCTATAATGGGGGTTAAGGCATCCATTCTATCTAAGTTATTAGCTAAAAAATCATGATTACCCAAGATAACAATGGTATCTGCCATATCACAACAACCTTTAAATAACCAAGTAACAATATTAATTAACTCAGGTGTCATCTGATTTTTAGAATGAACAATATCTCCAGCAATAACAATTCTAACTTCTTCTCTAGTTAGTTCATTATCTTCCATATGTTGTTTTACAGAACTAAAAAACTTTTCAATTTGTTCTCTATATTCATCATGTCTTTTATAAAGTCTGATGTGAATGTCTGCACAGTGGTATAAATGTTTTATCATAATTTAAATTTATTTAATTTTTGTGTCGGTTTAAAGTCCTTTGGTTTTTTTTCTTCTAAAAATAATAAAAGTTGTTCGGCAATTAATTGTTTAACTTCTCGTACAGGGTCGGGTAACGGTACAAAACCACCTGTAACATCATTAGATACTTCGGGTATTATTTTAATGTGTGGTATGACTTCATTTTCATAAATAACTTTTCTAAATGGTTCGAATGATTCTGGAGAACACATAATAGTGGTTAAACTAAAACCCAAAGGACCAAATTCTTCTAAAAACCATTCTTCTATTTCATTCATTAATTCTAATTCTACCTCTTAATTTTTTCTTATCAATTATATCATGATGATTAAATGTTATTATTGGTATGTCTTCCTCTGTATTTTCTACTGTGATACCATAAGTAGGTTGTTCTCTACAAACCCATATTTCATTATAAGGGACATTGAAATCTAATAAAACTTCCCATCTATTACATAATGAACCTACCTTTCTATCATTACCAACCCATCTATTTAGTGAAGGGAAGTACTCAACCAAACCCATCACCCAAAATTCAGAACCTAACCTAATAGTATCAGCTCCACCTTGGTGTGTATTATGGTGGATAATGTTTGACAACATTTGTATCTTAGTTAATAGGGTTCTATCCCAATCTCTTTGTGTCCAAACGGTTCTATCAGGTGGGTTTGAGTTCCATTCAAGGTTAAAACTAAACTTTTTTTCAGTAAACTCATGTTTGATTAAACCTTTTTTTATCATAACCTAAATTCTTTAATTTCTTTTAATGGTGTAAAATCATTATCCACCCTATAACCATGTTGTCTAAATAAAGCATCAAAAAGAAGTTTTCTTAATTCACTATCACTAACAGAAAAATCCATAATCTTTTCTAAGTTTAATTCTTTTATTTCAGTCTCTCTACCAAATCGTAACACGTCAAACTTGGTAATTAAATCTTCAGTTGTATAACAAGGTGTTAAACTATAACCTAAATGATTATAATTTATTCTAAACCATCTTTTTAATATCTGATACATATCTATTATAGTTTATGTTTATTTATCCATCTTAATGGTTCTATCCCTTTCTCCGATTTCCACTGTTCAACAAATAAGCTACACAAGTTGGATTCAGCATCAATATCGTTGGTGAGATTCAAGTCTGATACTATTTGTCTATTTTCAATAAACCAATCATCTAATTGTATGATAAAATTTTTAACTTCACCGATTGAACCACCCTCTTTATATATTCTATGTACAATTGGGAATACTATATTTGTTAAGGTACTATTATGAATATAATCATCATTATCTAATATACAGATAGTTAATGTCTCAAATTTAAATGCTACCACATTTTTGAGGTGTTCGGGTATTTGCTCCAAAAAACCTAATTCTTGCCATTTTTGTTTTATTTCTTCTATATTAAACATTATAATTCATGTTTTTTAATAAATTTATTTGGTTTAACTGAACCAGTTTTGATTTGTTTATACACATCAGAAATCTCCCTACATTTTTGACTTTCGCAGTTTGTTGTACTATAATAAGCTTCTTTATCTAAAAATAATCTTTCTGGTAACATACAATCAAACTCATCCACAAACTGTTTTATAGTTTCAGAAGGGTCTAACATTTTGTGTGATGTTATAGTTCTTTTAGAACATAAATCACCACATCTCTCATGTACTTTTTTCCGTATAAATTTACGTTCACTGTTAAGTGGTGTGACTATTAGAGCAGCTTTATCAGCGTTTTCCAACAAGAAATTCACTATTTCATTTATTAACCTAGTTGTTTTACCTGAACCTCTTTCTTTAACTTCTAAATACATATCATATTACATCTCTTGCATGTTATTCCAATCGTATTTTTCTAGTGTCTCTAACATATCGTCCGCATCTACTAAGTCTTGGAAGGCTTCCTCAACGTTATCGTAGAAGTCACCTGTAGAGTGGTCACCAATTCCAACGGATTTATTCATTAACAATTCTAAACTTGTTAACGCTTTCTCTCTTTTATCATTAGCTTTCGCTTTCAACATTTTTAATAATCTTTCTTTCATTGTATTTTTTTTTAGTTTATTATCTTACCATATCTACTACATTATTATCTATACTATCTTCAGTATATACCTCTATCTCTCTCCGTAACCTACCATCAATCTTAAGTTTGTCATATCTTTTCTGTGCTTTTTTCTTCCACCATTCAAAGATATGTTCTACTTCATGTTTATGAAAATTTTGACCTTCTTTTAAAGGTATTTCACCACTAGAATTAATATGTTCCTTAACATTATCAAAACCAAAGTTTGAGTAGTAATATCTTTTTTTAGTTTTAGCTTTCATACTACTTTTTGTAAAAGCTAAAAATTCTTTATAAGAATCTTCATCATAATGTTTTAGATGGTTTTTTAGTATCGATATAGCTTTATTAAATTCTCTCATTTTAGGTCCAGAAGGTACTGGGTCAATAATATTGTTCCTCCACTCTTCTTTACCATAAAAATGTCTCATTCTTGTTCTAATTGGTGCGTAAACTTCTTCCGTTGGGAATAAAAATAAATTAGACTCTGTCATGTCTTGATATCTTATTAGGGGTTTCATACCATCGTATTGGCTAACCCCTTTCATGTCACCATATAAAGAGGTGGTTTCAAAGAAACAAGGTTCTATTTTTTCACCATACTTTTCTTTTAACATTCTTCTCACCTTGTGTGAACATGCTATAGCTGCTAGTAATTTACCACCTAGATAGTTGAAACCGAATGGTTGTACAGGAACTATAATAGCTCCATTTATCATATGTCTATTTACTTCAGTCGCTTGTAAAGTTTCACCAAAATAATTATTTCTAGGTTTAATAGTTAATACTGGTGATGCTACCCTAACAAACCCAACATACTTACCACTATTTCTTTCTTTAACAGCTAAAGATATTTGTCTACCTATTTGTGATTCTAGTGGTAGTGATGTTACAATTTGTACTATTGGGTTGAATTCTGTCCCTGTCATCACTTCGATATCGAACTCCATGTCTTTAGGTTCGATGTCGTAATCATCAAACATTAAATGCATATATTTGTTATGGTCTATACCCACTATTTTTTCTTTTTTTCTAGATAAGAAGTAGTCTTGTATCGTATCCAATTCCTTATAAAAATTAACGAAACTATCTCTAATATCGAAAGTCTCTTCTTTGGAAAACTGAAAAGGTGAGTCTGGGTCCATGACCTCATACTCTTTTTCCATTGTTTCTTCTACTTGTTTTAATTCTTCATATGTATCGTTAAATAACTCTGAAAATAAACTTAACTGGTTTGGATCTACATATTTCATTTTTTTTCTATTGTTTTTTAAAAGTATAAACAAAATATTTTAAACTTTAAACACTTAAAACAATATTTATATTCTGTAATATTATTGACTATGAATAGAGTAATTTTAATAGATATAGATGGTACCATTTGTGATGACATAAAAAATGAAGATTCTCACTTATTCGGACAAGCCAAACTTTACCCAAAATCTTTAGAAATAATAAATAAATGGTATGAAAAAGGTGATGTGATAACTTTTTTCACCGCTAGGAAATCAAAAGACAGAGAAGTAACTGAAAATTGGTTGAAAGAAAAAGGCTTTAAATATAATGGTTTAATTATGGATAAACCTAGGATTAAAGATGGTCAAGAATACTTTTGGATAGACAATAGGCCAGTGAATGGGGTTAACTATGTTGGTAATTGGTCTGAACTAGTTGAGGTAGAGTCTAAAATCAAGTCCTTTCAATAAGTTTAGAACCATAACACTCTAAATCATTATTTTCAACTTTCCACAAATTTTTTTTACCTTTTGACATATGACAATTATGTCTCTTATTTTTTCTTATAGAAAAATCTATAATCATATCATTATGTCTGTTCCTTATTTTGTGGGGACATTCTTTACAGTGCCTTTTCATAAAGACAAATATAGTAAAAATTTTATTAAAAACTTAAATATCCTAAATTAAATGATAAAGACCATTGTAATTTTGTTAAATCACAACCCATAGTATTAAATTGTACTGAAGTAACAAACACATCTGAATTACCTAAAAAGAAATCAGTTATTTGTGTATTACTTGGTAGGGTAACTTCTAAATTATTTATTTCATAGAAACCATCTGAATCAAGATTAGGTAATTCATCAAATGATTGTCCTAAACTTAAATCGTTAAAGTATATATTACTTAAATAATATCTAGAATTAGGGTCACTATCTACTAAACCTAGAGAATTTTGAGCTTTTATTGTACCATTTGTAATAGTGTGTGTTCCTAAAGAACTACCTTCTGGTCCGTCTAATTCTAAGGCTTCATCACCAGAGTTAATAATAACAAAATTATCTAAAGTACCACCCCATCCTTGGTCTGTGTCTATCGCGTCATCTCCAGCATTCAATATAACAACATTGGTTACATCAACCGTTCCACCAAACCATTCTATACCATCATCTTGATTGGCTACAACCTCTATATTTTCAATGATTGTACCATTACCCACACCACCAAGTGTTAATCCATTGATTTCGTTTCCTTCTCCAATGTTGGCTCCACCATGTCTGATTGATATGTACCTTAATACACCAGAATTATCTGATGGATTTGTTCCACCATAAAGTCCGTTAACATCCGAAGCTGGAATACCTTCTATTTGCATTGATACTCCTGTCGCTGATATTGGAGCTCTACCTAATACGATTAATCCACCCCATAAACCATTTAAATTTGGGTCTAAGTTAGGACTGACCATTTGTCCATATACAATCTCGTCTGCTATTGATGTGAATATTATAGGTTCATTTTCTGTTCCTTCCGCCATTAACTTACCTCCTCTGGCTATTATTAAAGCTGTTGCGTTTGGTCCTGTACCAGCCTCTCCTTTGATAACTGTTCCAGGTTCAATAATTAAAGTAACCCCATCAAGTACAGTAACACGATTGGCTAAAACATATGTATTGTCTTTAGTCCATGTCGTATTTTCAACTATATTATCTGTGATTACTTGTAGTTGTGAAGAAGCTTCGTATTCACAACTTCCATCATTTTTTTCTGCGTGTACATTGTAGTTTATTGCTGTTGGGTCTGTACACCCTTCTTTTTTACAGCTTGCTAACAAAAGGATTAACGATAAAGTGATTAAATTTAAAATTCTCATAAAACTTATTTTTACTAATAAATAATAAAAAAATTTATTAAATACAGTCTTTTATATTAAGAAATTGTTAAAGAATTATTAAAAAACTCTGGGTACTTTTTTATAGGTATTATTTTTGTCTGTTTGTACCCCACTATTTGTCCATTTAATATTATAAATTCCGAAATCCTCTGGTTCTTCCCTCAAGTCAAATTTTATATTTGTGAATTCTAATGCACGACCTTTTTGTGCTAAAATAGAAACAATGTGGTGATTTCTTTCATTTGATCTGTTTAAGGGTATATCTAAACCATTTTCATCTAATATTTGTATTCTAAAACAAGGGGCTTTTGGGAAAAGTTCTAAAGACCATGTAGACATAGTATTTAACTTTTCATTAATCGTTCTTTCTTCATCCCCATGAAATTCTTTCCAGCATCTCCAAATAAATAATTGTAGTCTAGCATAAAAATGAAATTCTGAGTCATTAAATTTTCTAATCATTTATTAAATATTTTAGGTATTTTCTTATAATCTACTTTTCTTTTGGAACCCCTCGTCCAACTCACGTTGAATATTTCATAATCTTCTAATTCATCATTAATATTAAAAATAAAAATACGTGGAACCATTTCATTAGATACTGAAAGGTTTAATTCTATTGTTTTTTCATCTTCACCTAGGTAATATACCATCCAATTGTCAATAGGTAATAAATTATCTTTTGAGAATAATTTACCAGCCCAAGTACCCACAAGTTCTTTATTTATGGGTTTTTTATTTTCACTACCAGCACCATATACACTCCAACACCTATAAAAAAAAGACCTTAGAGTACCGTATAATATAAACTCATATTCGTTAAACTCTTCCTCCATTTTTCTCTTGTTTTTCTAACCAAAAATCTAAAACTTTTTTAGCTTCATAACCCATATAGTTAACGGGTATTATTTCAAACTCGTAATCTTTTTCTGGATTGAGGTAAAATAAAGCCATTCTACCCACTTTTTTTCTAGTTTCCATTTGGAACATATAAGCGTAGATTGACATTTGTAATGCGTAGACATTAAACTGACAATCAGATAAGTGAGATACTGGTTTTTTCAACCATTGACCGTACTGTGACATATAGTTTAGCTTTTTATTTGTCTTAAAATCCCAAACATTAAAATAGTCACCACAGTCTTCTATTATGTCAGCGGTACCAGCTAAAGAATGTTTTTCAGAAAATAAAATTGTTTCTGGGTAGATAATTCCTGTGTTCATTGGGTCTATCTTTTGGAACTTTGTTATAATCTCTTTTTCGTAATCACTCTTAGGAATATAAATCTTATCTGCCAACAAATATCTTTCTAGTATTTCGTGAACCTCAGTACCATATTCATTAGCTTCACGATTAATACGTTCCCACTCAGTTAATATTTCTTCTTTAGACATACCAATATATTCTGGTTTTTTATCTTCATCTGATTGTAAGGATATCGCTCTAGCAACACCCTCTGTATCAAAATGAGGTTCTAGTAAAGAAAGAACGGTTGTGACAGACTTATATTTAACTTCAGTGTCTTTATGTATATAAACATGTTCTTCGGGTTCTAACCAAACTTTTGATTCTCTTTTACTCGCCATCTATTATTTTTTTAATTTCAAAATCTTTTTTAGTGGAACAACTATCACAATAACTAATATTTAGTATTTCCTCCAAATCATCATCCAAACCGATTAAAGCCTCAGAATTACCTATATAGTTAATAACTCCTTGATGACCTTCTAGTCTAAATCTCTCTATTAATGCCTCCTTATTGATGTATTTTTTATTAAAACTCATTATTTAAATTTAAAATTATCTATTCTTTTTTTTGGTTTAATGGTGTCGTATACTCTACCATAGTATTGCCAATTACTTTCAACTTTACTCGGATAAACTTTACCGTTATTTCTATTCTCCAATAAAAAATATTGCGTACCGTCTTGGGTAAAGATATCTAATATCTGGAAAGTCATTTTACCTTTTGGTTTTTTTATTATGTAATTGACCTTTAACCCCATTATAATTCACTTTCTTTTAAATGAAAAGAAGTTTTCATAGTGTTAATCACACCCTCACGACCATAATCTTCTTGTATCTTAGCTATGTCATAACCTTCTTTTAATTTAACTATTTTAACCCTACCGAATAACTTACCAACGTTCAATTTAGCGTAGTGTTTTTTAGCATCTAACCAAGCATCTGAATCTAAAAGTATTATTATATTACCACTAGTTTTATTAAATAGTGATTCCATCAACTTATCAGATATTTTTTTACCTAGTATTGGTATTGAGTTGTAAACCACCATGTGGTCAAACGGACCTTCTACCAAATATATATCCGAATCCCAATTTAAACAACACTCATTAAATATTATTTGTTCTTTATCTGAATCTGGGTTTAAATATTTAGGTCTCGCATTAACATAAGTCCTAGTTACCCAATAATTAAGTTCATCATTAATATCGTAAGAAGGTATAACAACCCTAGAATCGTATTGGCCACCATTCACAAACCCCATCTTTCTTTTGATGATTAATTTAGGATCCATCTTCCTTTCCTTAGTTAAGTAATTCCAAGCTTGTTTATATAATAATGATTTAGGGTTACCCTCTTCGAAACTAACATACTCTTTTGGTAATGTTAGGTTTTCTATTACGTTTTTTTCTTTTAGTTTGGATTTAAAGGTACTTAAATCAAAACCAATCATCTTAAGTTTTTTGATTTGGTTTGAGTTTGCGAATGATTTAAATAACTTTTTTAAACCACCTTTCGTACCATTTACTTCACCACATGCCCAACAATGATAAACACCCTCAGCTAAATTAACCTCAAGATTACCTTTACCATCACCATCATAATCACCTTTTTCAGCTGAACATACTGGACAATCGAAAGCGAATTGTTGTTTTGATTCGTTCTTTTTTTTAGGTCTACCTAAAACGTCTATTAATATACCATAAATGAGTCTATTCTCAGCCATGGTGTAAATATAATAAATTAATTTGGAATAATAAAGTGGTGTTGTTAGTTTTGGTTACAATTCCACAATCCATCCTTACACATAACAGCTCTAACACAAGTGTAAGCATCAGTCATATCAAAGTTTTCTTTTTTAAGTGTATTGTTTTTTGTATACTCCCAAACAATCTGTGGTTCTAAGTTAGCAACCTTTTCTAGTATAACATTCTTCTTATCTATTTCCCAAGGATAACCACCAAATAAGACTGGTTTTTTCTTCTTAATCTCTTTTTCTGGGTAAGGTTCACCTTTTTTATTAAACTTCCTTACTTGCATTAATTCTGGAAAAGAATATGCTCTAGCATCATAAGAAGAAACAAAATCTGGTATAACATTTAAGACTTCAGAAACTACTTTAGATATCATCCCATTAAATTTTAATAGTGTACCCACAGTATAAACGTTATTACTATTTAAAAGTGGTTCCTCTATAATAACCCTCTCAATATCTAGTTCAATATACCTAGTTATTAATTTTTCAAAAGCATCTACTTTTTTAAATAATTCTTCTAATTTAGTTTCTGGTTTTGGTTTGATTTTAGGTGTGATGTGTGTTAACTCAAGTAATTTACCATCTCCTTCGAAAAGAGCGATACCAATCGTTTTTGTTGACACGTCTAAGCCTAAAACCCTACCAGGTTTATTTTTTGATTCCATTTAAAAACATTTTAAAAAACTTTATAACTTAATATTAGCGTTTAAGACTAATATCTCGTCTCTTTCTTTACTAAGTGGTGTTTCTGTCACACCCTTAGCCACTAATTTACCCTGACTATCGTAAAAGTCAACATAAGTGATGTAAATTTTACCATCACAAGCTTGTGGGTCGTAAGTTGGGTTCGTAGAAGTGGTGAATTCGTTTTTACCAGCTATTAACGTCATGTCTAATCCTTGTTCCACATCATAAGATACGAAATTTGTACTAGCCGCACTTACAGGGAAGGTAGCTCCAGTAGTACTAGTACCACCTGTAGCACCAGAAAAATTAAACCCATCTACTAGGTCTTTATTAAAAATGGTTATTTTACCCCCTAATAAATCAACAACACCAACTGGTTGGTCATAAAAATAACCATTTACCGTATCTGTTATTAAGTTAAATGGGAATTTTTTATTTACAGTATAAGGACACTCATTACCAAAACCTGTTGCCCATGAATTAGTTGTTGATACTGTACTCGCACTTATGTTTGGTTTCTTAACGTCATCTGAAAATAAATAAATCAAACCACTACTATAAAAAGAATTACTATCTTTAGGGTTTACACCATTCTGAAATGATAATCCTTGTGAAATTTCAGTTGTTACTTTTTGTGAGTTTTCGGATAATAAAGTATCCATAACAGAACAAGAACAAGGTCCTACAGTATTTTTTCTATCATAAAGTTCTGTTTTCAAATAGGAACCATAAAGTGATGTCGTACTTAAACCAGAAAAACTAGTACCACTATAGGAAGGATCTAATGGGATATCTAATTTAAAATTTAAACCATCAATACCAGACTCAAAAGAATCTTTAGCTATACTAGCAACAATAACATTATCACCCACTTCTTTAACTAAGTATTCCAAAGCTGTACCAGAAAGACCCCCATCAACATAAGGTGTTATAAACTCTTCCTCCATTCTATTATTAACAGGTAAACTAAATAAGGGTCCTAACCACAAATGTGAATATGTGGTACCAGACTTAGGGCTTAATATAAATTCTAAGTCACTACCAGAAACTGTTTTTAAATTATCTTTAACTACCTCTTCAGTGTAACTAATACTATCAATCGGTTTTATTAATTTTCTCATTTTTATTTATTTTTATCTGTTAAGATACACCTAACATCCATTTATTATTTTTACGTGTAACATAAACACTATCTACATTTGGGAAGGCCATTTTTTGTAATTCGAAATCTTCATTATTTGATTTGTATACGAACCTACCGAACTCTGAAATAGATATCCCATAAAAATTAGTGGCTCCTAAAGAGGCAGAGTTAGGTGTGAATGAGTCTGGTATATTAAAAATATTTTTACCATATATTTTACCTTGGTTTAGACCTAATTCATCACCTCTAGAATATTGTGTACAAGAAGTACAATTTTGACTGAATAATGTGTATGTTTGTTGCATTTTATTATTAATTTATTTTTGTAAAATCACTAGAACCATTCCAATTAGATTCATCTAAATCTAGTGTTAAATTTAATTTTAACTTAGCTGGTCTTGGTTTAAATGTGTCATCGTTAACCATAACATCCATGTTTATTGTAATAACCTTTGTATTAGAATCAGAAGCTGAATCAGTACCATAGAACTCAAACATGTTTTTAGCCGCTGTAATACCAGATTCTAATAAATTATTAAACCTAAAAATAGGTATATTAACATTATCTCTGTAAACGATATTTCTATCCATTTTAATGTTATGGTTTATGCCATTAAAATTAACTGAAGGTATAATGTTTTTATTAGTTTGATAACTATTTTCATTTAAATTTTGTATCTGAACACTAGTACTATCAGTTCTGTATAAAATATTGTTTACTGGGTATAGTTGAATGGTGAGTCCACCATTTTGTGTTACCGTATTGGTTGAATTAGATTTATAACTACCTATTGTTAATTGGAATGGTGATTTGAATCTATTACTATCATAATTAACAGTAGTACGACCATCATTTTTGGAAACAAAGGTATTTACAAAAGTTTTATAGTTATTATAATCTCTATCAGTTTCGAAAACATAATTTAAATTATAGTTTTTAGTATCCCATAATCTATACTCACCAAAAGCATTCTCAGTATACTCATAAACATTAACGAAGTCATATAACTTAATAAATGGTTCATACTCTCTAGATGTGTTTTCTATGTTATTGTTAACTTCTCTTAGATTTTGTAAATAATTACCTAAATAAACTGTTACATCTAAGTTCTTATATTCTAAATTATCACAATCATTGACGAAAACAATGTCTGATTTACTTATTGTTATTTCACTAGTCTCACCGTCTTTATCATTACCAACAAAATCTAAAACTTCACCACCATTATATAATGTTTTTAAGTCCTCACCATTTACTGATGAAACTAAAACAGATGAATCTACTGTTTGATCATAATTTATACCCTCATCGGTTAGACTAAAATATTTTATATCAAAATTACTTTTAGGATCTAATAATCTAGATACACCATACCTAGTTAGATAAGTTTTAAATCCTGCTGTACTTACTTCTTCAAAAGCCATTTTTTAATTTTTATATATTATAGGACTCTTATTACCATTGTAAATAGTAGTATCGGAATTACCCTGTGTTTCTACCACCATTTCTGGTTCCTTTATTATGTCATACCTAACACCATCGTCTGAAAAACTAAAATATTTGAAGCCTATATCTCCATTATTTATTAGTTTTTCTTTACCATATTCGGTTAAGATTAACCTAACTTTTTTATTTATATTAACAAACGCCATTAAAAATCTAAAGCTACTTCTAATATTATCGTTGTTACATTTGTTTTTTCAATAGGTGTTATAAACTTACCTATAGCTACTAAATTACCAACGTTATCATACACACCTAATTCTGAAATATGGACATTTTTACCACTGTTAACAAAAGTAGGGTTTGTTGAATTATTGAACTGTGTTGGTGGTATAGTAAAGTTGAATAGTGTTCTATACTTAGTTTCAATACCAGAAGCTTCCATGTTACCATAAAAGAAATATTCATCACCAAATTGTAATATTTCTGTTTCACCTATTTCTGGTATATTAATATAGTCATCTAGATTAAATGTTGAACCACTGTTGGTAAATAAATCCTCTGTTATTGTATATGTTGTACTCTCTAAATTAGTTGGGTCTATTTTATCACCTAGTGAATGACCGTTTATACTAGCTGTATAATCTATTTTAGTCCAATTAGCTGGGTTAGGTGCGGTACCCGATGGTACTCTTTGTATTAACAATTCGAAAGTGTCTGCGTACCAACCAGTACCACCAGAAGCCATCATATACGGTAACTGTCCTATTGGGAATATTACGTCTATGTCTTTTCTAGAAGCGTCTGGAGCACAAGGTTCACTACTAACTCCACCAAAAACAACTGGTGTTACATTTTGACAGTGTAATCCCGTTGTGTAACCACTACCACCATTAGACATTATATAACTAATATAAACATCTTGTGTTTGGCTAAAGAATCCGTTTGGGTTAGTTGTTAAACCATACTCTAACGTTGGTAGAGTCCAATTCCTATTGGATTTGTATGATAAAGCAGCAACTAACTCTTGATTGTCTAATGTTATTGTTTGTAAATCTGGAAACAATCTACCAACTGAAATGGTTGGTGTGTTAGGGTCTACTAAATTATAGTATCTTATATCAGTGGCGGTACCGTTTAATGTTACAGCTTCAGTACTACCTGTTGCTACAAAATTATAACCTATTAAATCTGCTGTTCCAGAACCTAAAAACTCTCTTCTATGCCACATTAGTGTAGGCATTTTAACTATAGGTGATTGGTCTATAGTTGTATCTACATAAAATTTTTGTCCGTATATTTTTTCTGGTTGGTTTTCACAACTTTCAGAATTAGAATAGTGTAGTATTGATATGGAATTTATGTTATTGGAAAATCCGTCTTCATCATCGTTTAGTTGTAATTCTGATGTATATCCATAATACTCTTTAGAACCTACAAAAGATTCTGAACCATAACTAGCGAAACTTTCATACACCGATGTATCAACACCAATTATATTATCAGACCAAACATTATTCATATTCCAAACGGTACCACCAGAATAAATTCCTGTATCGAAAGTATATCCACTAGATGGACCTGGATAAAATAAGGTTAATGCTTTATTTGATGAGGCTGAACTACTGAAATCTGGTAAGTCTCTATCAACTACAACTGAAAGTGTGTCAGCTGAAACCGTACCACTTAATGATTGTACTTTATACCAAAGATAAGGTACTGGTGTTTCTACTTCAACCACACCTTTATTTTGTGTAATTGTTATATCTGGATTACTCATTTTAACCATCATATAATCACCTACCGAAGGTTCAGTACTACCAGACTGATAATCTGAACCTTGTAATACGTTAACTAAATTAGTACCGTTCATACCAGATATTGGTATGAATGTATCTGCTTGTACAACATAATTAGAATTTGTGTAAGCGGTAAATTCTATTGGTGTTCCACCACTAAAATACTCAAAGAAACCTTTTTCTGGTGAGTTAATGACATTAGTCAACTCTATCGGTTGTAGTGATGAGATCGACACATTTGGTGTTAAAGCGTTATTAGTTGGTAAAATAGCTGTTTTTATATTAGGTTGATTAGATTTCGGTTTTAGTATATTTTCTAAAGCTAAATCGTAATTGGTACCTAAAGTACTGTAATCAACTTCTGAATCACCCAACCTATATGTTGTGAAATTTAGTTGTCCAATGGATAAAAGTTCTCTACCTTTATCTGTTAATCTAGCGTTAACAAACGCTCCTGTATTTTTACTTATATAACTCATCTCTTATAAATATAGTCTTAGTAAGAATTTATCTTATTATTAGTAGAGAACTTACCAACCCTACTAACATTACTTGTAGTAAATATATTGTCTAATATGCCAGAATAAACCTTTTTACTGGTAACTCTCCATATATAATCTTTATTAGCTTCCAAATCTTGTGGTATTGGTGTACTGTAAAGTGTAGTATTATTTATATAATTAACGGTGATACCAGTAGTCACACCAGATGATGTAAATTTTGGGTCATTACTCTCCGTTATATCTACAATGAACTCCCCATTTAATCTTTCACTAACAACAGTTTGGTTTAAAGTTTTCCACTCTAAAACACTCTCTTTTATCACAACTTCATAATCACCTTCTAATTTCCCACTAGAAGAGTAAACAATATATATTATATCACTGATTGATAATGATAGACTATTAAAAATGACTCTATTATCAACCGAGATACTCATGTAGTAATCAATACCATAAGTTAGTTTAATACCATTTAAAAATAAAGTCATTTCATTTTCTGGATTATTTGGTTGGTAATCTAAATAGTATTCGTACTTACTTTGGTCTGTATTGTAATAAACTTTATCAGTTGTTGTGACGGCGGAAGTAACACCACTAGTTACAGCTGATAACACTTCATACTGTTCAGAATATATACTATCTAAATCTTCTTGACAATCTAAATAACTAGCTGTAATAGTATCTCTATTAGGGTCTAAAGTTTGTGTTAATTGTATTATTGTATCAGCACTTATAGAATAATCAGACTCACTTAACGTAATACCATTTACAGATATTAATAGTGTGTTAGGTGATGGTTTAGTATTAATAGTGAATAAAGATCCATCTATCGGTGAAATAATTAAAGTTTCGTTTACAAGTCTACAAGTATCATCCAAATCTTCTTTAGAAGGTACAGCAAATGTGTATACTGGATTGTTTTCACCCGTATTTGGATCACCTAAATTACTTCTAGTAACTAATAAATTTTGTGGTGTTCTACCAACTTCTTCTTGAAATGGTCCTAAGATGGGTTTTTCTGGGTTTAATAAAGTAACAAAATATAAACTACTACCAGAGAAATAAGTGTTACCTAAATTATTTTCTGTATATCTTTCACGGTAAAAACAATCTTTTTTAATAAAACTAAAATTACTGTTTAAAACATACTCCTCATCTTTTAGAGGTAATCTAAGTGTTTTCTCATCAATTAAAATAGTAGAACCAGAATAACCATTAACAGTTATACCGCTAAACTCTATTGAATCACTAGTAGATGGGGTGTCATCAAAAAGTTGTGTTTGAACCGAAAAATTAGTATTTGGTGGTAACCCTATTGGTGTGGGTTGTACAAAATCTTCTGAAACTCTAGGATATATCTCAAACTGGAAATCACCAGTATAAGCACTTAAAGTTTCTACATTACCAGTGAAAACATAATCAAAACTCATACTAGAATCACTAACATTAAAAACCCCTTTTGAGGTTTCGGTCAAACCTGTCATTATCTTAGTTAGGTTGGATGTATATATAGGTCCACTAAATATTTCAGTACATATATTAACATTACTATTCACATTGTTAATTGGGAATAGTCCATAATCTTTTTTTATCTCCTGAATTATTAACTCTTCCGAAGGTATTAAAGGTATTATATTTTGATTACATAAACTCATAAAACTTTAATTTTAACATTCATCATTAGGTGTTTTATCCGTATTAAATTTAACATATTTAGTTCTACTTAATATCTCTTCACCTACTTGTGTTGGTAATTGTTTTCTTATATAAATAGGTGTGTCAGTGTATAAATAATGTTTACCGTTAACAAATGGGTAATCAACACCTAAAGTTCTATTTTCAGAGACCTCTAGAAACCCAATACTTAATAAATCTCTCCAAGATATCGTACCATTGTTATTTATTTGTGCGTAGTCTGGATATATCTCATTATCTTTATTCGGTACGGTTTCTATAGCATCTGAATAATCTCTTATTTTTATTTTTTGGTGTAATTGGTAGGTATACCCATTTTCATCACTATAAGTAACAGCTTGGTTTCCCGTTTCGGTATCTATTTGAATGGTACCGTCTGTATTATAAAGTTTTATTTCTTGTGAAACCCCAAATCTACCTGTAGCATTAGACAATACTTTCTCACTTAAAGTAGCTCTATTGTAAGAAACAAAGTCTCCGATATACCTACTACCAACATTTGGTTTTGAGATAGAACCCGCCGTATTGGGGTCACCACCGTCAGCAGTATCATTCCAATAAGATAGAACTTGTAAAACCATTGGGTCTCCATCTAAATTAGGTTTTTGTATGTTTTTATTAGTATCTAAAATACTATAAGTATTTCCCCAACCAGGGAAACCATCAAAATTACCACCATCTCTACAACTAGATCTTTTTGTTGTGGTTAAGTATAATTCACTCAAAGGTCTATTTAAATTATCTTTTAAATTTTCCACATCTACATCTCTATCAAAATGGTATAAATATGTACTGGGTGAGTATGGGTCATCGAAAAGGTTTATTGAGAACCCAGCTTTATATACTTCACAATCTTTTATTTCTGTTAAAACCTCTAAATCCCTATAGTAATACTCTGATGGAACACCATCAGAAAATCTATATTTTAAATCTCTATTTATTATATCTGTGGTGTTATCAATACTCGTATAATTATATTGAATCACAAACTCATTAACATTAGGTGTTGATATTATTTTATATAGGTTATTTATTGGGTCTACTGTATTATCTCTAATTTCAACAAAATCATTAACCCTTAAACCATGTGACTGACTAAATATTTTTATATATGTCAAAGTTGTTGGGTTTATCTGTTGACCCTTTTTGTCACATCTCTGTAAACCAGTAATATCTTTACTACCTAAAAACACTATGTCATCCGCTGAGGGTTCAAAAACGGTTTTACCCAAACCAAAAAATGGTGGTGCTAATACCTCACTACCGTTTGGGTCTGTTGGTATTTTATACTCTAAATCTAATATTATACCATATTCCTCATTACCAATCTCAAAATCAAATACTCTATGATAACCAATATAATCATACGTATTCACATTGTTGTCAATAAAGTTAGTTATAGGACTTAAATAAATAAAATCACCAATATTATCAACACCGTGTCTTTGTGATGTTCTTATTAATACTTTATACTTAATTCCTTGATTTGGTACCCCTTCGATAGGTCCAGAACTAGTACTGTATGGTATTAACTCTTTTATTTGAAACCCTCTATGTGCTTTAGTACTGGTATTTATTGTGGTGTTTGGGAAACCAGATGTATGAACCAACCTAAAATTATTTTTATACTTAGGGTAAGTTATTTGAAAAACCCAAGTCCTAGGTAAAAATAAATTATCCACTTCTTCTGGTGACCACGCATCTTCTGGTATAACACCACTAAGACCATTACCAGGTATAATAGTGTTGTCGGTTAAAATATTTAGTTTACCATTTAGTCTGTATTTTTTAACTTCGTTTCTTTCTATGTTGGTTTGTTCAAAAGCGTCTATCACATTCACCTTTTTGTCTGGCTCTAATAAAGCTCTCTTAGATTTTATTTCTAAGGGTATAAAACTCTGTTCAGGCAGAGATAAAGCATTCTTTAAAGAAGGTGTCAAAATTTTTATACGATAGTCTACATTACTCATTCTATAACTGTTTTTAATCTTTCTAAAATGTTATTGTTTTTATCCAAACCAAAATAGAAATAATATCTACCTCGTTGACTTCTTTCACCACTAGTACCCTCATTATACCATAATATGGTTGAGTTACCATTAGTACCAGAATTTGGATTTAATATAGCAAACCCATTGTCGGTTATGTCTTGAGTTTGTAAACGATTTAATCGGTTTGGGAAATCTATACCACCATTAGAAGTCTCACTACCTCCTCTGAGTAATAGAGTTTGATTACCTTGTGGTATATTGTCTGGACTATCTGGATTCGTTGGTATTGGTGGGTTACCATATAACTCATTATTGGCACTAGTGGGTTGAATACCACCACCGAATGGTTTGAATATATATAAAATGTCTGTTATATCTAAAACACCAACACCATATGGTGTACTTGCGTAATTATGTATTTTAGTACTATTACCGTATTGTGAATATGCGGATGTACCAACAGCTACATTAAGATTGGTTGTGGGTTCGGAATCTGGATCGTATTTGAACTTGGGGAAGTATAAAGATCCAAAAACTGGTGACCAATCCTCCTGTGTGTTACCTATGTTTGAATGGGTTGAACCTTGTTGGCTTTTGTTTACTGGGTAACTCAGTCTATTATTAGCACCAGCTGAACCTAATATAGTTAGGTCTTTTATCTTATAAATATGAGTCATTCCAGCTGTATAAATCAGTCTTTTTCTATTAAGTAAATCATATCTATATTTAACATAATATATGTTGTGTAAAGCTGTAGAAAAGTCGTTTTGACCAAAAGCACCAGCGTTGGTTTGACTACCCCAAACATAAGTACTATACAAACCACCAGTTGGTACACCTTTACCGTCTTCACCATCTACTAATTCACCTTCTTCATTAGTAAATTTAAAGTCTGAATACATAGGTAACGGTAGTATGACGTTTCCGTCTTGAAATTGTTTTTGTATTTTTATTTCACCATCGGGAGCTCCTCTAGTACAAGCAACAGTTACATCTAAAGGTACCATATTATTTATAGACCTATAATCGTTAGAATTACCATCACCGATGTTGTTATTATCTACTCTTAAGAATCCACTACCATTGGTAAATGCTTGGAACACCAATAAAGCTGATGGTATAATTTTTTTATTTAAACTAAAGTCTAATCTAGTAATACCAATTTCACACTGTTCTAAGTCTCCCCAAAAAGGTATAACATCCACACTTATATTTTGTGACTCAATTTGTGGTAGAGAATCTAAGTTAGTACTACTAGGGAAACCAAGTTCAGTCGTAAACAAATCTGGAGAAAATCCTTGTGATATAAAATCATCTGGTGTTAAACTAACGGAACCTGTATCACTTAAATCCACATCCATATGTACTGTTTTAGTACCAGTAGGTACCCCAAATATCATATAGTCACCAGAAGCATTTGTTCTAGTACTTAATTTATAATATTTTTCATATACCTCTAAAAAAGTATCATCGTCTAAAGTTTCGAATTTAGTTGGTAATGTTCCTACTGGTGTTTCTGGACCAGAATTACCAATAACCTCTCTTTGGTATATAGAAAAACCACCTGGTCCTGATTGTCCTAATGATGGTATTTCTTCCCATGAACTACCAGTTACAAAAGTACCTAAAGATGTTATACTATAAGCATCGGTAACCTCATTTGGTTCTCTTTCATTACCATTACTATCATTCATTATTTTAACCCTCACAAAAAATCTTTTACCAACCCTAGGTAATAAATTATATCTAACACCATCTTCGTTTTGATCTATTGGTGTTGTGTAGGGATATAATTGACTAATTACTGGGTCTTCAGCGTCTTCATCTGTTAAAGGGATAAAAATAGAAACCTTAGCATTACCAATACCAAAACCATCATTCGCTATTACCCTACCAGCAACAACACCATAATCGGAACAGAAATTACGGTAAGCTTCTTGTTGGGTTATTTGTAAACTTAAAAAGTCTAAAGTATCAAATTCTTGTTCTAATTTTACACTTATATTTTTACTTAAACCAGGTTCAGTCCTTAATCTGATATTTTTATTAACTCTCATTAGTCTCTATTATGTAAACTTTTTCTTTGAATTTATCTTGGTAACTTTTTTGACCTTCTTTAAGTAATTCTAATTCACCTTGTCTTAAAGTCAATCTTCTAGAACTTAAAATAGAGTTATCTTTCTTCAAGAAAGAGGCTTTAAAATTATCGAATAAAATAGGAGCGTCAGTCTTATTATCAGAATAATCACCGTTTTTAGTTGAGGTTACTTTTTCTACTGATGTAACCACATTAGACCTTTTATTAATGTTTTTATTTCTTGTTTGTCTCGTTGGGACCCCATTAGTTGATCTTAAACCTAGGTCTAATTCACTAAAGTTATTTATATATCCACAAGGTTCTATTACTTCACAAATCTCATCTTCTCTATTAGACCACTTTTCACCAGAAACAAATATTGTTGTGGCTGGGACAAATTGTTCTATAAATTTAACCCAAAAGTTTTGGAAGTTCTTTTTATAATTTATTAATTCGTAAATAGAAAGTTCTTCTTGACAACCACTTAGGTTTATTGGGTAAAAATCATTTTCTATTGTTACTGGAGTGGTGGTTGTTCCACTCACACAAGTCTGGCCACTTAAAGTAAAACCACTGGGACATAAACTAGTTTGTCTAATACATTGGTCATTTAATAGTGTATAGCCTTCTGGACATTTTGGTTTTACCTTTTTCATGTTGAAGTTAAGGTAAAGTTCCTTACTATTTAAAACCAATCTACTATCGTTCTCATAAACACCAGATTGTTCAAAGTAATTAGTATATCTCCACGGTATGTCAGCATCTGGACTCGGTGCGAATGTTCTATTTATCGGTGTTTCTGTATTTCTAACCCAAGACTTTTTATTATCTACTACTTTTGTTAATTTAAATCCAGGACATTTTGTATAGTTTTCACTAACCAAACTATCTTGTTTTTGACAATTAACGGCTATATCATCAACAAATATGTCGTAATTACAACATTCTTTAAGGCCATCTAAAATTACTTTAACTTTAAATGGTGTGTTATCATTTAAGTTTATATTACTAGTAATAGTTGTCCATTGACAATACCCATCATTTGATAATGAATAGGTGTCTAAAGGTGTTGCTACCATTGTGGAACTATTATTAACACTATCACCACTATAAATCGCTAAAGAAGCTAATATATCTTGTCCGTCATTTGGTTCACATGAGACACTGTTTGGTCTTTCTATGTAAAAAGATGCTGTGACTGTTAAATTTGTACATTCTGGGTCCAATACTTGTATATCTGTTTCACTTAAACCTATTTGTACTGTTGGGTTTGGGGTTGGTGGGTTCCAATAACACACACCATTTAAATACTCCCAACCTAAATCAGAACCTAACACAGAACAACAAGCTTCACTTAAATTCTGAATACTGTTATTAGGTGCTGGTGATGGGGGTTCTCCACCTGTACCATCATCATCACATGGGTCTAATATTCCCTCTATCTCCTCAGATGGGTCACCAATACTTATGGTATTACCACCCCTTCTAAGTCCAAATCCACCCGTACCTAAATTTGATCTTCCAACAACAACGGAACAAGCTTGAGCTGATTCTTGTATTTGTGGGTTACAATCAAGTGAATTTGTTGTGTCTAAAAAATTACCAATAGGTACGTTAGTCGTTATTATAAAACCGTCTTGATTAGTGTTAGGTTGTATGTCAACAATATAAGACACATTATTTAAAAAGTTATCAATAGTTTGTCCGTTATAACTATTTGAAAAACAACTATTGGTTTCTATGGTAACATTACCACTATTGATTTGACCACCTACTTGGATATTGGGTAAATCTGATATGTTGAAAGTTAATAATTTTGTACCTTCTAAAAATGTTTGGTTGGAGTTACCTGGGTTAGTTAGTTCCGAATTGGTGTCTACGACCCTAAAATACCAAGAATTTATTGGAAAACAATCTTCTGAAGAACCTAGGTTTGTTTGTCCACCAGAGGTTTCACCTCGTCTAGTATTAAATGTAGGTAATGCAGACGCTACATCTATATTGGGATCGACTGTGATGGGTTGACTAGCATCAAATACTACTGTATCTCCTTGGTAAATGACTTGGTTTAGTGTTAATGTACAGTCTTCTTCCGTAAAATTAGTATCTTCTAAACAGGCTCCTAAAGTACCGTTTGGATTTAAGAAACCAGTAGAGTATGTGAAGCCC
>Ga0233415_10000287_pt1 | contig 24341 bp, 30 predicted proteins | sample Na_anoxic_12_MG_FD_188631 | JGI IMG/M metagenome (GOLD analysis project Ga0233415, IMG submission 188631) | Seawater microbial communities from Saanich Inlet, British Columbia, Canada - Na_anoxic_12_MG | ecosystem: Environmental > Aquatic > Marine > Inlet | place: Canada: British Columbia... | reverse complement strand
AATACTATGTAATGCAAATTTTGGAATCGGCAACCGATCACCACTACGTGTCCAGCCATCATCTTTAGGACCACCTGCGCACCAATCCACAAGATTCTCTTGGAATGATATCTCTGCACGTTCTGGAAGAAAATGAATCATAAGTAAGGGTTGAAATCCATATCGTAGTTAAGGCACATTTTACGACAACAATCATGAAGTTCTGGTTTGTCGCTACACCACTCCAATACATTGTCCCCAATACAAATATCCGTGTAAGGATTAAAGTTTTTAAGACACTGCCATCGTTTTCTGTAATTACGATGACCATGCCATAAGTGTTTTATGTTAGTGTCAAGATACCCAACACTTCCTCCAATGTAATCATTAAATGGCTTTCCCCATTCAAGATAATGCTTAATCATTTGAGGGTTTAATCGATTAAAGAACTCATCTTCCCATGCTCCCCAAATGCCAATGCAGAATGCCGTGTCAGAGCTTCCTGTTATCCAGTAATCATATACACCAAACTTTTCAATGACATCCCTCTGCACTCCCCAAGAAAAACCTGATGCAAATTTTGCACTAAGATCCAATAACCCTAGCTCCAAAGACCTACGTACTACTCCAAGCCTTGTTTCCCCTAGAACATCACCTTTAGACATCATTTGAACTGTGCCATAAGTCTGAGCCACCTTATAATCATCTAACAGATCATCCATCCTGTCGATCCAAGGATCATCAAACAATATATCAGCATCAATCCAAACAGCTTTATCAAACTTATCTGGCAACCTACGAATAGCCATGTTTACCAAAGTATATTGCTGCCAAATGACATCTTTGCAACGAACCTTGATAATATTTTCGCCAGAAAGCGTAAAAGGTTCGTCCCCAAATGCAGCTTCAACAACATAGACCGGAACATCCAGACCTTCTCGGAATCTAAGATAGTTCTTTAACTTTTGTTCATTCCCAGACGGGTTATAGTAATTGGTGACAACGGCAATCATAAAGGTATATAGTAACATGAGACTTGCAGTTATAATGGCGATTCACTACACCCATGGATGGACGCAGAGATTATGTAAATCATATATGGAACACATGGATCAACCTCTTATTGTGTTCGACAACAATCCTGTGGCTGATCAGTACGTTAAGAAGACCAGAGGTCTTCGTGGAGAAAGTCAAAGCTGGAACAAGATGTGTCAAGAAGAATCAGCATATGTGCGAAACCTTGACAGAACAACTGTCATTGATGTTCCTCGACCTACAGAAAGCACATACAAGTTACCAACACATGGAGATGTTCTCGATTTCGCATTCCAATGGTGTTTAGAGCAAAAATACGATGCCATCATGCACATTGAACCAGATTGTGATATTAAGAGCAACAAATGGCTCGATCAAATGGTTTCAAAAACTAAAGACAACTGGGTTGTTGGACAAGGTGTCATTCACAAAGAAGGCCCATATGTAATACCGCTTTGTCCGACACTATGGATGATACAAGAAACTCTTGACCTTGGAATCACTTTCAACAGACACAAGCCCGATATAAACACTGCTCAAAAGACATTACGTAAATGTGAACAACAAGGAAAATTAGGGGCCGTTCGTGCTGATGATTTCATTCACTATGGAAACGGAACTAAAAAACAACCATTCCTCATGCCATGAGATGATGCCATTCTTTAAGAATCTTGTTTTTAGACCACATGTCATACTCCAAAGCATTTCCTGTATTGTGGAATGGTATGTTTAATGACTCACACTCCCCTCTAACACGACAGGCACACTCTTCATTAGACGCACAATAGACAGAAGAAATCGTGTTATACATCTCAGTACGATCTCGAACCATGCCTCTGTATTCAACTTCAGGGATTTCAAGTAAGGGCTTGAAATGAAAATCAATGTAGTTTTGATCGGATTGTTTATACGGCCCATAAACCAACACTTTCTTGGCACCGTCTCTTAAAGCAAATTTAACAGCCTCATGAGTTTGCTTTCTCTCTGACACTGAGCCAATAACACCTGCCACTCCTTCTGGTCCTTCGTGCAAACCTTGTTCAAAGATGTTGGGAATAACTACGCCATCAACTCCATGCCATTCCTGTTGCGAATGACTTACAAATCGAATGGCATCATATCCACTTACATCTCTTTCATTAAGATTGAAGTAAGACTTTTCATGGCACGAGAGAATAATCTTTTTTACATTTGGTCTCTCTGGGAGTTCGATGAGATGTTGTATTACATAATCAGAAGGATTAAGTTCTAATTCATTTATGTTCTTAAAGAGATTTGACTGTGGCCAATTGTAAGGGCCATACATAAAACATTCATGCCCACTGTTAGAAAACGACTCGCAGAGTTCCATCAATGATATCGTCGATCCTCCAAAGCCACTGTAGGATGTGACTATTTTAATCTGCTTTGATAGAAGTAACATCTGCGGCACCCCATTCTCTTCCATGGTTAACGCTCACTATACCTCGCATAAGTTTATGCAAAGTAAGTTCTGCATTGACGATTTTCATCTTATCCATATCTGGGTTTCTTACATATTGAACTTTATCTGGATCGGGAGTTGTTTTACGACCCCAATTAAAACTCTTTTCATACCTTACCATCTTAAACCTAGACATCATCGCACGAAAGAAAAAATTGACATCATCATGACTAAATCCATTGTCAAGGTCTTCATCAAATCCACGCAAAAACTCAATGTCCTTCTTGTAAAGACAAAACCTTCCTCTTAACTTAAATCTATCACTGCCATAAGCAAGAGCATCTTCGGCACAGATGAGTATTTTCTCATCTGCAACAGCAGCACATTCGTTGAGTCGTATTAGAAATCCTTTATGAATGATATTATCTGTGTCTACATTGGCCACAAGCTCGCCTGTAGCCAAACGGAACGATAAATTTCGAGAGTGGTTTGGCTGGAAGTAACGGGAGCACTCTGTTCTGTAAAACTTTAACTTGCCACTTTTTATATGGTGCATCATTTTTCGCTTGATCCAACCTTCTACATTTTCAGTAGAATTGTAATCAAGAACAATAAATTCTGCATTATCGTACTCTTTATTGTCTTCAATGTTTCTGGGGAGAGTGTTTTTAAGATCAGAGAGACGATTCATACAAGTTGTGACAACAGAAATAAACTTTTCTTGTTTTGGGCAATCAGTTGGGCCGGGAATGCTGAGTGCTCGAAATTTAGGTTGGTTTCTAAAAACATTTATGAAGTTTTCTGGCGTATAAAACAATTTTTAAGCTCCTCATATAAACTTCCGGGGTATTGATCATCTTTATTTAGACCTTTTCTTCTCCACATTTCTTGCCACATATGCACAGCACAAGTGCTTTCAAAAAACTTCCAATTATAGATTGGAGGTTCTTTTCTCGCATTGAACCAATTGACAGGGCAAAATACATTATAAGCAACAACATGTTCTTCAAGGCGGCACTTAAATACAGACTCAGATAAGAGCTTTGGTCCTATAGTTCCCCATCCAACAGTGTCTCTATCAACAGATAAAGCTTTTTCATAACACATATTCATTATGTCGCTATGTTGAGGAACTTTAATTACACAAGTTGTTGGTGTAGAAGAACCAGTTCTTGAAATCTCTGAGGCAAAAACATACGGCTCATCGAACTCAAAAGGCTTCAAAGCAACAACATCTGTGTCACACCACCAGCCGCCTCGTTCTTTCAACAATCTGTACCTAAACAAGTTAGAAAAGGCAGACACGCTTCCACCTCCTTCGCTTTTTGGGCCAGAATAGCTGAATATCTCGGATTCAGGCAGAATGTCGTTGCCATCCTCGATTATAACGCCATCAGGAGCGTCCAGAGGCCCGTATGTCCATAAATGGTATTCGTGGCCGTTCTGGAGATGGGATTCAATGCAGAGCCGCTCTAGCGTGCTGAGAGGCTCTCCTATCCATAAACTGTTGATTTCAACCATTTTTGTAAATCTCCTTGCAAATTTTGTGTTGCAATGATATTATATTGAGACGAGCAAATATTCCTCGGGGTTGGACTTAGCTCTTGAAAGAGAAAACCTACGGCTGCAACAAGAGCTTGAGAATCTTCAATCCGAAGAAGAAGCTGACGCCGCCGAAGAAGAAGCTCTGGCTGAAAACCAAAGACTCAAAGATGAGCTTGCGGCGAAGAAGAAAAAGAAAAAGGTCAAGGGTCAAGCTAAGAAAACGACCCGAACAAAAAAGACTACCACACGCACAGGTAGGTAAAATTTTTGACAAAAGGAAAGCCCTCGTAAGACTTCTTACGAGGGCTTTTTCGTTGATCAAAGCTCGAAGCTCTGTCCTTTTTCCACAAATCCTCGGAAGCCATCGGCCACTGGGTCTTGAGGAGGATTTGGGCCGTAGTGATACAGACTAGCCATCGACAATCTCCAAGCTCAGTATGCAGTATTCTTTGTCCAGAACAGCCGACGAGAACGCACACGGAGTTACAGACGAAGTGATGTAAGTGACTTTCACATCCAACTCATCTCCTGTGTACTTGCCTTCAAATGGATCGTACCGTTGAAGAGTGATAATATCACCGATCTCAAAGTGCCTGTCGGTGTCATATCTCAGATCGTGTTTCTTAGAGCCATTTGCAATGGCATCATAAAACGGCGTCCAACTTTTGCATTTATGTTTTTGCATCCCTGCTCACTCCCAAAACTTTTCCCAATCGGCTTCGTACATTTCTTTCAGAGCTTCTTTGTATCGCTCTGTTTTGATTTTCACCATCCAAAGATCATGTCCTTTGTCGCCTTTGCAGATAACCCCTTCTGGGGTTTCTGAGCGAATATCGTACTTGGACTCAATATCCATTGTCTCTTTTTTGACAGATTCTACAAGAGCAGTTCCAAAGTTTCCATGACAAAGAAGTTCTGCAACTTTAAGATGACCGAACATATCCAAGAATTCTTTTGGTCCTAAAAGACCTTTTTTAATTGGGTTCACATCAAACAAGACAATATCGTGTGGATCATCTGGCTTATGTGCTCCCGAAAAGGATTTGGCACCAAACCATTCTGCAAACACGATCACGCTATCCACTCCTCTGAAATGCTTTTCAGATTTGAAAATCTTAGGCAAATCATCTCCGTACTTCTCCAAAAATGCCGGGATCGAAGCACCAAAGATTGGGTGTGTGTGATCCATCATGCACTTGCGAGTGCCGAATTTATACCATCCCCGCTTCTTCGACCATTCGAATCGAAGATTACTGCCATCGTACTTGACGAAGGTGTAACAGGGTTTGTGGTGGCCCTTAGAAGGGCCGTCTATTGACCAGTAAGTTTTCATTTTTTCATTTCTCTTGAGTCGTTATTTAGGTAACGACACAATTTTCTCCCAAGGGTTCGCAAAATAGCTAATTTTTATAAAAAACTCAATAGCATGTTTGAAGTCCAAAAATTGCAAAAATTGAATTTGGTACTCTTAATAGTACATGGAAACACATAAAGTAAAATATGATTTGGAGAAATTTCCATTTCACGAACTGGTTAAAAAGCATTTCAAATGGCACAGAAATTTGAAATACCTGAATGAATGGTTAAGAGACGACGTTCCTTTGATCAAAGAGCTTAAATACGATCAGAGCACAGAGTTCCATAGAAAGTTCTACACCATATACAATGAAAGCACAGACTTCCTTGATTTGTACACACGCTTCTTAAAAGAAGTTGTTCAACCATGTTACGACGAACCTTTGGTTTATCAAGCCAAGCCATCGTTTCGCATTCATCTTCCAAACAACATAGCTGTAGGAGAGTGGCATAAAGATGGCGACTATAACCATCAACGCAGCGAGATCAATTGGTGGATTCCTTTTACAGACGCTTTTGACACCAATACCATTTGGTGTGAAAGTGAAGAAGACAAAGGAGACTTCGAAGCCAAAGAGGTCAAGCACGGAGAAGCCTTGGTGTTCGGCGGTGCCTATCTAACGCACGGAAACAAATCCAATGACACTGGGTTTTGCCGAGTGAGTGTAGACTTTAGAGTCATCCCGCATTCTGAATACAGAGAATCACAAGACTGCTCATCCAATATGAAAATAAAATTCAAAATTGGTGAATATTACAAGCTTCTGGAGAGTTAATGAAAACAAACTACATGTTAGCAACATGGAGTGGCTCCAGATTCTTGAGAAATACTCATAATCATTGTTTGGAAGATCATCTCAAACATCTTAATTCAATAGATCACAACTTGTCACAAATCACTATTGGATACCCAGAAAACTTAGATGAATCTCAAGATCACAAAGATTTCATGTCCTCTCTAAAAGAATTAAACAATGGAACTCCAATTGTTGTAATGCCAATGACCAACAAAGGTCTTTCATATGGACAATGGGCTAGGATGTTTTCTGCTTGTCCCGGATTCGATCATCACATATTCATAGAAGATGATTATGTTCCGGTGCTTGATGGATTTGACGAAATACTCGTTGATATGTTTGAGAAAAGTGACTGCGGATTCCTATGCGGTCTCAATGCAAATGTTGGAGATGATTTTGGACACGGAAATTGCAGAGTGTCTCATTCGGCAATATCAAACGGAATAAGCTCAACTGAAATACTGGAAGACATCTGTGATAAAACAGGATTACATTCCAATGATTTAGATGTCAGACAACAAGTTAGATTCTCTGAAAAATTCTATGAGAACAACTTAATCATCAAAGATTATCTTCACAGATATCGTTGCCTTTATTGGCCGCATAAAGACTCATTCAGAATGTATTGGGATGGCAAACATAACGATGACATTATCGTGCCAATACAATTTTTGGAAGAAGGCAAGGACTGGGAATTTGAAAAGTACGTCCGTAAAAATGACGTAATGAAAAAACAAAAGCCAGACGTTGCTGCCCCGCCACCCAGAACTATTTCTGAACAAGCCAACCGAGAGGATTTGCGACGTGCCGTGCTGGAGCAGCGCCGGGTAGGTCAGCGACGTGGCCGATTTTAGACCACGGAATAAACAGAGTTCGAGAAGTTCCTTTTCGTCTCATTTCAATACCTGAGACTTTCATTGTGACTATAACATCATCGCTGTTGTCAAAGTCATCGGTCACTTCTAGTTCACGTGACACTGGTTTTACTAATTTCGTTGCCATCTTTATCCATCCTGATTACGGCAACGTCACTCTTGCTCTCGACCCAGCATTTTGCGCCACACGATAGCGGCTTGTGAGGCCGGTAGATCACACGAGCAACTTCATTGCCTTGTTTGTCATAGATAGCGACTTCGTGCCCATAATCATTGCTTTTCGTTGTCTTGCAGGTGACTACAGGCTCAAATTCGTCGTTCTTTTTATTACTACGAATCTTGTGTTGATTGATGTGTATTCGTTTGATCTTACCCATGTAAAAGCTCTTCCCTTACCGCAGGCCATCCGGGAAATCCACCAAGGTTGCGGTCATCGATGTAGACATCTCCATATGCCTTTCTTCTTAAACATCCCTCTTCTTGGCGAAATTCAAATTCAACGGGCGTTTCATTAACGCCATCAAACTCTATACCATTTTCTCCGCAGAAGTCAACAGCATCTTTAAGAAATTGTCGGTTGATCTTATGTCCGTCGTTCTCTCGACAGGTCCACAACACCAATACCCAGCCTGCTGCTCGAAGCTCTTTCATTACTTCGAAAGCCTCTGGCATCGTCTCTCCAACTGCTGGAAACTTATGCTGAACTATCGTGCCATCAAAATCAATTACCGCTATTTTTCTTCTCATACCAAAACTCCCTGTCTGTGCTGTTCAATAATTGTTCAAAATTCAATAAACGCCAATCTCCATACACAATATAATTCTTAAAGCCATGCAAAAGAACTTCTTCTGATTTAATCATTGCAATCCATGGCTTCCGATTTCTCTTCCATAAAATGATTGGCTTACGTCCACAGTAATCTGCATCCTTCATCACTTGTTGGATGAATTCATCCAACCGTGACATACCTTCGTCGCCGTTAAGGATGTTCTCTAAGTGCATATCATCTTCATACCCACCTTTGCATTCAATGACCCATTTGAACCCCTCGGGCACACAGATGTCGCCTGTCAAAGTTTTCTTAGCATGTTCTGGGAGAAGTGCAACTTGACTTGTTCTAGCTCCAGAACCCGGTGCCCGAGAGAACTCTTCTCCAAAATGCTTTGTAAGAAACTTACAAAGATTGAGTTCAACACGATTGCCTTTAGCTTTTCCATTGACTTTCTTTTTCTTTACATTGTTCTTGAGGAGATCCTCAATTTCCAAATCATCATTTTCCATGTTCCTCCTTAGTGTCCAACCAAACGAAGCGTTCCTTCAAGGTCCGTTTTTGTTTGATTGAGCGATTCTACAAGTTCTAGGTACTCGTTAGGACTCATCGAGCCTTCCATAACAGAGTTACTTGCAGCAATCTCTACACTATTTGTGAGATCAATTATTCCTTTACAGACAGATTCGTGCTCTGTGCCACCCGCATTAAACAAATCTTGCGGACATTGCGGAGAATCATCGTAGTTATCGGGATCATAATCTGGGTTGGGCTCCCAATTCCGATTCCGATTTTTTGGCTGCTGGGGATAACCACCATGGTTTACTCGATCAAGCACACTTAATTGTGAGTTGTTCTTATTTTTGAACTTGACTTTTTCATTTTCATCAAGTTGAGAAATTACAGCCAACTCCTCCTCTGGGCCTTTAATTGCCTGAAGCTCTCCTGCATCCCAATCATCTCCTTGCTTAGAAACATTCATGGGGAATCGATACCACTCACTATTTCTTGTAACACTACGATGCTGTTTGTCTGTTTTGAAAAACCAGACCTCTTCAGTTGGTATTTCAATCAACTTCTCAGAACCAGAGCAAACTCTCTTTAAGTTGTCAGAACTCGCAACTGCTCGATACCAAATTTCAGGAGACGAGAAAAACACAACCTGTCCCAGAACATCTCTTAAATCTGCAATCCATAAAGGACGATGAGTATTTCTGAACAGGAACATATAACGTGTGTCTTCATCAATCCGTTCTCCAAATGAAACTGCCATTGCGCCTTTGGAGATAACTGACCAGATATCTTGTATACCATTCATTCTTTCTGCAATGTCAGAGCAAATGGATTCCCCATTTTTGATTTTAGATGGAGGATTCTCAATTCCGTGCTCATACATTCTCAGCAGAACTTCTGAATCAGTCTGAGATCGAATTTGATATCGTTTCTTTAAGAAATTTGCTTCTTGTAAAGTTCCATTGTGTATCATCCCAATCCTTTTGTCTTCACTTACGAAAGGATGATTGTTGCTATTTGTGCTGGCATGGCCACCACCTTTAGATGTAGCTCTTGCGTGAACCAACATCATATCTGTCTTTACTTTACGAAGCTTTTTCCAAAAGGACTTTTTAATGAACTCACTGGATTTGATAGGTTCTTTATGATAAACGACCCGGCCTTTATTGCCAGATTCCGTTGCCCATACACCAGCAGCATCCGTTCCTCGTAGTTCAAGATAATCAAACAAGGCTGTTATTAACTCGTAAGTGAGCTTTGGTTTTTTGGATTGGCCAATATAGCCAGCTATTCCACACATATAATTTCCTCCAATTGAATTGTAACACTTTAAGAAAAAAGTATCAATAGACATAAATAAAGCATCATGAAAACAAATTTCTTAGAATGGATGAAAGCCAAAGAAGAACTTCTTAATGAAGGTCGGCGTCAAGCACAAGCCGATTATCAGGTTGAAGGAATACCTCAAATTGGCGATGTCGTTATCAGCAACCCTGCTGCTTTTTTCAAAAAAGTTCTTTATGTGCCAAGAGGAAGAGGGTCTGATGCCAAAATACCCAAACTAAGAGATGGGGTAAATATTTCTCCAGCCGATTTTTCTTCTTTTAACATTCAAAACATGGATGATAATGTTGCCAGTGCTACAAGACAAACAAGCGGCACTTACTCTTCCAAAGGCCAAGGTGCTAATAAAGCCTTTGAAATTAAAAGATTAAGAGATGTGTCAGATTCTTTTGATAACGCATTCATGGGAGATTCAGGAAAGAAATATTTTGTTGACTTGGGACGTGGAAAAAGCGTCGAAGGCTTGTACAAAGTATATCAACAACTGACAAGACATAGTTCTCTTGGCGATGATCCTAACGCTAGACAAAATTTGGCAATGACAAATTTTCTAGGCGGTGACGATCAAATGGACAACAAAGACCGCACACATGGACAACAAGCCGCAGCAAACCTAGTTAACAAAGGGGCGAATGACGCCGTAAGAGATTACAAGTCTGAGTTGAATGACAAGATAAAAGCTTGGATAGAAAATCCAGTTGCATACCTTCAAAAAACTGGTCAGTCAATGCCTCAGATAATCAGCGGACTTCAATCAGAACTAAAGCAGTTGCATGAAGATCCTGAAGACTCTCAATGGTATGATTCTCAAAACAAGCTTCCATACATTCAAAGCAAGTGGTTGGACAAAATAGACCCGTCTCATGCTTCATGGGATGCAGGACAAGAATCAGATATGATCACCGAGCCTGTGCCATCAGCATCTCCATTAGATGCGCTGATGCAAGGCAAAGGGCCATCAGTAAACCCAGCGGCAGCAAGTGCAGCCGGTCAATACAGTGGCCAGCATCAGCAGCAAGACGATGCTATTCGCAATCTTCTTAAGACAGCTTCTTATGATCCCAGCATCATGAGCAATACACGTTGCTGGAAAAGGCACGATGACGTAAAGAGATATGCCTACTTCTCTGAAGCCAACATGATCTCTGTACGGTCGAAAACGAGCTACCTATGAGTCAAAAGGCGGCAAGCCAGCTAATCCATTGGAGATGCCCGGCATGTGTAAACATTTAATGAAGACCTCCCACGTATTACGTGAGGCGGGCATTTTTACAGAAGGATAGAAATATTATGAAAGTTAGTTTTTCTGAGTGGGCCAAAAACAGAGAGTTATCCGAACAGGCAGGAAATATAGATGAAGAACTCACGGGGATTAGAGAAACATTGAAAAATGCACTCGCCCAAAACAAAGTGGCTTATCCATGGGGACGCCTAGGCGAGAGAATCGCTGATCTTGCCCAAATGCTTCCTAATAAACAAATGGAAGTACAACAGGTTAAAGGTGCCTATGATAAGATGATAACGCCTATCAATCAGGCACAACAACAAACCTCTTCCTTACATGAACAAGATCCAAAAGTCCGAGAAATTGGGTCTCAAGCAATACAGCAAGCGTATAGATTCTTTGAAAGCTTTGTTCAATCTCTTTATTCCTTGGGAAGTGGAGCATTAAACGGACAACCGCAGCAACAATCCCAACCACAGCAACCAGCGCCACAAGCCCAAGCCCAACCACAAGCCCCAATGGCAGGCGGAATGGGAATGGGAGCAGGCGGAATGTAATCAGATGTTGGTCTAACACCTTGGAAAGACGGCAAAGCAATGGGCGATACCAATTGGAGTCATAATGGCTCAGAGCAAACTCCTTATGGAGCCATCAAATCACGATCTACTACTACACCATTTGATGGAGCGGCAGCATACAGACAAGCCGTTGGAAAATAATTACATCGGGGCAGGCATAGGTGGCTGCACGCCAGCTTGAGGAGCACCCATCTGATTAGGATCAGGTGCAGGCATCGCATTTGGATCAAGAGGCTGTTGTTCTTGTCCTTGCTGTTCTCCATCTCCAGTAAGCTCAAAGTCGTCTTGAGATACTGGCTCGCCTTCCATTTCAGGAGCTTCAGGAGCTTGAAGATCGTTGACCTTTACTCCGAGCTTTCCTGATAAATCTTGAACTGCTTGAGTGGCAGCAGGCAGAACTTCTTTCAGATCGCCTTTGTCATCAATTGTCTTTTGAATAGCCACAGCAATTTTTTGAAGTTCTTCTAAATGCTTGTGATTACGAGCGGCCCATTGGCCATGAAGAATTTTACGAATATGATTGACAATCTCTTCACCCAATCTAGTGAGATGACGTGCTCCAACATTCTCCATATCATTTTGGAGATCCTGCATAGATGTAAGAACATCGCCCACTTTGTGGCCGAGATATCCTCGCTCTTCATTAAGTAAGAATCTTTTGAAACCTTCCATTACTCTGTATTTAGCCTTTCGTTGTTAGAACTATAAAAGGTTTTAGCTAAAAACTGATGCTTATACCCTACATATTTCCATGGCTTACAAAAACAAAGAAGAACAAAGCGAGTATATGAAAAGTTGGTATGCGAAAAACAAAGAACGTCAAAGAGATACCGTTCGCAAAAGACGACAGGAAACCTCAAAATGGTTCGTGGAATACAAGAGAAATCTAAAGTGTGAAGAATGTGGCGAGAATCACCCCGCATGTTTGGACTTTCATCACTTAGATCGTGATCTAAAAGAGGGCAATATTGGAGCAATGATTTGGCAGGGCTATAAGAAAGAGTCAATCTTAGAAGAGATGTCAAAATGCAAAGTGTTGTGCGCAAACTGTCACAGAAAAGTACACTGGACGAAAGACTAAGACTCATCTTTACCCAACCTTTCGACAGCAGCTTTCATCAATCCATCAAATAAAGGAGCAGGTTCTCCCAATCTACTTTTGAATTCTGGATGTGCTTGTGTGCCAATAAAATAGGGATGAATTTCTTGATCTAGCTCCATAATTTCCACAAGATTGCTCTGAGGGTTTCTTCCAGACACCTTAAATCCTTTGTTTTCCAAAGCATTTAGATACTCATCGTTAACTTCATAACGATGTCTGTGCCTCTCACTAATTGTCTTCTTGCCATAAAGACTTTTCGCCAAAGAGTCTTTTGCTAACCTGCAATCATACGCTCCCAGACGCATTGTGCCACTTTTCTTTAAGCCTTCGCTCTGGCCTTCAACGAAATGAACAACTGGGGTGTAATCTCCAGTGCCATATCCTTTCTTTTCAAACTCTTGACTATCGGCGTCTGCAATGCCAGCTACATGTTGAGCAAATTCGATCACAGCACACTGTAAACCTAAACAAATACCCAAGAAAGGAATCTTCTTCTCCCGGCAGTGTCTAATGGCTCTGATCTTGCCTAAAACAGCCCTAGAATCAAAGCCTCCCGGAACAATGACTCCATGGACATCTTCGAAATGTCGCCACACAGAACGCATGTCAGAGCCTTCCTCAAGCTCTTCTGCATTTATCCATTTAACAGTGTGTTTGACGTTATTATTAACAGACGCATGTGTGAGAGCTTCCTTCAAAGAAAGATAAGCCTCATCACAGTTATCGTATTTTCCAACAATGCCAATATTGACATGCGGCAAGTCAGTTCCATTTGCAAATTTTTCTACCAAATCACGATAAGTTTTAATCCGAACACCACGACGTGGCATGTGGAAGAAATCAGACACTAGATCATCTACATGACGTTCATAAAACTCAATAGGAACTTGATAAATCGAATCTACATCAGGGGCTTCAAATACGCCCTGTCTGGGCACGCCAGTTAATCTGGATACCTTGTTCAGAATTGGCTTTGGAATCGATCTGTCGCATCGACAGAGCATCATAGAGGGCGATAGTCCGCTGTGTCTAAGTTCTCGCACAGCATTCTGAAGAGGTTTGGTTTTGAACTCTTTAACGGTGTTGTTGTAAATCACCGGAGCAACCATGATAACCATTACATCATCGACATTTTCATGTTTGAATTGACTAATGGCTTCAAAAAACCCCATGCTTTCAAAGTCGCCTACTGTTCCACCAATTTCGGCGATCACAATATCAAACCCTTCTCCGACCTCTCGTAATCGTTCTTGTATCTTGTTGGTAACATGAGGAACTATTTGAACGGTGTCACCCAAATATTTACCTTGCTCTTCTTCTTCTAAAAGAGACTTATAGATGGTGCCACTGGTAAAGATATTCTTAGAAGAAACAGTAATCCCGGCCAATCTTTCATAATGACCTAGATCAAGATCGGTTTCTGATCCATCATCGCACAAATACACCTCCCCATGCTGGCGGGGGTTCATTGTCCCAGCGTTGATATTGAGATACGGATCACATTTAATGAGATTGACACTTGCCCCCCTCATTTTAAGCAGAAGTCCTATAGAAGCTGCACTAATGCCCTTGCCTGTTCCTGAATATACCCCGCCTACAACAATGATGTATTTTGCCATTCATCCTTACCTTTCTTTCTATGTTTTATTGTAGTAATCATTCAAAGGAAAGGAATTAGTTCTGGCTTAAAGAAATACCAAGAGGGAAACTTAGATTCTCTAGTGACATGCAGTTCAAGTTGATGTTCTTTAACAAAACGATCTACCGCCTCTACGACCCCAAAAACTTGTTTATTATGTGTATGTTTTTGATAATCGTGCCCAGATATAAGCCCTCCGGGTTTTAACTTGGGCCACCAATTTTTCAAATCTTCTGCGATGAACTTAAAGGTGTGATTTGCATCAATGTAAATAAAATCAAAAAAGTTATCTTGAAAAATATTTACGCCTGTTTTTGATTCTGCTTTAACACAAACACTTCTGGGACGACGAGCTAATCTCTTAAAAGCTTCTTGCATATCAAGTATGTTGTTCCAAGCATCCAAAGAAACCAAAGTTTGCAATTTACTTTTTCTAAGAATGATGTCAGAAAACTTTCCTTCCTTGACCCCTATCTCAATGCCGATTCCATTTAAGTTTTTTTCGACCAAAAGATCAGGCAGTTCATTTCTATGTTTCAACATAAGGTTATCTACTGTTTCTTGACAGTAAAGTTTATACCCTTCAAAAGAGTCATCAACCAAATCACAGCGCACCATGTTTTGAAGCTCATTTGAATTTCGGTCCCAAAAAGATGGTTAATGCTCCAAATCGTGAAAAATGGGCCAAAGCCAATCATGGCCACCAAGAACACTAGAAGAAACAAAATCAAAATTGCTTTAGCTGTATCGTCATCCATGACCAATCTCCTTTATTATGAAAGATAAAGGAGATTGGCGTTTAAGTCAAGGTTAAGTCAAGGCGAACACTAAACGTAATTAAGGTCACAAGCTCCACCAGCACAAGCAATGGTATCTTGAATTTTAGTGTTGTCTTGTTCTTCTATCATTTCAGTGTAATCAACATCTTTGTATTCACGTTGGAGATCACACCAATACTTCCAGTTGTTGACATCCTTGAGACAATAAGTCATCATCCGAATGTCGCCAGCAAAGTAACGATCAGCAAATTGGATTGACCTTCTCTTCCAGTCTGTCTTCTTTTCGTAAGAAGCAAGATCAGCATCATACTTTTTGGCTGCGTCAAGTTTGATGACATCGCCATTGGGATGCTCAGGATTGACCAAAGGTTCTCCTTGGTCTAAAGCAGCATCACATGCTTTCCATAAATTGTTGTCAAAAGCATGAAGCCCATCAACAATCAAGCCAGACGCCATCACAGAAGCATCCCCGTACATACGAACAAGTTCTGTCGGAGTGTAAATCGCTGTGAATGGAGCTTGAGGATAATCTTTATCTCCAGTGATTGGGAGAAGACTGATCCCAGCAAACCACTTTCTGTTATTGTAGATGAAGTCGGTGACGCTTTCCCATTCATCAGGCTTAACTGTAATTGTGTTAGACACATTATGAACAAGCCAGTCATGGACACAATGTTCTTTATTCGTGCCAGCCATGACCCAATTTTTCTGAGTCGATTTGACATACTCTAAAAGCTTAAGAGCATCAATGTCATTTTTTGTCTTAGCACCCTTGGGCACTTCAATGCAAAACGCCAGCACTTCATCTGTGCCATTAGCAGACCAAACCGAAGGCTCTACTGCCAAAGGATTCGCCTTTTTGAAATGTTGCATTGGCGGCTCAAGATAGTTGGCTTGTGACCGTCGAATGTAACGCTTGGCGTGATGAGCATGAATCCCAGATGCAGTTCCCAGAATACAAGAAGTTGTGCCAGCAGGTTTAACACATGTTGCTCTGGCGGTAGGATTGATCCCAATCTTCTCTGCAATTTTTGCATTGGTTCTTAAAATCAGCTTAGCGTTCTTTCGCTGCAAAGCAGGATCAAACAAAACATCTGGGTTGTCCATCATCCCTGTGATGGAAACGCCAAGCAAAGCTTCTCTTTCAAGAATGTTCTTGCTGGTTTTGCCCAAATACTTAAGATCGGTATAGCCAGCTTGACATGTGCCAATGATTGCTGCGGCTTTAGAAGCCATTTCAAAGTCTTCTGGAGTCTTGCAGTAACGACCATTGATCTCGCAGAGATTACAAGCTTCCCAGCCAGACAGTCCCGTTGTGATGTCAACTGGGTAAAGACCAATTTCAACACATGGGTTGACGAGAAGTTCTGTTGAATCAGACCACACGAATCCGGGTTCGCCAAACTCACGAACATAAGACATCAATTGTTCGAAGTCTTCTTTAGAAGTTTGATCACGAATCAACAAAGCCGAATTGTTAGAGCGACCACGTTGTGGGTTCTCTTGAAACCAATTGCCAGTCTTTGCTTGTGCCATCTCTAAATCATCAGGAGAGAACAAGCAAATGGTTGCAGACCTTCTAACACCACCAGATAGCACGGCATCGCTTGCGTGCATCACGATGTCGTAGGCATCAATTGATCGTAGGCGTTTTTGTCCTGACATCAGACAGCGCAAAATTAAAGCCCGAATCTTCTCAATTGCATTTTTAAGAGGTTTCGGGCCGGGTGCTTTGCCTGACGATGAACCAAGGGCGGCTCCTTCTGGTCGAATCAAGCTGTAATCAAATTCAACCCAGTAGCCTTCGTACTCAGGGAAATCGCCACCCCCTAAGAAGCTGCTCATGAGAACGCCAAGTGAATCTGCCCATCCTTCAATAGAATCAGGAACAGCATAAACCTTTCTTCGTCCTACGGATTCAACTAAATTTTCAGCTAGTTGATTTCCGTCTTTTTCAATATCTTCTTCAGAGTGACCTGCTCCTACTTTATTTTGAATCTGATCAATCCAAATATTGGAAAAATCAGACAACTTAGCAGTGTGATGTTTCTGAACGGAAAATCCAGTTCCGCAGCCGCACAACAACAACCAAAAGCACTCTTGGAAAAAACGCTGTCGGTCGCAGTAGGAGGCTATGCAGTTGTAAATTCTTGCATTCTTCTTCTCTACTGGCTTGCCGCCAAATTGTAAGGCACGTTGAGAACCAAGTACCCGTTTTTGTTTGACCTGATCAAAAGCCCATTTGATCTCTTTCTTAATTTGAGGATACTTGCGAAGGTGCATTTCCTCAACTCTCACAACTGCTTCATTCCACGTTTCTCTTCTATTCATTTCCGATTGATATCGAGCGTACTTGCTGACAAATGTATAATCCTGTAAAGCTTTTACTGACATTTATTTTAGTCCTTTTTCTTTCATTTGAATCTTTGGTTAATCTTTAGGGACAGATAGCTAGGCGTTATCAGTTTGTTTTTCTGATATGTAAAAATGCGATTATTTGTAATAACTCAAGATTCAAATTATCAAACGAGAACAGTGATGTCGTTCTCTTTCTTAAGCGTGACTGTTTCGCATCCTTGCAACATAGTCATTAGATTTTCATTATGTGTTGTAATGAAAATCTGGCGTTCTTTGGCCAACTCAAATATCATGTTATAGATGCCTACAACGCCCGCACGGTCTATCCCACCACCCGTAATTTCGTCTAAGAACACCAAGCTAGGACAAGTCCCGCTATTGAGCATCATAACATATGCAAAAGCCTGAGATACAGCAAGATTTATACGCCTTCTCTCTCCATTAGATGAAGAGTAATACTTAGAAGGATTGCCGTTTCTGGTAATAGTTTCTTTAAGTTTGTTGTCAAAAGTCAGTTCAATCTTGCCATCAATAAGATATTGCATCCAGTATGCGATACGTGAATTGAGAGCCGGTATGATCCCATCTACAACAAACTTCCTTATTCCATTGTCTCCAAAAGCTTCTACCCAATATTTGTAATAAGGCAATTCGCTTTCAGCAGCCTTTATCTCATCTGCTTTCTTTAACTTACTCTCCTCTTTCTCTTTCAGTTCCACTTCTGCCTGATCAATAATCTCCTTATATGGAGACTCTCCTTCATACTCTTTCTTTTTGCTCATCATCTGCTTCTTGAGTTCAGTGACTTCGACTTCCAGAACCCTTTGGACTGTATCTCCTTCTGGCTTAGGAACATTCATCAAGTCATTGATCTCATTGCGTGCTCCCATGACACTTCTGTCCATGGTGGCAACACTGGACTCTGCACGAACAATGTTGTCTTCCAAACTTTTGATAGTCGCAGCCCTTTCTCTCAGAAGAGCTTTTTGCTCTTCTAAAGAAACATTGCGACTTTCTATCCCATCCTGAAACTTATTGGCTTCTTCTTTGGATTCATCTACTACAAATCCATAATTCTCTTTCCTAATAACCCCGTGACAAGTAGGGCATTTAGCTCCGTCATCAAGCCTAGACAACTTGCTAAGAAGAGTCTCAATTTTTGTTAGCTCCGAAGACAACTGAACACACTCAGTGTTCAGCCCTTGTATGACAAGACTTACTGAGTCTTTTCTCTCACGAGCCTCTTGAGCTTTTCCTTGAGCTTCGGTAACAAGAGTTCTTATGTTACCTTTTTTCTCTTCAAGTGTAAGAATATTTTCTGAAAGTTCAGTGACACGTTCTTGTGCCTCTTGCCAGATAATAAGTTCTTTGCCTGTGTCGCCTTCTGCTAACAATTTCTGCTTGGATTTATAGCGATCTATAAGTTGTTGAATTTCAACTTTTTTTGCGCTTTTCCACTTTGTTTGCATCTCTTTGGACTGCGATAGTCTTAAGTTGCAAGAATCAAGCTCTACTTGAATTCTCTGATATTCCATTCCCAGACCAGTTACCAGAGCTTGATGTTCTTTAAGATAATCTTTTGAGTTTTGATGATAGGTTCGATATTGATCTAAACCCAAAAGGTTTTCCACAATTTGTCTCTTTGTGGCTGCATCAGCTTCAAGAAAAGAATATGTGCTGGAGTCGTCAAAAATGACCACATTGCAAAAAGCATGATGAGTCATGCCTATTCTGTCTGCAATCCAATCAGCACTTGCACCTCTTCCACCAAGGTCTTTCTTTGTGTCTTTATCCCAAATGTGATCTTCGCTTTCCCAGATTTCGATCTTGCAAGCGACGGATTCTTTGGATCGAGTGAATGTGCGAACGACTCTGTAATTATCCCAAATCAACTCCACAAACCCTTTGTTGGATTGTGTGTTCAGAATATCTGCTTGTTTTAACTTGGTTGGATTTTTGACCTGCTTGCCAAACAAGCCAATAGAAAGAAGTTCTTGAACAGATGATTTGCCAGAAGCATTACTGGCGGGATGCTCTGTTGTTCCGGGATTGTCGAGATTTATTCCTTTAACCTCCACAATGTGCCCGTAATCTTCAAAACGGAATTCAATTCCATCTGGGCCAAAACACAAAATGTTGACCGCCTTGGCAAAATGAAATTTAAGATCACGCATAAACTCGTTCCTCCTTAAACTTGGGTCGGCTATCTTAAATCATTTGTCGTACTGCGCCAACACATCTTCCCTAAAATAATCCAAACGATCCCATTGATGTATAAGATGATAAGGTTTTCCTTGAGGGCTGTAAAGAACACCTTCTTTAAGAATCGGTTCAACCGCTCCTTCTTTAACCCCTTCTCCAGTTAAACAGAAGTGATCATGCTGTGGATGGGTCACACAGTAAGTGTCTTCTTTCTCCAAATACCTCATCAGCCAGTTAAGCGTGGCCTGATCGGTAATCCTGCCAATGGATTTCATAGTAGTCATCCAAACAAGGAAGTGTAAGTTTTGCATTTCCTTGGGAGTACCAAACATTGTCCCGCCATTCAGGATGTATCTTTCTTTATCTCTCTTTAAGAATGGTAGTTGTACATCTCTCTCAAATTCAAAATGTTCAATACATGCGAAGCCACTATCTGGCATTTTGAATCCTTCGGATACTAAAATGACAAAGTTCTCAAGGAAGTCACGATTTCCTTTAATATCATCGAATCGAGATTTCCAATCAGGAACCCAATCAGCAGGACTTTTCTGAAACACTACATCCTTACAGTCGGCAACCATTACATACTTGTATTTGTGCCCATGATCATTTAAGTAATTCCAAAAGGCCAAATGCCTATCACGATAGATGTATAAGACATCTGCCTCGGGCACATCTACAACTTCTATGTCTTTGTCTTCTAACTTATCACGTACCTCTTGTGGCATGTCATGTGTAAGAAAAACAATATCTGCATCTGGAACATTCCTCTGAGCAGATGTAACATAAACCCAAAAAGTTTCTGTAAAAAAGTTTTGGCCGCTGGCATAACTCATCAGAAGATTTTCTTTTCTGATCATATTCGACTCCTTTGCGCATAATGGTTGACTTATAAGAGCAACCATTGGAGAAGAATGCTTATCCGGGCTGTTTATCCAAGCACCGCATACCAGCTTTAAGAAGACGATCCTTATCTAAACCGTCTGGCACATCCTTTTCTTTCATGTATTTGCCTAACATATCTTCTATGTTAGCAATAGCCTCATGGATGTCTTCCATGGCAGATGTGTCTTTTTCTTCAGAAACTTTCTTGTCTTTTTCTTTAAGATCGATACTTAAAGGTTTGTGATCTTTAGCGAGTTTCCTCTTGAGATCGATCAATTCCAAAGCACCCATATCATCAACAGATATCCTGAGAAACTGTCCATTGAAATCATAGTTCTCATGTTCAATATCTTGAGGACTTATGATTAAATGTTTTGGACTGAAATCATTGACAATGTATTCTTTGTCCAAAGTTTCAAGGTCTAAAACAATAATGTGTTTTTGCTGGAAAGCCTCGCCAAATGTGAGTTGCAAAGGAGAGCCAACATATTCAACTTTGTCATTAAGATGTTGTGCCCCGTGATAATGACCAAGAAATGTTGCTTTCCAATCGTCAAATACAGATGCGTCTACTTCCACCATCTCATTATCGTATTCAACAATGACATCAGACTTTGTTCCATAAAATGTATTTGTCTGTGCCCCATGAACTGCAAGATGACCAAACAGAATGTCTCCCAAGTCTTCTTTGAAGACCTGAAGTTCATGAACTGGGTTTTCAGTGTGTGGCATCCAATCAATTTTTGTACTGCCAACTGTAGTAGACATTGGCGAATCTATGATGTGGACGTTTGGGATAGCAGTCAGCGGTTTGATTGAATTGACATCCCATCGTTCTCGATGATACATGTCATGATTGCCAACGAGCATCCAAAGATTTTTATCTTTGCAATCACCCAGCATTCTTTCCATGATGGTTTCAAATGTTCTCAAATAATTCAAAACATCGATCTTTGATCTCTCGTGGAACAAGTCCCCAAGAAAGAAAATGTCATCACAGTCATTTTTAACTGCTTGATCAAAAACCCAAGTAAGAACATCCAGACAATGCTGGAGACGATCACATCTATCTTTATGTTTGTGTAGATGCAAGTCAGAAAAGATCAATCCTTTGGACATAACGCTTCCTTCCATAAAGCCACAATCCCTTGTTTAAGAGATTGCAGGTTAGCATGAAAGATGGTTTAAGGAAAGATCAACCCATTAAATGGGGAGCGCTTCCGCCCATTGGGTCAGCCATTCCGGGTGCAGGAGCAGGTGGAGCACCGCCCATCATGTCACCGCCCGGTGGTGGTGCCATTCCGCCCATTGGATCAACAGGGGGCTGTTCAGCCTGTTGCTGCTGTTGTTTTGCCAACTCTTCTTCTTGTTCCAAAGGTTTTTGGTTCAAAAGTGAGTCCAAAACATCCCACACATCAGCATATTGAGGAACTGGTGGTGGTTCTTGCTCACCACCGCCCATTGGAGGAGGAGCACCGCCAGCCATTGGGTCCATTCCGCCAGCCATAGGATCACCGCCCATCCCGCCGCCCATAGGATCACCGCCCATTGGTGGAGCACCACCCATAGGAGCGCCGCCCATGTCCATTGGCCCTTCTTCGGTTATTATAAATTCTCGAAATCTCATACAAGTATGTAGTTTTCTATTACAACTTTTGGATTGAAAGAATGGATTGGACTTGGCGCATGTAAGAAATCCAGATATACTCAGCCAACTAATCGGCCATAAGGCCATAACACCTCACACTGGTTCTGAAGGAGTAGAATGATGGAAAACATCGGCGAATTCATGCAGGGTTACGCAACCAAGGAAGTATTTACAGTCATTTCTGCCATCGCCGTTGCGTGGGTGGGGTGGAAAGCAGCAACAAAAACAGTTGGAATGGCAAAAGGTTTTGCACAAAAAGCCAGTTTTGCCGGTCTGACATCAGCCTTTTTGTTATTGGCTGGTTTTGGAGGACTCGGGGCTGGAATCGGAGAATTGGCATCTCGTAACACCGATGCTGAAACTGGAGTTGAATTCCAATTGACCAATCAACAGTTGATTGATCTGGCAACGAATGAAAGCGCAAACAGGGGTGCAACTGAGGAAGTGTTGAAATACGCTACCACAAGAGACAAGGCCGCACGTGAAACGTGGACGCCAAATCCCACAATGGTTGATTCTCAAGGTCGAACTTGGGTTGTTCAAGAAGAAAAAGAAGCTGAAGCAATTCAAGTTGCTTATGACGAACCTCGACCTTACGAAGAACTTCCTTTTGAAGTTGAAGAACAACAGGCAGCAATCAAGAACGATGAGTCGATCATGACAACGCCTATGGCGTGGACGACAATCGGCTTTGGCCTCGCTTCCCTCATCGGAAGCTTCAGTGTCTTCTCAACTCGGAAAATAAAGAAGTGATTTCCAATCAAACCCTTGTCGTATAAAAACGATAAGGGTTTTTTATGGAGTTGTCATGAGACTACAATTACCGCCAACCACCATTGGATGGCAACGACACGGCAAGAAGCACAGCATCACTGCCGATGGATTGATCGAAACAACTTTCGGTCTGAAAGTTTTATTGTGGGATGGATACAGATACGTCCCCATGGATGAACTGGGATTCCACTCATACGATCACGTGCTCAATTTCGAGATGCTGGTAGACCCAAGAGATCGATTCCGTTGCCCCGAAAGATACGAAAAGAATTGGAATCGATATTTTTCACTTTTTAAGTGAACCTTCTTGCGACTGCTGCGTCTTATCTGTAGCAAACGAAATTTTTTCAAAACAGGGCTTGCAAAATAATCGCAGGACCACTACTATACTGAGACAGTTGTTATAAAGACGATTGGCAAAGGAAAATAATCATGACCCAGTTCTTGTTTAGTTCATTATCGTATTCACTTTATTCCCTCCTTGGGAACAGGTGATCGTTATGGACTGAGCTAAATTGCTCTGGGGAAAAAGCCCGATAATCCATAACGGATTATCGGGCTTTTTTTTGTAGGTACACACGGAAGCGAAGCGAATTGGTAAGCAATCTGATTTGAAATCAGACGCCCTTCACGGGGTTGCAGGTTCGAGTCCTGTCGCTTCCGCTAGATTTTGGCATTGTAGGCAATCGGCAGACCACTTTGGCTTAAAACCAGAGATGCTGTGAGTTCGACTCTCACCAATGCTACTTGGCGGGTTCAAATTTATTTTGAAATATGGGATCGTAGGCAACTGGCAGACCACTTTGACTTAGAATCAGAGATGCTGGGAGTTCGAATCTCCCCGATCCTACTGACAATTTGATATGGCACGGTAGGCAACTGGCAGACCACATTGCTTCAAACGCAGTGATGCTCTCGGTTCGAATCCGAGTCGTGCTACTGGAGAATGAAATGAAAACTTTAGTTAAGACAATGGCGGAAAACAACATTGTGAGAAGTTGTTCGGAAGGACGACGATTGATCTTGCAAGGTGCCATTAAGTTGAATGGAGTTCTTGTCGATAACATCAGTGAAGAAGTTAAAGGAGATGAAGAAATACAAATAGGAAAAAGGGAAATGATCCGGTTGGATGAGGAGCCTGTTTCGAAAACAGGTGCGGTTTAACACCCGTTGCGAGTTCAAATCTCGCCGTTTCCGCTATGGGGAAGTAGCTAAGTGAAAACTTAGAGCTTTGTGAACTTGGATGCCTTTGGTATCCCCCACATACGAAGCTTACAAACAGGTAAAGCAATTGATTGAAACTCAATGATCGTTGGTTCGAATCCAACCTTCCCCACTTTACGGAGGATAAGCGAATGGTTAGCAGGCCGCTTGGAAAGCAGTTGCCCTTCACAGGGTTGCGGGTTCGATCCCCGTGTCCTCCGCTTGTAATGATCCTACGGGGTGGTAAGACACCCGATCAGCATGGGTAGCTCCCTGTTAGTCTGATTGCGAAACGAACGAGAAATCGAAAA
>Ga0233415_10000286_pt1 | contig 24439 bp, 52 predicted proteins | sample Na_anoxic_12_MG_FD_188631 | JGI IMG/M metagenome (GOLD analysis project Ga0233415, IMG submission 188631) | Seawater microbial communities from Saanich Inlet, British Columbia, Canada - Na_anoxic_12_MG | ecosystem: Environmental > Aquatic > Marine > Inlet | place: Canada: British Columbia... | reverse complement strand
GCAGGAAAAGACTTGTTTTGCTTCCTGCTGTCCCAAACAGAACTTTATCAGTTACAGTGACTTTTAATCCAGATACAGCCCAACCAGTCGTAGCAACCTCACCGGCTGTTTGAGAAATATAATAAGTATCGCCATTAACCTGTGTTACCTCATCGCCATCATAATCAAAAAATGGATGTGCAAGGTTCAAAACAGTTGCACTTGAAAACGATGAAACACGTGCCAAGCCAATTAAATCACCCGACCGATAGAGATAAGCCATTCTAGGGGTATTAAAATCACCACTAGAGAACGATGCACCTGAATCTGTTAGTGCGGCTGTGCCTACACTAGTCAGTGTGCCCGTGTATTTATTTCCAGTAAATGTTATTGCCATTATATATTATCCCCTCTTGTTGCTACAACACCGCTTAAAGTCGGACCTGAATATGTGAAACTCATGATATTACCTTCGTTATGTCTATCAGGTCGTCGCCCGAATAGGTAAATGTTTTTGTAAGGACAGCACCACGCACCTCATCAGTAAGAGATGTGGATGTTATCTGATCACCACTGTATTGGAGAATTTTTGTAAAAAGCTTTGTCGCTTTGGCTGCGGTGTCCCAGACGTCTACTTGGGTTAACTTGTCGCCAACCTTGGTCAATTCTGTGTAGTCCGTTAGGTATGCAACCTTAAATTGACCCTCAATTTCCGCACGTTGCGTGATGAGATTGACGGAAGTTGCTCCGGTAAGGGTAACAGTAACGCTTGTCTGGTCTAATCGAGCCTGTACCTCTGTAAGTAGGGATAATGTGACCTCTCCGTTCGTTTGTTCATTTACGACGGCTTCAACCACCAAGCTTGACAAAATTGCATTAGACATTATATAGTGTCAATCCTTCTCTGAGTTAGGGTAAATAATCCCTCTACCCATGTCCTTTCATCTGTACCGTCAAGAAGCTTAATCGCATGAACATATTTTCCTGGTGCGAACTCAGTTTCTGCGGGGGTAAGCGGAAATGACAAAGTATCTACAACTCCAGATCCACTGTCCGATTTCACGGCGTCGGCGGGGGCTTTGGACACTACTGCTTCCGAGTCGGCAGTTTTGTAACTCTTTTTTACGACAAAATAGAAGTCGAAAGTTGATATGTCATAAGCTACACCATCTGAATCAGCAAACTTTATAGACCAGTTGTCTAGCGTATCACCAGCAATAGCTAATATGTCAAGTAGTATTGGATTATTGGTTACTGTTATTGTCATTATAATACCCGATAGTTTTGATTGATGATTAAATGCTGAGTCCCGTTTTTCATTGCAAAATCTTCTTCCATCTCGCCAAGTTCCAGGAATGGACGATTTTTGTACATGACAACTTCTTTATCATCTACTGGAAGTCGTGTGCAATCGGCCATAAAAGATTCTTCCCAATTCTTATGAAACACATCTTGAAATGCACCCTCGATAAGTTTCTTGATGGCAATGAATTGCTTTGCCACCATTCTCTTGCCTATCTCGGTCGATTCATCTTGTGTCTCTGGAAAATAGCCCATGTCATAGGCTGCGATCTCAACTGTCTGGTCATTACTCATCTGCTACTCCTTGTTGTTCATTTCGTTGATTTGCCAAAAGTTCCATTCTTTTAAGCTCAAGCTCTTCGTCTGCACGCCTTCCGTCGTTCTCAATTTCGGATATCTCGGCTGCGGTCTTTTCCTTGTCGAGCTCTACCATTTCTGGATCATTCTTAGCCTTCTCAACTTCGATGGCAATCTGCTGTTGGCGCTCTTCTTCGGCCTGCATCTTTTTAAGATATTCTTCTTGCGAAAATAGGACTTCATCGGGATCAATATCGTTAGCCCTAAGAACTTCCTCAAGTAATTTCATAACGCGAACCATGCCCTCAACGGTCTCGTTGCTGAGTACTATATTTAGCAGTTGCATAAGTTTCTGAACTCTAACAACCTTATCCTGGAAGCTCTGGTATCCCTTGGCGATTGCAACGAAGTTTCCTTTAGCAACAGTGTTTTTCGGGTCCATCATCATAAATTCAAAATAATCACTGGCGATAGGCTCTGTCCAGTCGTTATCAACATTCCTGATGACGCCTGCAATATACTTTCCTGCTTTCTCAGCTAATTGACTTGCTTGATAGGCGGTGTCTGGATTTGATACGCCTAATGCACCTTGCGATTGTTTTGGTATATTAGTCTCGTCGTCAAGCATTTCCTGAGCAAGTCTGATAACGCTGATTAAACTCTCGCCGGTATCAGCAAATTGTAATTGGTGAACTGCATCCTTGGCATCGCGGCACGTTTCTTTAGTTGGCCTGAACTTACCAGGCTGTATCGTCATATCCTCATCATCATTGAAATGGAATGGAGAATAAAACCCTTGGATGTCTCCGGAAAGCTTTTTATTGTCCTGAAATGCATTGAATGCACCGTTGAGAATTTCTTGTGCCTGGTATCCATTGTCAGCAATTCCAACGCCATGATCATGATCAAGGTCATCTTCCCAATTGAATTTATAGTATTTACGCAGGTCGATGTCGTCATCAACTGGAAGGAAGCGAACAACCATATTGTTAGCTACAACCGATAGAATCTCTTGCTCGTTTCCATCGGTCTCATCAATCGTATCAAAGCCGCCATCAAAGTCAGGAGCCTTTTCACTTATGAAGTCTTTTTGATAATCGATGATGATTTTCTTTGGAACCCTGCAACGAAATTCACGGAACTTGATATTGCTATTCGTATACTCAAGGTTTCGACGTCCCGGGGCAACGTTACAATCATCAGACTCTCCCTCGTGGTCGCTTGACTTGCTTTCGTCGATAACTTGTTCGATTATCGGATCAATCCACCCCTCGCCATTCTTTGCATATTCGCGTAGTTTGTAAGCTGTTATATTCTGTTCTCGACAAAGCCCATCGCCCTTGCGGATATCATCCTCTGACATATCCCAAAACATTTCCCACACCGGCACCCATTCGACCATAGGTGTTTCTATCTCATGTACAACGCGCTCAAATCGTTGGTCTTCTTGGTCTTCTACGTCAAATTCATACTCTACAGGCTGATACTCTGCGCGTTTTATTGTGTCAGTGTAATACGCACCCCAGGCCATTCCGTACTTGCCTGAAGAAAATACAGCCTTCATCGTTGGCTTGTCGATTTTACCCAGCGCAAACATTGTTTGAAGTTGTCGGTTTGCATGGTCAAGGTCTTCAGCGTGTTCGTCGTGTTGCTCAGTGGTTAAATCTTCCCAAAGCTCATTAACCTTTAATCCGGCATTAAGAATTCCACCTTCGAGAACGTGATCCAGAACTAGCGCGACTCCGGTTAATAGTTTCTGCTTTACTGCCCCGATCGAAGTATTTGCCCTCCAATCTTCACCTTCGCCTTTCTTCCAGTTACTTTGTCGTATCCTGCGTATTGTTAAATCGTTTTGTTCCCATTTGGTTTCCAAATCTTGGCGGTCAGATGACCAGCGGCTATACAGAACATCGATAAGATATTCCGCCAGTGGGGAAACCGGCTTGTCTGTTTTGGTTGCGGCCATGCATGGACCTCCTGAAAATTGATGATCATATTATGTTAAGCGCTATGCAATAATTGTACACACATAGTCGCTTAATGTCAAGCCCAATATCTATCAAGTGTAGAAAGACAGCACATCAGGGAATGCACAGCAGGCATATTTTTAGGGTCAATATCTGGTGTTGCACGAAATTGGTCTAATTCTCTTGTTATGATACTATCACGACGACGATAAAGCCGCGAAAGCATTAATTCGCGGTCAATCAAGCTTATCGGCTGAGAGTCATCATTCCACTCTGCATCAAGAAAAGACGCTTTTGGCTGAAGCATTGAGCATCGGTTAAAATCAAGTTGATAGCGAAATAAAGTCTCGTCATCTTGTCGATGGCAATAAGTGTTCGCATAATACTGATTCCAGATCTTAAGCAGCCACGTAACGACACCTTCAGAGATAACCGAACCGTCTGCTTCATCAAGGATATGATCAACCGTCACCCATTCAGTCTCATCAAATATGTAGGTGATATTCGTGTCAACATTACGCCCGGCCATTAACGCATAGCCGCGTATTCTGTTATGCCCTTCGTCAGTCTTAACGTTCGACGGAAGGAACATGCCGCCAAGCATTCTGTAACGCCCGTCAGGTGCAACGCTTTTCTTCGGATCGAACCAAAGCCGAACCTCATGAGTCTTCATGTCCATCTGCTGACGTATCGGTGGAACTATTGTTTTATTCATTTCCTATCAACTCCTTAGCTTTGTCCCATGCGTCATGCTTTCTGTCACTGATGGCGATAATATCTTTTAGCGCGCTTTTAAGCTCTTTAATTAACTTCTTGTCTTTATTGTATTCTAGATAGCAATCTTCCTTGCAGAACTCGCGAGAGTCATGGGTGTACTCGAAGCGCTTTCCGCATACAATACATTGCTTTCCACTCAATCGCTTCATTTGCAATTCTACCAACTCTTCTGCATTCATACCGCTGTATCTCCCCAAATTGGGTCATCTCCGTTTATTGTTGATGTGCCAGAACTGACACCAGACTCGGATGCTCTCTGCAACGCGAGGTTAAAAGCGTTCACAAGCGCGTCGATTCCGTCATCGTGTGCACCGTTTGGGAACTCTGAAATGTGTTTGATCAACATGGCAACCCAGGGATCATTTTGACTGCCGTTGATGTATACGTTGCCCATCAGGAATATTGGCTCAAGAACTGATGCCCTTATAACCTTGTCTCCTTTGAGTGTAATCTTTCGCACTACCCGGATTCCGTCAAGAGCTTTCTTTAGCAGTGTATACTTGTCTTTATACCCGGCGACTGATTCAGTACCTTGCCACACTTCCGCGCCATCTTCCAATGCTGTTGCACGTATCATCGCGTCACGCTTCGGGGCTTCTTCTTTGCAATATTTGCCATCGTCGATGTAAATAGAGTATATCCTAACAGGCTCGCCGGTATCGTTAAGTATTGTTTTTCCCAATAGATCGCGCACAGTCTTTTGGCGTACCGCAAGGCAAATGCCGAAAGTGTAATCTGGATCTTGACTATTTCGCTCTTCCTCGGTTGAAGCTAAATCCCATGCGCGCACATAAAATAGATCGTCTGGCATTTCAGCGTTGTAATTGATATGCTCAGTTTTTATCATATTACCGCCCTTAGTGGTCGGATCTCCCTGGAGCAAACAATTAGCCGCGTAACTATTCACACCTCCAAGCATAGCAAACTGAACTTGATACCAGTGATTGTCGTATCGCTCCGGGAAGAGGTACGTGCCGTCTTCATTCATTGCTGGAAATACGACCTGCTCAAACTTCGGGAATAGCGGATCGTATTCGTCGTGTGATTCATCATTGCGGTTCTTTATTCGTCCCGAGATGTCGTCAACGTGCCATCTTGTGTTCAATACAATAACAATATGAACTGGTCCGAGTCGGGAAAAGAAGTCATTCGAGAACGATTCCCAACGGCTATTTCTCAACGTCTCCGATTCTGCCTCTTTACGGTTCTTAAAGAAGTCATCGATAACCAGGAGAGATGCACCATTACCAGTTGCACCACCATCAGCCCCAACGTAAATCATTTCCCCATTATGATCTTCGATAGCCCTAACTTTAGAGCTGTCAGTCTTCTTGCTTAGTCTCGTTTCATACAGCTCTTTATATGCGTCACTGTCCATTATTCGCTTGGTTGCACGACTAAACTTCTCTGACAATGATGAAGCATACGTACCTACAATTACATTCTCATCGGGGAACTCTCCAACGAATCGCGCAGGCAGGAATCTAGATGATTGATCCGATTTTCCGTGTCTGTAAGGGACTGCAATAGAGATATATGTGGATATTCCATTCTTGAAATTCTCCATCGCATTGTCAAGTATATCTGCAATCTCTCTGGTATGCTTACCGACTACCAATGGATTGTTAGGTTGCTGCCAACAATACTCCATGAAATGCAATCCTGACTGTCTGGCTGTTGATTGCAAGCCTGCCATAAGTACCTGGTTCTTGACATTCGCCTTCTGGACAGGAGCAAGCCCGCGCTGTTTTTTCAGAAGCGCTTGGTACTTGGCAAATGGCATTGGTGCTGACATTGCTACTTCTTCCTCCATTCTTCAATTAAATGTTTAGCCACCGGCCACATGCAGCAGCAGAAGAAGAAAAAGGCGACGGATAGCTCAAGTTTGTTCATACTACTTCCTCATGTTGAAAGGTAGGGGATTTCATAGTGCGAAACTCCCTACCTTTTGGCTATGCCTCAGATCTCTTTTGGCAATCATTCATTGCCTTACATAGACCGTCAAGCAACTTAACGTCAGCTCCTTCTTGTCCGCCAAGAATCTGATAACACTCCGCTAATAAATCGCCTAAACTGTCCGTATTTCCGGTCATAAGGTGATACGCCTCTTCAAACTGCTCTTTCGGTGACCACGACTTATACCCATCAGGATATTCAACGAGGTATCCCGGGTGATACTCCATTACGCCATCGCCGACAGTTGCGATCTCTGCCTTTGCGTTGTCGAGAATTAACGGACGCTTGAGTTTTACGGTCGCGTCTTCAGCAGACATAACTTGAGCCTTGATGATTTTAGTTCCGATGTAGGTTTTCATGCTTACTGTTCTCCTGTTTAGTCTATTTCAGTTGTTTCAGTGATGCTTTCAGACGATGACTTAGGGTTAACATATTGACCGTTTATGTCTGTATAGGCATCATCAGACTTATTATTATAGATACTCTTCCGGAACTCAACATTGCGAGCCAGGTTAGAATTGATCTGCATAGCATTTGCTGAAATATTCTGCTGTGCTTTGAGTTGCTGCTCAAGCTCGTAGACCTTTTTGTTGACCATGAATGCTTGACGCTCCTCACTTAGTTGTATCTGGTCTGAGAGAAGTGTTTTTTCTGCGGCATTAAGGTCACTCAAGCGAACTTCAAAGTTACAAATCTTATCAACCTTGGCCTCCAGTCGTTTCTCGCTTGCCTTAAGCCTTGCGTTCTCTTCTCTGAGTTCTGAAAGAGATTCCAACTGTTCCTTCAACTCGCCACATACCTGTGCTGGCAGGTGTTTCTTCGCGAGCTCCATCATGTCGTTGTTCATTTCTTCAGTCATTACTTACTACTCCTTCTCGTTTGGTTTTTGTAGATCTTGAAGCCCAAGTAGGTCGTCGGGATCACTTATGGTGCAATCGCCATTTACCTCCAGGTGTTCTGTTTTCTGATTGAGCACTTTAATGCACACATCATGAAATCCTCCATCAGTTACCTCATGTTCTTCAAAAGCCTTAGCCTTGTCTTGCTCGGTAAGTATCTCATCGGTTATATGAACTGCATTACTCCTAATCAATAGTCGCTGTTCGATGTCAGAGAATCCCATCATTCCAAGAAAGCCAGGAAGAACGCTGAACATTGGTGTTTCGCACGCTGCATATGGATTCTTTGAGAACAGGTAATCCCTCAACGTTTTGGCAACCTTTCTGTGTTCCTCGTCAATCAATACGCGCAACCGAAACTCACCAGCCCATCTGTCGTTTGGAATAGCCGCCGCAATTTCTGATCCAACGTCGAACCACTCATATCCTTCGAGAGCAGGCATGTCGGTCGGGCAGTAATCACGCATCAGGCAAATGGCCCGGAGTGCTTTTGATAGGAGTTCTCTATTGTTTGCCAGCACTTCAAGCACTGCACTTTTAGACCTGTTGCATGTTGGGCATATGTCGGTTGGATTTTCACTCATCGTCATATCCTCCATATTATTTCATCTTCATCTTCATATACGTACTCGCCGCTATTTTCTTCCTGCTTCAAAAGAACCGTATGGCAACCGTGACCACCAATAGATATGCCGTGATGGTTTGAAATAGTTGTCAAGCTTTCTACAAATGTTGATCCTGGAGGAGTCCACCCGGCTTCAATAAGAGCATCACGAATACCCTTCTCTCTCAGATTCATATGACGCTGGATGATTTGCCCCATAGCTCCAGGTTCTTCTTGGATTATCATGTTTGACTCTGCATCAAACTTTGTTTTGATTGTGAGTTCGTTAAAGAAAGGGTTGCTATCTTTAGCGAGTGGGTCAATCTTCTGTATACCGTGGGCGATGGCTAGTCTTTCCGCGTTCGCCTTTTGATAAACCTTTCGCTGCTCTTTCTCGTATGGAGTTGGCGGCCTCGTTATCTTCGCCCACTCCTCATCTGAAATATAATCACTCATCGTTTTCTAAGCCTCTCTTGCTTTTCGATCTTTTTCTTGACTGATCTAAAATGTTTACGGCAATAATGCCTAATCCTTCCTGATATAAACAGTCCAGAAACTGCATCTTTGTCGCACTTGTCGCATTTGCTACTCACCGCTTTTTCCTCCTGCTGAACTTCGTGTGGTCGAATCCATTGGGCTTTGGGTCGTCCTTCTTCTTTGGCGTGTAGTCGTCATAGTCTTCTAACTTATCTGGTTCCAGTAGTACTAAGCGAGCCTCTTCGCATTGGCTATGAAGTATTGCATCTATTTCATAATCTCCAGCAGGAAGATTGATGCATCGTATACCTTTTTCCTCAGCAAGCGATACCAGCCTCTTAAGCTCCTCCGCTTTTCCTGCTCTTGCTGTTCCGGTTAATGCAACGCCGTAGGTTTTATGCGTGATCATCGACGGACACGCTGCAATCCTTGTTCTTTTGTCACAAATCATAACCTACCCCTTCATCTGTATCTGTTGAAGCTTCTTGTAAAGCCTGTCCGAGATGAGTAGAGTTAAGTCGCAGTTAGAGTTCTCACACCTCAACACAGGAAGACCTGAGCGAAGTATGCTCTCAGCGTGTGATGTAAGCTGCTTGTCAAGTATCCTGTCGGCCAACTCGGTGATTGCTTCTGCACTGTCAAGCCTTTTATCAATTCGGCTTACTGTCGCATCGATTGCAGTCATTGGTTTATCTTTAGGCATCTTTCAATCCCTCATAATTACTACTACTTGGAATAACGTAAAAACCTTCTTCGGTTCCCCCGTCAACTTCCATATCAATAGTTCTATTGCATGATGGACAGTCAACGTCATCAATCATCCAATTAAATTCAGTCTCAAACTCATGAGAGCAGAACGGGCAGGTTGTCGAGCATAAATTATTCATCACTTACCTCCATCTCCTTAGTAAGCTTATCCAAATGCCCCGCACGCTCTTCAGGTGTCATCGCGTCGAACAATGTGCGCATCTCTTGGATAGTCGTGTGAACAACGCCGACAGTTCCAGTATGATGAACCTCAAGCTTCTCAACGTAAAGGTCAAAATACTTCGCAAGGGAGTCAAGAGCTTGCTGCTTACTGTACATCTCAAATTCCACTTCCTGAATCTCGTGCCAGGTTTCCTCGCCGCTCTCTTCAGACTTAACCGGCTTGGAGCGTATCTTGATCTTCTTAATAGCGCGTTTGGTGTCTTCGGTAAGCTTGTCGTAGTCCGTCATCGTCATAACGTAAATCTCAACACCGCCCCGGCCCTTGCGCTTCTCGTATTGAACAACATCAGTGATTGCAGCCAGCGCGATATACTGAAACTCTTTGATAACACGTTGAGCAGATAGTGCGGTCTTATTCCGCCCTTTACTACGGAGCTTATCCATTTCCTTCTCAAGCGCGTACATTATGTGAGGTTTCTTAAACAGGTCAGAAGCAAAGTTGCCAACGGTCGTATTTTTCCACTTAAGGGATTTGGGGTAAGCAGCTCGAACGGCTTCTGCATTGGTCTGGCAGTCAGGCTTGGCACGTTCTTCAACGGCCTTTCGCTGCTGCGCGGATAACTTTCGCATCTTAGGATCTTTCTTCGCCATAATATTATGTTCTCCAGGGTTCAACTCTGCACGTCAAGCGCGTCTGGTTTGTTTAGTCTTATAGTAATCACTTTCGCCATTCTGTCAAACGACCGCCCAAAAAATACTATGCCTTCCACATAATTCCCCTGCCTTCTCACGTAGTGAGCCATTAATGATAATTTCATATCATTATCAATAAGTTCACCCCTTTTTCACCCCCAATTTTTCCTCGTGTCTTTTTCTATAGGCGGCGTTTTTTCGCTAATTTGGTGCAATTTTTTTTGCCGGATTAGGCTCGTTTTCATCGGTTTAGGTTGCGCTAAAAACTTGTAATTTGGCGATTTTTTGTTATATAACGCTATGTGCTCGCGCAAAGTGTCGTCGGACGAAGAACCACAACCCAACAGTTCTATATTCTCAATTTTCACACCCAAGTTTTATCCACCCACAAAAAAGCCCCTGACCACTTACAAAGCGACCAGGAGCAATTGGATACGCGAACAAGAAAGGAAAATATGGCGACTATGCTACTTTACATCATCTGACCCGAAAGCCAAACCCGGATTTGAACCGGAACAGATCGCCTTGGTAGCGGTTTTAGGAATCGAACCTAACTGCGTCCTGGGTTATGAGCCCTGGTGATCGCCTTGACCAACCGCAATGTTTATGAGATCACCATAATCTTTTATCCCAATTTGTCAAGAAAAAGCGTGCGTATCTTTTTTAACGCCTACTGAAAAAGCAATTGTCAAAACTTTCTTTGAGGCTAAATAAATAAAAATAGTATAAATTACCATTCCAGCGATTGACAGCGTACACCCACGTGCCTATATTAGGGGTATAATCAAAAACCCAAACCAAGGAGTAGCAACCATGTCAAACCTCGCAAAAGCAGTAGCCGAATATAATAAGGCTATCCATTCAGGCCCAATTAGCATTTTTGAGCAACAGACCCACATATGCGAAACTCTTCCTAAGTCAGAGAGTGCGCTTAAGAATATACTTCTTGATCTATTCTCAGCCGATGAATTAGAAACACTAAAACACGCAATTGAAACAATCTAACACAAACCCTAACGGAGACAAGGAAAGATGAACAAGACAGTTAATCTAGTAAGTGATACCACCACAGCTAAGAAGTCCGTATCTTATAATCCTGAAACTATGAGAGTATTCACTAAAACAAATTCAGCCACCTTTATCAGTTTCCACAACAACAGCATGGCAACAATTGCAACTACTGCCTGTAATGGCCGGTATATCACTAAACGCTATTTGGTGAAATAATGAAGCGCTTAATGAATAAAAAACTACATATTGGATAACCTAACCTAAACCCGTCCACCCCGAGCGAGATCGGGGCACCTTTTAACATGCCATACAGAACCAGAGAAGAGCTTGAAGAGTCAACCAACTGGACAAAGCGCAACACTCCGTCCAGGTCAAAAGCAGAACGCAGAGCAGAGAGAGCTGCTAAAAAGAATAGAGGTAAGAAATGATCGAGTTTTTATTCACAGACCAGTTTTCGCATTGTCCGGGTATCGGCATTGTGATGATCGCATTAACCGTAGTCGGAACTTTGATAGCGCGATTCTGGCCTGACAACATTAAGGGATAAGTAAGATGAAAAAGCAAGTAGAGCTGACAGTCTCGGAATCAGTAGCCCTAGAGCTTTTGCTGACAGGGCGAATCATTGAGCTTAGAAAGATGATCAATGAACGCACCTCACAAGAAAGAAAAGTAAAAATAGAGGCTTTGATAAAGACGGCCCAAACGATAAAGGGAAAGCTATAATGAAAAAACCAAGAACAGAAGAGGAAGCCGAACGCAGACAAGAATATTATGAGAGCCTCGATTGGGAGATTGAAGAAACCTATGATTGTGTCGACACGGACACCTATGAGGCGAGTTGCATAGCTTCTGATGATGAAGATGAATATACCGCCTATTGTATTGTGAATCGTGGTTCCGGTGATGTTGTCGGCGAGATCATAGACATTGATTATTCAACCGTTGAAGTAATATAATCTAAAGGAGCAGGGATTGCCATGAATGAAACGCAAGAAATTCAACGCATCTGCGCATGGTGCGACAAGGTTTTAGGAACGAAGGAAGTCCGGACTGGTGACGATTCGCCTACACACGGAATTTGCACCGATTGTTATGCCGAGTTTATTGGAGGGATGAAAGATGTCAAAAGCAATTCTAATTCATGATTACAATAGCATAGCATCAGTCAGAGATGGCTATGAGTTCCAGAACGACAAAGAGAGCGTAAAACATTGTGAAGAAGTTATGCGCATGATTAAAATAGGCACTTTGAACACCAAGGCAAAGGTAGTTGCAGAGCGCGCAAAAAGAGGAATAGAAAGACGATGACAGCTATGTTAATCATCAAAATAATCGTAGTCGCTGTAATAGCTTTAACAGCATCGTATGTTGCCCGGGATATGTTCATTTCACTCGTTAACCTGGACCGACGACGGAAGCTGAAAAAGATGATCCGCAAATTCCGGAGCAAACCATCAGTTCTTGACCGGGATAAACCTAAACATGTAAGTAGAATTAAGGAGTCCAAATGAGAATAAATCTCAAAGACCACGACGCTGAAAAGTATATCCCTACGATGCCTGAAGATTCGGAGGTAATCGGGAAGGTGACGCGGCCAGGATCAGGAGGTATCGGCGCGTTGGTGCTTCTTGACACTTGGGAGTTTGTCCAGATAAGCGATGGCGTGCAGATTCCTCTTAATCAGCGAAATGTTTATACTTCCATCATTCGCGCGATTCTCAATGAATTATGCGACGAACATATTGACCTTGCAATTGACGCTGGCTACTCTTTGGACACAATAAAATCATGGAGTTCAGGCCGTCGAGTTCCGGCGTTTGGAGTCGTCAAATTACTATTAACCAACTACAAAATAATCCCAAACAAGTAAAGGAAAACAATAAATGTTTGTAAGCGTATATTTCGCACTATCTGTAATCTTCTTCCTATTGTGCTGGTTTTTATTCGGCCTGTACATCATCATGCGAATCAGCAAGGAGAATAAGCGGCTCTTAAGATGGCGGAAAGAAGACGATGCAGCTATCCAGGCGCACATGTCAAATAGCCGCAGACTACAGAAAAAGAACCACGTGCTGTTGTCTGAAATCTTTGAGCTCAAGGCAGCAATAAGAGAATCAGTAAGAAGGCAAGAAAAATAGTATAAATTACCAATTGCGTATTGACTAACGCGGAGATATGCACTATGGTATATCTTGTAATCTAAATCATAGGAGTAGCAGCCAATGTCAAACCAGATCAAAGTACAGTGTACTGATTGCGGAAAGCAATTCAAAGTCAGCAGAAGCTATGTTGAGATACGATTTTCAACACTTTGCGACTGTTGTTTAATGGCAGACCAGGATCAACCAATCGTCAACGGCGAAGAACAAGTTAACTGGATGTCAGACGATATCCCTGAAGACTTTCTAAACATGGAGAACAAGCGCAATGGGTAAGCATGAAATCACAATGGGAAAAGAGGCGATTACTGATATCGGCTTTTTGATTAACCGCGAAATGCTTCAGGTAAAACATAATCTTGAGCGATCAGAATCAATGCTTAAGATTGCAAGCGGCATTGATGAAGGCAATAAAGCGTACTGGAGCACTCGCGTAGACGCACAAAAAGAAGACCTCGCCAGACTTGAAGCATACAATAATATTATCATGGGCGCAAGCTCAATAACCGTCGAACACGACGTAAAAGCTTAACCGCGCAATCAAGCGCACAATAACAAAAAGGAAAAGTAATATGAAAGAAGGATTCAAGCTATTTGGATTAAGCATCGGAGGGTTGATCATCACGACCGCTGTATTCTGCATGCTTAGTCTAGGTGGAGTGTATTGGTACAAGTTTATTGGACCAAAGAAAGAGGAGGCGCGAAGGAAGGTGTTTGAGGAAACGCGATCCTATAACCAAGGAAAGATTCAACAACTTTCCAAGTATCGGATGGAATATGTAAAATCTGACAGTGAAGGAAAGGCAATTATTGCCTCAACAATCCGTCATCAGTTTGCTGATTTTCCAGTTGATCACCTGCCACCAGAACTACAATCATTTCTAAGAAAAACAAGAGGATATTAAATCATGAAAATCATTCTATCACTAATCGCTATTATGTGTATTGCCACTGGATGCATCCCTGAAGATTCAGCAGATGCAAAACAGGCTGCTCAGACAGAAAAGGCAATGCAAGAGGCAAATGCCCAAATCGGAATGCCAGCAATCGTAAACTTCCAGGAACGCAAGCTTGCAAAGATGATCTTTGAACTGCGCGACCAAGAAGATCTTACAACCTATGCATACATTGTAAACAAAATGACAGGTAGGCTTATTTATGTAGGTCGATGCGTTGGTTATGGTCTTCCATACTCAGTACAGTTCACCAACCCGGAAAGGATCGCATGGACATCAAGCCAAGGTGGTGCAGCAACATTACCACAACCTGATCCAAACGGATTGTTTATGCCTAGTGGGTTGTCAGCAACCTGGCTAATGATGATTGATCCAAAAACAAAATCACCAAGGCCAGTATACTTTGAGCCCGAAATTGTTGTATCACCATTTCCACTGCATAAATAAATAACGCATTCGAGGTGGATGCAAAACAGCTTCCATCTCGAATTTTTCAAAAATAAAAGGAGTAGCACAATGGCAATCAAGTATCACTATGATGTGGAGCAGAACACAGACGAATGGTTGAACCTTCGTTTAGGAATCTTAACCGGGTCCAATATAAACCGCATAGTCACCGGCGCCGGGAAGCCTGCAAAGGACGATTCAATGAGACAGTACGCGAACGAGTTAGCAGCTCAACGAATCACCAAGCGCGGAGAGGAAAATTTCCAGTCATACGCAATGGCTATAGGTCACCTTCAAGAAGATGTAGCAAGGGACATCTACAGCGAAAACTACGCGCCGGTTGAACAATGTGGATTCATTACAAATGATGATTACGGCTTTACAGTTGGATGTAGCCCTGATGGACTTATCGGCGATAATGCGCTAATTGAAATCAAGTCACGCATGGCAAAATTCCAAGTCGGAACAATCATCTCAGGTGAGATGGATAAATCATTCATAAATCAAGTTCAAGGAAACATGCTTATATCTGGACGCGATTACGCTGAATTTATTCAGTACAGTCCTGGACTTCCATTGTTTGTCAAACGAATCGACATTGACTATACTCGCCGGGAAATGATCATTGAGGCAATGATAGCGTTTGAAGCAGAAATTGTACGTGTTAAAAATGAGTTCCTTGACAAAGCTGCAAGTATGGTTCAGACGCCGTGGATTGACTTTACAAATAATGGCGAAATGGAAATAACAGAGGAGGCATAGCAAATGTTAGACATGACAAAAACAATCGTTGCCAAATCAGACCAGCGAAATAGTGAAGATTTTCTTGCTGGACCAGAGACGATCAAGATAACTGGAGTCAAGATAGTATCTGGAGATCAACCTTGCCATATTGAGCACGAAGGATATCCAGGCAAGCCGTATAAACCATGCCTCACAGTTCGCCGTCTTCTTGTATTAGCTTGGGGAAAAGACGCGTCTTTGTATGTAGGACGAAGTATGACACTCTATTCAGACCCGACTGTAAAATGGGCTGGTGCGGAGGTTTCTGGAATTCGCGTCAGCCACCTTTCCCACATTGACAAGCCTATCCGCGCAATGTTGACGGTAACTCGTGGCAAAAAGGCACCTGTCACCATCCAACCTCTACAGCTCGTAGCAGGCCCACCCCTAAGCAAAGAAGACGCCGATCTATGGAAGGCACAGATGGACCGGGCAACAAGCATGAAGGAATTGTCTGAAACTGCCGCACAAATCAAGGGCAACAATTACGCAGACAGTGCAGAGAAAACGGCGGTTCTCGCTCACTATCAATCGGCAGTCGCGGCAATACGGGCAAAGTCCGAACAGCCAGCCGATCCAGCAAATCTTGATTACCCACCGGATGAAGGCGCGGAGGGTGCCGAAGCAGTCCAGGGTAACTAGGAGGCAAAGAACAGGCACATGCTTCAGAGGCCGCGGCCCTTGGTGTCACTTAATTACAGAAAGGAGCATGGTCGGCGAGACGGGGCAACTCGCCATTTTTTAACTTTAACCTAAACAAGGAGTAGCAAAGTGAAAATAGCAGTAGTAGACATTGAAACAACTCACTTTTTCCCGAAAGGGTTTATAGTCGAAGTTGGTATTGCCTCATTAGATACCGAAACTGGCAACGTCGAGAAGGTTTTCGACTCAGTATGCAGAGAGCCAGGTATGACTGCAAAAGATCGTGAAGCATGGATATTCAGCAATTCAGACCTGACCATTGAGATGGTGAGAGAGGCGCCATTACTGGAAGATCTTAAAGCAGATATCCAGAAGGTAATTGACGAACATGATGCAATCACGGCGTATAACAAAGCATTTGATTTAACATTCTTGGTTGATCGCGGATTCAATATTCATAAAGAATGGCCCTGTCCAATGTTGGTAGCGACGGACATCTGCAAATTTCCACATAAGAACGGTCGCAGCGGAAATAAATGGCCGACCGTGGAGCAGGCGTTTGAGTTCTTCTTTCCAGACGAGCAATATACCGAATTGCACCGTGGGGCTGACGATGCAATGCACGAGGCCAAGATAATATACGAGCTATTCAAGCTTGGAAAAATGGAGATTGAGCAGTGACCAACCCGCACCACTTCAAGATAACCGCAACGATAGCGAGAGCCAGGAAGCGACTAAGCGAGCTTGACCGTTCGCTTGTAACGTACAACGAGCTTGCAAAGCTGGAACTTGCGAACATTGGCCGCCTAGAAAATATGCTTGCCCAGGAGACAAGTAGCGATATAATTGAGGAGGATTTCACAGAATAGCTTGAATAGTCAGAATCACCCGATATACTGACAATAGCCTCAAGAGCGACGACCCGCCTCATGCCTCCTTTCTCTGGTTGCAGCTCAACTTAAGCTCTCGGACTGGTTCTTCTGATGCTACTCCGAATATCGGTTCGAGAGCTTTTTCTTCCTCCATATATTATTGTAATTAACGTAATAACAAAGGACAAAAACAATGCTAACCATTCTCGCCATACTGATAATATTTATTATTGTAGTGCTGCTCAAAGTGCTTCAATATGACTGTTATCCTTGTGGCAAATCAAAGGGATATCAAGGCGCACCCTCATTTGAAGGCCGCTTTGATATCCTCAACCGATACGAAAGGGAGATTGCCGCATGGTTCAGGGCCATGTATGGCGGTCTTCTTAAGCATGAATTAGAAACAACTTCGCTTTATTTTGGATCTTCTATATTTGGCTGAATGAACTGCTTGAGGCTCGGAGTAGTCGAACATAAAAGGTAGCGTCAAGCGCACCATGTCAAGTATGACAAAAGATAGCTCCATTGCCCACAGTGCCTTTATATTACGCCCCGTTTATACCACTTAAGACGGGGCTTTTTTATTGCTTCTTAAACGTCGATATATAAAACTTTCCCTCTTCTGGCTTAGGCAACCTGGACAGCTTCCTATTATTCTCGTTGCGCTGCTTTCGTTTAGCAGCTTCATTAGCGTCAACCTTTCGATCTGGTCGAATAGTTGGCTCATCCCGTAATTCATATTTCTTCTGAACCCCGCCACATTGCTTTATTTTGCACGTCTTAACGCCCATTGTATACGTCTTTCCGCAGTCGCATGTCCACATTGGTATATTCATAATCACTCCTTTTTGTTACCTAAACCTTACCTGAGAATAAAGAAATATCAAATAATTGGTATTTTTTACTATAAGCGTATTGACAACGATGGTAAAATATACTATCTTATAGAAACTAACAAAGGAGTAGCAGCCGATGAAACACGACGAAAAATGGTTATCCAATCGGATCATGGAAAACATTAAGGACGCACCTGAAGAGATGCAGCAGGACGTATGCAAACTCGCTGACGGCAAACCACTTCACGAACTCGAACAACAAACGCTTAGACGGATATTCGATATGATTGTGTCCGCTAAGGTGAGATAACCAAAACAAACAGGAGTAGCACCACTATGTCAGAAGAAACCGCATTGGTAAAAGTTGAGGACCTCGTACCCGTTGAATTATTCACCGGGGATGCAATCGATAACCTGCTGAAGAAGATCGAAGATGAGGTAACCAGCTTTGTGCCGGATCTTACAACAGCAAAGGGACGTAAAGAAATCGCGTCACTATCTCACAAAGTATCTAAAGCTAAAGTATCGCTCGACGGGCTTGGCAAGGATCTGACAACCGAATGGAAGACCAAAGCAGCCAAGGTTGATGAGTCTCGCCGCAAATCACGCGAGTTCCTTGATGCATTGCGCGATAAGGTTCGCCAGCCGTTGACCGATTGGGAGAACGCAGAGAAAGCACGTATCGAAGCAGAACGCCTTGCAATAGAAGAGAAGGCACGCATTGAACGTGAACGCATCGAAGCAGAGCAGAAAGCGCGTGAGGATGCCTTAAAAGCTAAAGAAGAGGAATTGGCAGCTAAAGAAAAGGCTATCGAGGATGCCCGGATCGCCGAAGAGTTGCGCGTTGAAAATGAACGCATTGCCGAAGAAAACAGACTGGCTGAAATTGCACGCCAGGAAAAGATCAAAGCCGATGCTGAAGAAGCTGCACGACTCGCTGCTCAAGAAGAGATCGAAGCGGCAAAACGTCGCGAGATTGAACAGACCATGAAAGCAGAGCAGGCGGAGAAAGACCGACTTGAAGCTATCAAGCAAGCGGAGATTGATCAGAAGGTTGCAGTTCAACGCGCTAAATATGAAGCAGAAGCCGCAGCAAAGGCAGCAGAAGAGAAGCGACTGGAAGACGCACGTATCCAGCAAGAAGCACAGGCCACAGCAGAAGCAAAAGCTAAACGAATTGCCGATGCAAAAGCCGCTAACCTCAATCACCGCAAATCATTCAACAACAAAGCCGTTGACAGCCTGGTTAACACTCTTGGTTGCGACCGTGAACTTGGTATCAACATCATCACCGCCATCGCCAAGGGTAAAATCGAAAACGTAACTATCAACTACTAATGAAGAAAATCAAATTAAAACTACGATGCGACAAGATGCGAGCCATAAGTGAGGTTTACGGCATACCAATGCAGCGAATTGTCAGGATGGCACTCGCATCATGGACAAAAGGTAGGGAATTGTTTAGCGGCGAAATCCCTACCATGTCAATCGAAGACAGCGAGAGAGATTCTACTGTTCTTGATGTCAGTACTGATTTCACGAAAGACGAATGGCGCGAGATCATAGGCGTGTATGTTAATCGTGAATATGACAACCTTCCAGACAGATTCACAGAAGAGATTGAGAAGCAACTCAAGATCGAAAAAGAAAAAGCAAAGCAGATAAGGGAAAGCTTACCGGCTTTCATTGAGGAATAATTATGAGTGTTATTTGGGAAGTACACGTAGCGCACGATGATGGAACAGAAACAAACAACAGTTTCATAAAATCTAAGTCACACGAAAGTATGATGGATTCTTTGATAAAACGCGGCTTTAGGCGTATCTGGAAGGATGATGTGCCATATCAAATCGGCATAATGGAGCCTAATGAAATATTATGGTTTGTAGAAGATGGCGTGAGGCTTGAAGCTCAAGCACATCTTCCGACAGCATGGGATGTTGAAAAAGTGCCAGACGCAAAAGAAATCGTAAAACGATACAAAACAAAGGAGGCACAATGCCAAAAGTAATCACAAAGAAAGCAATCAGAGAGTTCCGTGAGTCGAAGAAGATGGACCAAGTAAAGTTCGCTAAATGGATGGGCGTAACAATCCATACAATCCGAGCATGGGAGGAACCAGGAAGACCAACAAAGGTACCAAAGCGACTACTTGCCGATCCGCGCACTAAGCACCTAGCTGAAGAGGTTAAGTAATATGAGTAAACTTGATAATTTCACAGACGGTCTACTTGAGCTTTACAACATCGAACGAGACATACTAAATGAGGAACTTGCAAAACTCGGAGTAAATATCACGGCCAGCGATTTACGCAAAAGAGCCAAGGAAAGATTGAAAGCTCCAAAGTCTGGCCATAACTATGATGGCGGTACAGACGTTCCAGATAACAATAAACCTCCAGAAGTACTTCAGCTTGATGGATAACTGTAAAACATGCGATCACGAGATAACATTTCCTCAACCTGGATGCAAGTTACGCATCAGCAAGAAGGATGCTAAGTGCGTCTGGAAGAAGAAAGGCGACTACAAAAAGCAAGTAGCTGAAAAACGAAGACAACAAGGTAGATAAAAATGAGTAACACTATCACATTGAACGACGATCAGGCAGAAGAAGTAAAGGCAATGCTTAAGGCGTCAATAATCCGCATGACAGAATGGATCACTGAAGCAAAAGGCAAGTGCAATGAAAAAGAAGCAGCGCACCTAGAAGAGATGAAAAACAAACGAAAGGAACTGCAAAAACATATACTTAGTGAACTGCCAAGTAAGAAAAAATAAAAAGAACGAGGCAAGTAACATGGAATCACTACAACAGCGAAAGAACGCAGCAAAGTGTGAACTACAGGAGCATTGCAAAGGTATACTTGAGAAATACCTGACTCCTGAACAACTCGATGAAGTCAAACACATGCCAGGAAAGGCAGAGATGATCAGAAAGGTAAAGAAAGGAACAGGCGATATCGTCTGGAGAAGCAACCCACTAAAAATCGAAGCAGTAAGGAAGGTAACAAATGAACATTAACCTATCCATAATAGGCGGAAACTTAACCCGGGACGTTGAACTTAAACACACAAACAGCGGAATGAGTATCGCCAACATGAGTGTCGCATGTAATCGTAAATACAAGGACGCTCAAGGCAACCAGAAAGAAGAGTGCTCTTTCTTCGACGTTACAGTTTTTGGCAAACAGGCGGAGAGTTGCGCGCAATACCTATCGAAGGGCAATAAAGTACTTGTCCAGGGTCGAGCTAAACAAGAAACATGGACCGATAAGGAAACCGGCCAGAATCGCAGCAAGATCGTATTCATCGCTGATAACGTGACTTTCCTAAGCCCACCTAATACGAACGCGCCACAACAGCAGCAATACGCGCCTGAACAGCAACAACAGCAGCAATATCAACCGGCTCCACAACAGCAACAGGCGCAGACTCAAGCGCAACCACAGCAGCCCGTTCAACAGCAACAACCAATGCCTGACGGAGAAATTCCGTTCTAAAATCATAAACCCGCTTGAAAATCAAGCGGAATAAGTTAGTTTAATGTTAGCGGCGTTCAGTCGCTTATCGGAGTTGTACCCGAAGTCAAGATTTCAGCCCTGACGAGAAAGTTTCGCTTTCTGTACAACCGTCGGGGCTTTTTGTTTTATGGAGATATTCATGCAATACTACCAGTTCCACATTGGGGACTACATTACCGGTACCGCGCATTTATCGCCCCTTGAGGATCTCGCATATCGTAGATTGCTTGATCTCTACTATCAGACAGAAAAGCCAATACCCACCGATATCCCAGTGGTTACCCGTCGGTTACGGTTGGGTTCTGATGTTGTTGAAATAGTGCTAAAGGAGTTCTTTGAATTAACAGATAAAGGTTGGGAAAATGACCGTTGCAATGAGGATATAGAGGCATATCACGCCTATAAAAACCGACAAAAGGCAAACGGAAAGAAGGGTGGAAGACCAAAGAAACAGCCTCAAAATAAACCCACTAAAAACCCAGTGGTTACGAGTGGCAAACCCACAGTAAACCCAAACGAAACCCAAAATAACCCTAACCATAAACCAACAACCATAAACCAACAACCATCTTTTAAAAAATTAACAAAAGATGAATTTAAAATTGAAGTATGGAAATCTGGGCAGGAAAAATATGATAATTCAATGTTGGCTGAATTTTTTGAATATTGGATAGAGCCAGACGATAAAGGAAAAATGCGTTTTCAGTTACAAAAAACTTGGAGTGTGTCAGGAAGGCTTGCAACATGGAATAGAAATAACTTTGGCGGGAAATTCCAAGGCAATTCATCAGGACCGATCCAGAACGCAAGCAAACTAGCGACTACCGAAGAGATTGCCAGCGACCCAAATGTAGCCGGAACTATTGACGAACTACAATTTTAGGAGAATGCAGACAATGAACAAGCCAAAAGAACCAGTAAAAATGACAGACTGTCTATCACAAGCGACTTTAGCCGTATCAGACACACCAGAAGTTGACCAAGCAACAATCGACAGATATAAGGCTTTTTATCGTGCAAAGCTAATTGAGAATGGATTTGATGACAGAAGCGAACATAACATTGAAGCTATTTCCAGGTATCTAGCCAACTACTACGCCGGAACAACCGAGAAGGGTTTATGCCTTCTCGGAGAACCTGGCCGTGGCAAGACATTTGCATTCAAGATTATGTCAAAACTTCTGTACATTAAAACATTCTACGCATCAGAGCTTGTTGATATGTGGGAACTGTACGGAACCAAAGGTAGAAGTGAGCTGTACACCACAATGCGAGGACACAGGCCAATAGGATTACGCGCTGACATTGCCAGAAACTACCGCGACTGTATTATTGATGACATCGGGACCGAACCGATATCCAACATTTTCGGAGTAAAGCGCGAAGTAATAGGCGATATTCTCCTACAGCGTGTGCGAGAATTTGAGGACTCAGGAACAAAAACACACCTAAGCTCAAACTCGTCTATGGAGGAGCTTAAAAACCGATACAGCCCACGTATTGAATCGCGACTAAACCAGATATGCCACATCGTAACAATGAACGGCACAGACCGGAGGAAAGACTGATGATTAAAATAATCGATATGAGTGAGGAAGTTTGCGCAAAAAACAATATCGCCATTTGGGATACCGTGAGAGATAGGTTTTTAGTCAATTCAAACGGCGATCAAGTTAGCGACGTTGACGAATGGCTTAAATCTGGAACCAAGATAACCGAGCATGCAACGAATGCGGTTAAGAGGTATAAAGAAGGCACAATAAAAGCTAAAATTGTCGCACAGCAAATATCCGACATGGAAGTTGAGGAACACAGACGGGAGGTGGAGTCATGGTAAGAAACGGCCAAGAGCTATCCTTATTCGCGATGGAGGAGTATTTGAAGAAGCTTATCAAGATTGCGGATAAGGCAAAACGTGAATCAGACGAGGCGACTAACGTTGGAACTGAGATGATTAAAATACACGAGGAGTTTTCTGACATTGTTAAAAGCGATGATCCTGCATCATCCGAGTCAAGAAGAAAGTTAAACGATCTCAAGAAACGAAGCGCCAGGTGCGAGGTAATCAGAAAAAAAGACTTGGTGAAACTGTTCGACAAGGAAGGTGATTCAATCCATGAGGTTGAAGTTCTAAGATACGAAATCCAAAGCATGAAATACAGAATGGGAGTAAGTTCATGACCGACACCAAAAAGATAGTAATCGGTATCCTGGTAATAGCAATTATGGTATCTGCTCAATGGAAGTGGACGAACTACATATTCGAGCGCGGTCGGAGGAAGGAACGTCTAAACATTATCGTGAAGGCGCTTGATGAGAACGGTAAGATATCGAACGCCCCGCTACTAATTTTCCCACCCTGGACGCCTGAACGAGAGTTGAACATATCATCCAAAAACTACATGAGAGGTGACCTGAAATGATACGCAAGCCAATACAGGGAGAATATTATATCTACGAAGCAAATTCAGGAATGAGGAATCAGGCAAAAGGAATTGGCATGTTCGTTGAGTATTCAGACGAAGATGAGGAGTTCTGCAAACTGATTGACCGTGACACCAAAAAGCTTGTAGTTTCCGCCCTGTCAGATATGTGGAAAAAGAAATAGTATTTTTTACCATAATACACTTGACTTAATCGGCGGGATGATTAACTTAGTATAAACCACAAGGAGTAGCAACCTATGAATCAAGTAAAGCAAGAAATTAAACCATGCCCATTTTGCGGTAACACGCCAGAAGTTGAGGAGCATGGAAATCAGCACACAAAGAAACGCTATGCAATAATCAATTGCCCTGGATGCGTTAAGATGACGGTAGGTGCCGTTTATCACAGCACGCAATGGTGCGTTGATACAGTGATCAAGAAATGGAATAGCCGTAAGGATAACGACAAATGAAAACATTCAAAGGATTGTACATCCCGCCGCTGGTGGAGGAAAAGAGGAAAAGTTGCCTGGAAATACATGCTATCGGCATGTATAGCCTGCCTGATATGAAGTGCAATGATATCAAGTGTCCTGAATGCATCGCCTCCCATAATAACTCCGACACCTTCGCCGAATGGCTCGCCTCAACCGAACAGGACGAACACACCACCCTTCGCATCGCGGCTCTTGAGGCACAGGTCGCGCTGCTTAAATATAAAATTGAACAAATGGAGGACACCGACAAATGAAAAAGATCACACAGCAGCAGGCTGTTGACGAAAACAACGAACAATACGAGATAGAGGATTGAGATTATGAAAAACCAAGAACTAGACCACGCGATAGAAGTAAAATGCACTGAGTGCGGTTGTACGGATTGGGCATGGCCTGAAGACGCAGCA
>Ga0233415_10000285_pt1 | contig 24440 bp, 17 predicted proteins | sample Na_anoxic_12_MG_FD_188631 | JGI IMG/M metagenome (GOLD analysis project Ga0233415, IMG submission 188631) | Seawater microbial communities from Saanich Inlet, British Columbia, Canada - Na_anoxic_12_MG | ecosystem: Environmental > Aquatic > Marine > Inlet | place: Canada: British Columbia... | reverse complement strand
AGCTTTCGCTTTTGGTGCTACTTCTTTTTTTGCCGCTTTTGCAGCAGGCTTTGCAGGCGCAGCTTCTTTTTTAGCTACAGAAACTTCTTTCTTTTTCGGCTCTGCTTTTACTGCTTTTTCAGGAGCAGCTTCTACCTTTTTTTGTGCTTGTTGAGCTGCATCTTTTTGTGCTGCTTTTTTCTGCACGCCTTTTTCAACCGCTTGCTTAAGGTAATCAACAATAACACCAATAGAACGTGGTGCATCATCGTTTGCAGGAATAACGTAATCAACCAAAGATGGATCTGCGTTGGTATCTACCAATGCAACAATAGGAAGACCTACGCTTGCAGCTTCTTTCAATGCAGATTGCTCTCTGTTTACGTCAACAATAACAATTGCACCAAGAGGCCATTTTAATGTTTTAATTCCACCCACAATAGCTTCTAGACGATCAGCATTTTTGCGAATAGAGTTAAGTTCTTTTTTAGTATAATTTGGATAGCTTTCAGACTTACTTATAACATCTTCAAAATGAAGAAGTCGAGTTACAGACTTCTTAACTTGTCCGTAGTTACTAAGCGTTCCACCAATCCAACGATAATCAACGTATGGCATATCAAATGTAATTGCCGCTTGCTTAACAATTGCACGTGCTGGTTTTTTAGTACCAACCCATAAAATTTGTTTTCCTTGAGCAGCAACTTCTTGTAAGAATAGAGAAGCCTTCTCTAACTGATGTGCTGTTTTTGATACATCAATTAAATGAACTTTATTCTTAACGCCCCAAATATAGGGATCCATCTTAGGTACCCAGCGAGATGCTTGGTGGCCAAAATGAACGCCCGCTTTAACGAGCTCTTTAAAATCAATCATGCAAATCCTTTATCTAATGCCATACCGGTAACTATAGGTAAAAGTGTACCAAAATACAGCAAAAATTCAATGTTATATACTGAGAAACCTTCGTGTGGTTATTTCCCAGAATCCAGTCCATCGAAGCCTATGACTTCGTTTCGAGCCACAGCTCGATCAAAACGGCGCCCTAACAATAGTGCGACCGCAAACCACAACGTTACCACGCCAGCAAAGAAAAATGAGTGTGCTGGCAGCGCAAGCGCAGGGCCAAGGTGTGAAACAAAAATATTAAAGGTAGATCCTCCAGCTTTGGCAAACTTGCTTCCAAAGGCATCTATCCATGATTTCGATTTAAATTTAATTGCTTTAATTGTCGGAATATACAAGCTCTCTCGAACCGGCCATGCAAATGCATAGTTCACCGTTTTAAGTGCAATAAATGCTGCAACTAGTGCTGATGGAGTTGTTTCTACCATAAGATAGAGTAATAATACCCCACTTAAAAGTGGTACCAGCATAAGACACGTACGCTCACCAAGCCGCTTCATTAGCATGCTTGTTCCAAGGATCGACATGAAAAAGCCCGCTAAGTGTACAAAGAAAATCATCTTAAATAATGAAGCACTCACCGCCGCTACATTATGCGAATCAGCTTGGGCTACCCCAATACGCAAATAGCTCAATACAGTAGCAATTACTTCGTAAAAATAGATCATGCCAAAAATACCCATTACGTATGGATACTTGAATAGAAGAACAAGTCCTTCCCACATGCCGGTTTTCTCTTCTACTTCTTTCCCCTTTACCTCTTTCCCTTTTACTTTTTCAGCTTTATATACCGCCTCATACCCGTGTAAGAAACGTCCCCCTACTGTACGCATAAGAAAATACACCACAACAGGTACGACCATAAGCAGAGCAGAAGAAAAACCAAGAATGACCTGATGCACCCATACATCATCTGGCGATCCAAATGAACAAGTCACATCGCATGCAACTTTTGAAAGCAAATACCATGCAACGCCTGCGCCAACTAAGCCACCAACTTTCGATGCTGCCACCATAAATGGATAATTACGACGCGCACCTTCTGGACTTGAAATAGAGTTAGCAAATGCCCAAAACACACTCACTACAAACGGCGAATACCCTTCAACAAAGAAGTAAAACATCCATCCAAATAAACGATACGGGGTTGAGTGTGTATTTGAAAGCCCAATCGATGGGTTGCCAATTAAATAGGCAAAGAGAAGTCCGACAATGCTAAATAACGCACTGTAAATCATTAGAAGCTGATACCGACGCACCCGATCAACTACAAGTGAATATAAAAAAATCGCAGGAACAAGCACAAACATCGAAATGATTTTCGCAAGCGGAATATAATCTTTACCTATAATACTTGCAAAAACAGAGTCTTTGAGCTCTTTTGCAATGGTGTATCCACCAATTACAAAGAAAAACGCAATACTCAAAAACACAAACTTCAATCGCTCTTGCGCTACACTACTCTCAATATCACCAAGATCCCTATTATCTAGCCCCATAAAAGATACCCTTGTTTATACGCCCAGACATAACCACATATTTTTTAGAAAAAGGCCCTCTTTACAAGAAAGAAGGCCTTTTATTTCAAATTACGTTACACAATCACAACTAACAAACAACTTTGTTTTCTTTAATTGCTTTATTGTATGTTTTAGCAATATACAATGCAGCAAATAGCCATACTGTAATCAAGCCACCCGAAACCATTGTGCTAATAGAAAGGAAATAAGCAACCCCTTCCAATGCACCATATTGAGTCGATAACGAACCACGGAATGTATTAATAGCTGAACCCGCACCTTTTGAAAGACGAGATCCAAACATTTCAATCCATGCTTGAGATTTATATTTCGTTTCTTTAGTTGTTGGAATATACAACTGCTTTAATGTTGGCTGGTTCAACGCATAGTTGATTGCCTTAGCAAGCACCATAATCCAGAATGCTGCTGCAAGCCATGTTGGATTGATTTTAACCAACAGTACCGCACCCGTTACCAATAGAGGTAGAAGTACCAACGACGCTCTCATACCAAGTCTTCTTTGGATGTTGTTAATACCAAGAAGCACACATACCATAGAAACAAAACCAGTAAGATATGCATATTGAGACATGTATGAAGAAAGAGATGCCTCATCCGAATAAACTGCCGCTGCAGTAGATTTAAAGTGGAAATCAAGAATAGTTATAACAATCTCATACACAGTAACAATTACAAAAATACCAAGAAGATATGGCTGCGTAAGTATTAGCTTTAAGCCCTCCATAAATCCTGGCTCTGCTGCGTCCTCTTTTGCTTCTTCTTTTTCAGACTCATATCCTGCAAATTGCGCAGCTGGAATAGTATGAACCATCAACCAGAAAAGAGCCGCCATTAAAATCATCAATCCGCCACAAATTGCTACAATCGGAGCACTTGTTGCAAGACCAAGACGCTTTGCGTTCAAGAAAAACGGACCGACCATGTTTCCAATTTGCCCGAAAAGCGCAATGATTGGAAATCCACGACGAGCAGAATCTGGAAGAGTTGTATCTGTTGTAAATGCCCAGAAAAGAGCAACAATTAATGATCCAAAGCTTTCAACATAAATATACCAAGCCCAACCAAGCATACGAGTAGGACTTTTAACAGTATTTTCTAATCCAAACTCAGGATTCATTAAAAAGAATGCGAAAACAAGTGCGAGAACAGCATAGATTGAAACCAGTGCATAAAACACTTTATGACGAGGAAAAGTATCAATTAATTTACTGTACATAATAACAAGAGGAAAAACCACAAACATAGAAAGGATTTTTGCCGTCGGCTGCCAGTTCTCTAAACCAACAATCGCATTAAAGATACCATCTTTTAACGGACGAAGCGTCCAGTACGTACCAATAATAATACCAAAAATAGAAGCTAAGAAACCAAACTTTTTCAGTTCATCTGTGCTCTCGAAATTCCCCCAAAGAGCAGTAGCAATACGCTTAAACATGCAGGTATTTCCTTTCCGATAAAAAAAGTAAAACTATTAAAAAACCGACTAACACCCTTTACATTACCAGACAACTGAATAATTGTAAAAATAATCATTGTTGAAAATTCTCTTGTGAAAAATATCATTATGCTTGGCAATTTCTCATATTTACCTCGCCACCCGCAACGTTACAAATTGAAACAATATAACAATTTCCGATTTCGAAGCTCAAAGTGCCCCTTCCTTATAAAAAGACCCCCCATTCCATTGACAAATCGCTCAATACCGATACCCTGATAATGTGGATTATTCTCCTACATTAGGGGATAAGCCCCCATTCAAATTGCAATAAGAAATAATTAAAAGGGAAAAGAGCGATGTCAGAAATGCTCCAAGAAACAAAAATCAGCGAATCAGTCGATGTAGAGCGCACAATGCTCCCTCTCCTTCCACTGAAAAATGTCGTTATTCTTCCTAAAAGCATCGTCCCTATCATTGTAGGGCGATCCCTTTCTATTAAAGCGGTTGAATCAGCTTTAAAAAAGGATCATACCATTTTCATCACCTCTCAAAAGGACCAGGAAGTTGAATCCCCGGCCCAAGAAGACCTTTTTGAGTATGGTACTCGTGCAACTATCTTAAAAGTTAGCCATATGCCTAATGGGGCCCTCAAAATTCTTGCTGAGGGTATCTGCCGTTCAAAAATTGACGTTTTTTCAGAACAAGACGGATTTATCTCTGTTTCATATACTGATTTGCCGACCAGCAGCCTAGATAAAGAAGTTGAGCTTCAGGCGATCTGGAGACAGCTTGAAGAGCTGTATCGCACCTATTCTCAACTCAATGATAAAGCTCCTGCCGATCTGGTTGAATCTGTAAAAACACCCCTTGATATCGATTATATAACCGATACTATTGCAGTTCATATTGCAAACCTTACGCTTCTTGATCGCCAAAAACTATTAGAAACGGCTGATCTTTCTGAGCGAATGATTGCATTATGCCGCATGCTTCAAAAAGAAATTGAAATTCTGCAGACTGAACAACGCATTCGTGGTCGTATTCAAACACAGGTTGAAAAAAGCCAGCGTGAATACTATTTAACAGAGCAAATGAAAGCGATTCAAAAAGAGCTTGGCCGAGAAGATCAAGTTGCTGAAATTGACCAAATTCGCTCAAAAACTAAAAAGTTGAAGCTCCCAAAGGATGCACAAGAGAAGGTAGAAAAAGAGCTCAAGCGGCTCGAGCAAATGCCTTCACTTTCCTCTGAAGCGGTAGTAAGTCGAAACTACGTTGATTGGATTACATCTCTTCCATGGAGTAAGGTAACCAAAGACACTATTAGCCTTACGCAAGCAGAACGTATTTTGCACAAAAATCACTTTGGATTGCAAAAAGCAAAAGAACGCATTGTAGAATTTTTGGCTGCTAAAAAGTTTTCTAAAAAACTAGATCGTTCACCAATTTTATGCCTTGCCGGGCCTCCTGGTGTGGGTAAAACATCTCTTGCACAATCTATTGCACAAAGCGTTGGGCGAGAGTTTGTTCGTATTTCTTTGGGTGGTATACGAGATGAAGCTGAAATTCGTGGTCATCGTCGCACCTACATTGGTGCACTTCCCGGAAAAATTATTCAAGCTATGAAAAAAGCTGGCGTTACTAACCCAGTCATCTTGCTTGATGAAATTGATAAAATGTCTCAAGATTTGCACGGTGATCCATCATCAGCATTACTTGAAGTACTTGATCCAGAACAAAACAAATCATTTGTAGATCACTTTCTAGATACTGAATACGATCTTTCAAAAGTAATGTTTATCGCAACGGCAAACGTTATGGAAAACATTCCGTATCCACTCTATGATCGACTTGAAGTGATTGGTCTTTCTGGATACACCGATGAAGAAAAGCGTGAAATTGCAAAACAATTCTTACTTCCAAAAAATCTCAATGAATTGGAATTAACAAAACGCCAATTTCAACTTCCAGACGATATAATTGATATGCTTATTTCTGAATATACAAAAGAATCTGGAGTGCGTCAGCTTGAGCGACTCGTTACCAAGCTTATGCGTAAAGCAATTCAGAGGTTCTTAAAAGAGAAAGCTACAAAGCAAATCAAAATAACTCCTGAGAATATGAAAGAATGGCTCGGAAATATCGCATTCAAAAAAACAAGCCTCAGCCAAACAGTAGAGCGCATCGGACTTACAACCGGCCTTGCGTGGACTGAAGTTGGTGGCGATGTTCTTGAAATTGAAACAACCGTGCTTTCTGGAAAAGGTAGCGTTACTCTTACTGGACAATTAGGCGACGTGATGCAAGAGTCTGCGCAAGCAGGTATGAGCTACATTCGTTCTCGAGCGCAAAAGCTCGGACTCAAAAATACCTTCCATAATACGAAGGATATTCATATCCATATTCCAGAAGGAGCCACTCCAAAAGATGGTCCATCTGCTGGAATAACAATCGTTACCGCACTTGTTTCAGCGCTTACCGGCATAAAAACAAAGTCACAATTAGCGATGACCGGCGAAGTAACCCTTCAAGGGCGTGTGCTTGCAATTGGTGGCCTCAAAGAAAAACTTCTTGCAGCAAAACAGCATAATATGACTACCGTGCTTATTCCTGAAGAAAACAAAGAAGACTTACAGGAAATTATGCAGGAAGTGAATCTTGATGGAATGGAAGTTATTATGGTAAATAACATGGATCAAGTGCTTGAAAGAGCATTTGCTACTCCTCCATTCAAGAAAAAAGCTATTCGTAAGGCAAAACCTGCAGCTAAAAAAGCAGTAAAAAAGAAAATAACTCGCAAAAAATAGTAGTTACTTAAGAACTATTGCAGATAGTACCGCCCCTCTATAGTATAAGGGGCGGTACTATTTTTTTTATAAAGGAGTTTTTATGAAATACGGATTATTCGTACTTTTTGCTCTCAGCATTTTACCTGGATGCTCAAATAACTCTCAACCAAAAAAACCTGAAGCCCGAACAGAAAACATCGCTCAAGAACAGGCGCAAGAGCAGCAAGAAATGATGGAAATGGGTGATGTGGATATGACTGACGAACAAATATAGCACTATTTTCAATCTGAAAATCTTATAGGGGCTCATTGCGAGCCTCTTTTTTTTGTGGAAAAACAGCGATTTCTGGTCTCATCTCGTAAAACCCTTCCAATCAGCCCCCCCGAAATATTACTATGTGTATATAAAATTATATTATGGGGGAGAGCTATGTTTACTCGTATCACGTTTCGCAGATTATCCCGAAACCTATCGTTTCTTTTAATTGGATCTCTTGCATTGAGCGCTACTGGAGCTACATATCCGCAAAATACCATCAGAAAAGCATATGATTCTGCAAAAGGAGCCGTTTTCAGTGGGGCTTCAAAGTTGGCAGCTTCAGCCACTAGCCGCATAAAGGGTGGACTCTCTTCTGCTTTTAATAGCGTTAAACAACTTGATCGCACTGTTGTAATTGATCGCCTACAAAAACAAGTTGAAAGCCTTGGGCAAAAAGTGGGCTATATGGGCAACTGTATCGCAAAAGGAACCTGTAGCCAGGCTGAGCGAGCCGCCTTTATTGGAACATCAGTCACCGTACTTGCGCTTACTGTCGCAGTAGTTGGGGTAACGCTTTCCGTAGCGGCAACCTCCAAAGAGGTTGAATCGATTACAAAAGTAACCTCTCAAGAGGTGCAAGGCTGGGGGCCACAGCAAGTTTTTCAACGATTAGGCAATACCGTTCGAGACTTTAAGCAGTCACTCACATCTTTAAAGCAGGGAATGCTTAAGCGACAACTCACTCGCGGACAAAAGAAATTTTTATACGGAACAGCAATCAGTATCACAGCACTCGTAACCATTGCAGTTGGAGCGGGAGTAGCATCATATGTATATGCAGAAAAAAAAGAATCTGATCGCAAAGCAGAGACTGCTGCAGAGGAAGCTCGAACAGCCCAAGCGGAAAAAGCTGCACGAGCGAATAGAGAGATGATGGAAACAGAAGAGCTTGCACGCCAAGGCACATTAAACCAAGAGGCAATTAAACAAAAAATCGATACTCTCCTTGCAGAGATAGGTGACTTTGATGATAATCCAATGTCTGCGCAAGAAAAACAAACACAATCTCTCTTTAAACGCTATTTTCTTGCAAAAATTGATGTCATAAAAGGTGGGCCACAGCACTTACGCCAAGCATTTGATCACGTAAAAGAGCAAATCCGTACAGGAGCAATTAAAACAAAAGAAGGTGCACTTGACGCCTATAACAAAGCAGTAAATTTTGCGCAAAATTTACCCAATATTCTTGAAAATGCGTTAGGGGTAAGTCTTTCAAAAATGAATGAGGGGTATACTGCGATCAATACAGCATTTGAAGGATTTAAAACCGCTCTTTCCGATCCGCAACAGTTGCTTGGAGGCGCAAACCCCTATCCGAGGGGAGAAACTTTCTTTTCTTCGGTTAAAAGCCTTGGATCATACCTGTCTATGATTGATCAGATGAGTGATGATGCTGAGGATGCGCAAGAAGAGCTCAGTCTCCGTAGAATGATTCATGCAAAATCGATCACACCTGAAGAATACATGCAAAAAAAGCAAAAATTTGCACAAAAAGAAGCAAAAATTATGCAACGCAAACAAGAGCTACAAGATCAAGTAAGAGCGCTTGCTCAAGCGCAAGGACTATCTACAAGTAAAGTCCGCTCAAAGCAAGCCGACCTTGAAAAGGAAAGTCAAAAGCTTGCAGCCAAAGGAGTAAAGCTCAAAAAAGATCGCCAAATACTTGCTCATAAAGAAAGTTTTGATCGATTTGCAAGTCCTAAATACTGGTCTGAACAATACTTCCCTGAAATTATGAAGCGTATTAATGCGCTTCAATTAAAAAATGCCGGACGAGTGCTTGAAGTGCTCATGGCAGCATTTGGAAAAGTATTTGAGGCCGCAGAATTTTTAAACAAGCATGGTGGCGCTATCGGAAATCGATTGTTTAATACGAAGCGAGTCGGGCATGGTCTACGCGCACTCAACGAAGAGCTACCTGTATTAGGACGTAATGTGCGCGAGCTTCTTACCGTCACTCCAATCATACTCGTTGACAAACTCAGTCCCCGGCAAATTGGAGAAGCCGCACTCAAAGCAATGGTCCAAAAAAAGGCAAAATTATTGAGAGATCACAAAACTAAACTACAGCACATTGTAAATGCGCTCCAGGCAATAAAAGGGCGATACGATCCCTTGCATCAAAAGCTCCGTACGTTAAATAAATGGTTTACAAACTTTAAAGCGCTTGCAACTGAAGAAATTAAAACTGCCCTCTTTAAAGAAAAAGCGATTAAACGTGCCGCTCAAATTACGCGAGATGCAGTTATCAATATTGTTGAAAAACAAAAAATCGCATTAAACGAGGTGCTTACTGAACTTCCATTTATCACAGACAAACTGACTGAAATCCTACCAGACATAGGTACCGTGTTTGTTGACTTAAACAGTGCACTAAAAAGCATCATCGGCATGGAGGCAATCAACCCTGCATTTCTCCAAAAGCTTGCACCTATCTTAAATGCACGTATTCCAAACATACACAAAGCAATCGATGACATTATTGAAGGAAGTAAAAATTATGCAGCACCAGCAGCATAAAAATAAAAGGATTACTATGAAACATTCATGGAGACAAGTTATCGCATACACATGTTTGTTTGCACTCGCACTGCAAAGTACTCCCATTGCGCAAGCCGTAACGTTAAAGGAACGAATGAGCAGCGCTGCAGGATCAATTGGAAGTGCTTTACAATCAGCATCTACAACTGCAAAAACAAAATTACGTGAAGCATCTTCTCAAGTAGCGCACTTAGATAGGGCAGCACTTTTTGCTTCTGTTTCAAATAAGTTAGAATCAGCAGGCGTTAGAATACGGCGCATCTCAAACTGTATTGCTTCAGGAAAAGAATGTAACTCAACTGATCGTGTAATCCTGATTGGAACAGCCTCATTTATTTTTGTAACACTCATGGTGCTCGCAGGATCCGCACTTACCGTAGCCGCCAGAGCTGACCTTATTGAAAAAGCAAAACAGCAAGAAGCGCAAAAAGCAAAAAGCTCATCACCTAAAGCGCTCGTTAATCGCCTTGGCACTATGATCCAATCAGGAAAAGGACGATTCCAATCACTGAAGGCTGGTATTATTTCAGGAAAGCTCACCAGGTCTGAACGCAACTTCTTAATCGGATTTGGAACATCTATTATTGGAGCAACTCTTGTGACAGCTGCAGTATTAGCTGGTCTTGCAATCTACTCAAAAAAGCAAGAAGAAACGAAGGGACGCGAAACAGCTCCAGAACTGACAGGCGGCCAACAGCAAGAAGCTCCAGCTCAACCATTTCCAGCTGAACCGTCTTCAACAAGCCCTTTAAACAGACTCAAGGAACTTGCTCAAAGCGTAGATACTTCAATTAAAGAATCTCTTTCACCAATGCAACAATACTTCAAAGACAACATCGTTCCAGACTCAAATAGCATCCTCGCAACAAGTGCAAATGAAGTGAAAAAACTTCTTGTGGAAAAAACACAACTTGCCAAGACAGCAATCTCTACTGGAGTAGTCGCAGAAAAAGAACGCTTAGCTGCACTTGCACAACAAAAACTCGATCAAGCAAAAGCACTTGCTCAAAAAATAACAGCACAAATCGAAGCTAATAGTCCACAATTTATTAATGATGCACTTGAGAAATTATTTAGAATAAAGCTTGATTATATACAACCTATTATTGATAAAATAACTAACTTTATGAGTCGCTCGATACGCGCATGGGAGCCAATACGCCAAATACGACTTATGAGTCAGCTCACCGCTCTGACGGAAAAATTTAATACCTTTGTTAGACTAACTGGAGCTTTAAACACCCAAAAGAGTGCCACTTTAAGGGGATTAACGGCTCGTAAAACCTGGATTAGATCCCATGTTCGCCCCGTTAGGCTTGGTGGTAAAACAGCAGAACAACTTCAAGAAGAAGCAAATATTCATTACCCTCTTGCTGCCCAATGGGATAGCGTATGGGATACCTACCGTACACTAATGGAAGGAACCAATGAGTTAAAAATTAGTGGTCCTGGTATTATTCTGAGAACTTATTTAAAACTAGTCGCATCGATACTTGAATCAGTAGCTTCATTAAATAATGCTACCGGACTCATTGGTAAGGCAGTTATTTCTTCTCGATTAGCAAATTCATTACGCGCTGTTCAAAAAGAAATCATAACTATTGGCGACGATATCAAGCAAGCCGCAACCACTCGCCCTCTTTTGATAGAATTCCCTCGAAGCACAGGAGAAGCTCTTCTAGAGGCGCTGAAAGGATATACTGTTCGTGTTGGCCCCGGGTTAAATAAACAATTAATGGGTCTCATAACCAACGTAACTACGGCCTACCGAACAGAGCTTATGCCCCTTATTGAGGACGTCAAACGTGAGCAAGCGGTTCTTTCCACTACTTTTAAAGCTATACCAAGCAATATTGCTACCGCCTTTAAAGCACAACTAACCGAAAAACCTCTCGCTACTATTGCAGAATCACCAGCTATCCTTACTCGCCTCATTGGACAAAACGTTTCTACATTAAAAAAGCAAATTAACACAGCAATCAAAAAATCAACTCAAGCCCTCTCCGTCTCTACACAATTAATCAAAGGAATTCCTCCAATAATAACTTTAATAAATACAGCAATGGGCGGCCAGATGGTTAACTCAGAAATAGTAAATCGCCTACAAACTGTAGGTGAAAGCCTAGAGAGATTAGCAGGTGAACTTACAGAGGTTGATCAAGGCGTAGAACAATCTTTGGATATCGTCCCTGCTTCTGGTGCACAATAAAAGAATCTAACACTATTCAATGTCTCAACAGCTTGCTATTCGTAAGTAAAAGGTCTCTGATAGTACCAGAGGCCTTTTGCTTGTGTTCATCCCAAATAACAATCTAGCGTAAAGCAAAAAAAGGATGAACTATGAGAAAACTATTTCTTGCGATTATACTCCTTTCCTCTCCACTGCTTGCTCACGATATTCCTGATCGTTTTTTAGGCCAATCATCCAGCGCAGTATGGAATACCATACATGGAAATATTACCAGCTTCTTTGAACCAAAAGAATCTGCCCTCTCGCCAGCCCCTCCTGAAACGATTGAACAACCACACAATCTCACACCCTTTCAAAAGCTCTTTCGCCAAACAGTTTCTTTTACGCATAATACATCCAATACACTCACGAATGTAGCGTCCCAACTACTTGATGAAGTAAAAGAAAAACTCTACACGGTAGATCAAGCAGCAAATTACTTTATTCAAAGAATAGAAGATGCTGGACATACGATTATGAAAGGCATGCTCCGTGAAACCCTTGATGTTGATATTGATCTTCTAATGCCATCTTTTACCAACATAAAACATCACATTCATCGCCTCAGACAAGCAGTCCCTCAAATGGAGCATGCTGCAGTAATTGATCAAGTAAATCAACTGATTGCATATCTTGAGCAGGCACAAAAAACTGCCAGCGCTTTGCAAAAAGCAGGAGTTGCTAAAGTAAGCGCAAAACTTGCCGCTCATGCTATCACTTCAAAAAAGCATCTTCTCGTTACACAATTTAAAGAACTGTATGCCGTATACCCTACGATTATTACCAAGCTCAACGAATTACAGATACCTGCTGCCGGTCATATAGCGCATCGCGCGTTTAACACAACATCTGAACTTGTTGAGCAAATTGTACTCATGCATGATTCTACCGGGAAAATTGGACCTATTTTAATTGATAATGCACTGATGCATCCGCTTGATAGCTTAAAAAATCAAGTGCGAAAATTAGGCAACGCTGCGGAGTTTGTAACATCAACACAGCCGCTCATTGTAGCTGCGCCTCCTACTACAGCTGATGCATTGCTGGAAATACTCGTAACCTTCGTTTGGCGTGATGGATTTTCTCTCAAGACAATTGCACAAGAAAAAATTGCAGAGCTTAATTCACTCATACCCCCAATCAAAGCACAACTGAGACTGCTCAAAAAACGTTCCCATAACTTCAAACGTATTATCGCCGAATTCCAGCCTCGTCTTCACGCTCAATTTGTTGCTCAGCTAAAAGAATCACCGCTCATGAATATCCCTATTGCACCAAAAATCTTACTCGATCTACTCGAGCAAGAAATTGAAATCGTAAAAAGCAAACTGATAGTAATGATGCATGCTTCTCTTGCGCTGACTTATCGCGTTTCTCGTGTAATTGGTATCGGATCATCTCTGCTTGAATCCATGAATCAATGCATGGGCGCAACTGACGAACAGCCATTCATACATCCAGATATTATTCGCGGAGTAGGGTTTGTATCGCAAGATATAGTAGGATTTAGCAATATCATTATTAATACTGCTGAAGCATTAAAAGAATACAACCCTATCCCATTTAGAGATGAACTAGAAGATGTAGAGTTACTTTAAATAAGAGCACTCGTTATTTTTTTAAGTACTTGTGTAACAGTAAGATGAGTAGCATCAATAACCTGCGCCCCAATCGGAATCGTGAGGGGCGCAATCGCTCGAGAAGAATCCCGTTGATCACGACTACTAATAAATGACTGTGCATCTGAAAAACTTGTCACTATACCTCGATCCATTTGCTGCTTTTGCCATCGAGTTGCACGCTCATCCTCAGATGCAGTTAAAAAAAATTTATGCTCTGCATGCGGAAAAACAACCGATCCTGAATCTCGCCCATCAATAACAACGTCATGATCGTTAGCAATAGCTTGCTGTAACAGATCAAGGCGCTCACGAACTTGAGGGTTAGTGCTCACTAAAGATGCACCCTGCCCAATTTTATCGCCTCTTAACTGATCAGTGATATCAACACCATCATATACAATTCGCTCCCGATCAGTTGGTTCATAAAAATATACAAACTTTTGCGTATCCAGTAGCTGATCTACCAACTTCATATCCGGATGCGCTATTGTTTCAAGCGTATACCCATAATACTTGATAAGTAAATGTGCAAGTGCACGATATAAAAGCCCTGTGTAAAGATAATAGTACTTCAAATCTTTTGCTAAAAGCCGCCCAATGGTAGATTTACCGCTCGCCGTTGGGCCGTCAATGGTGATAATCATAGGTTTGCGCCCTCAAAAGAAATATCTATTCCTGTCAGCTCAATATTAACTCGTCCATTCCAATGATTTTCTTGCACATTTGCAGCCAAACTAAACGAATCGCTTTCATGGGCCATAAGCTGCGGATACAGCTCTGGGCGATTAAAAAAGATTACCGGTTTTATAACGCCGTCAGCAAATACCGAACATTTTACATGAAGCTCTTTTAAGAGTTTTGGTTTTTGCACCAAAACAACATCTGAAATTAAAAAGTTTGGCTGTTTGTTATCACATCCAAATGGCTCTAAGTGCCGCATATCCTGCATGAATTTTTGTGAAAAATCGCTTAATTTACCTTCAGCATCAATGACGAGTTTTTGCGTCAAATCCTCTGCAGTCAAAGTATCTGCTACAATTTTTTCTAACGACTCTTTCAAGTGAGGAAGATTTTCTTTTTTAATAGCAAGTCCAGCAGCTTGAGAGTGGCCGCCAAATTGTTCTATAAACTCTGAGCTTGCTTGCAGCGCATCAAACATATTAAATTCTGGAATTGATCGGCATGAACCTTTAAGCATTCCATCTTTGGTTTCATGGAATAAAATAGTTGGTTTACCATATTTACCCACAAATCGTGATGCTACCAGCCCTATTACTCCCGGAGGCCAATTTCTACTCGAAGCAATAATAACATTTTCGTCTTTTACATTTACCACTTCTAGATCAATCATCTGCTGCACTTCAGCAATAATTGATCGCTCAATTTCTTTACGAGCTTCATTGAGCTCAAAAAGAACTTTCCCTACCTGAGTGACTTCATTTTCATCAGAACCAATTAAAAACTTAACGCCCTGCCGTGGATCTTCAAGCCGCCCCAGTGCATTGATTTGCGGCGCGATTGAAAAACCAATATCTAAAGATGAAACAAGTGGCCGTACCACTTTTCCATTTTGCTTTAATGTTTTGAATGCAAAACTTTCAGTATTGTTTACATGATGCAATCCATGCCGCACCCAAAACCGATTCTCTCCCAATAATGGAACAACGTCTGCAACCGTACCTAATAATAAAAGCTCATATACTTTTTGCGGCAGTTTTTCACCTTTTTGCTCATATAGCAACGAAAGAAGTTTGAATGAAACACCCACACCCGCAAGTTTTTTAAATGGATACGGACAATCATTTTGATTTGGATTCACAATTGCAAATGCATCAGGAAGATCCGCATGTTGACGGTGATGATCCGTAATAATTAAATCTACGCCAAGCTCTTTAGCTTTTAATGCTGGATCAAATGCGGTAATTCCATTATCAACAGTAATGATAACTTTATATCCATTTCGAGCCGCTCGTTCTACAATTTTTGTTGAAAGACCATACCCATCTTTTACGCGATGGGGAAGATGGAAATTAACATTTGCACCAAGAGGCAATAGTGAAATCATCATCAGTGCAGATGAAGTAATACCATCAACATCATAATCACCAAACACTAAAATCGGCTCTTTATTGGCAATCGCATACAAAATGCGATCAACCGACTTTTGTGCATCTTTTAACAAAGAAGGATGTGCGACATCTTTCTCAAGCGAACTAAATAAAAACGATTTTATAGCATCGTGATCAGTGTACCCACGAGAAAGTAATGTATGCGCAATCGGAAATGAAATATTATAGGTAGCAGCAATATGCGCAATGCGCTGTGAATCAGCCTCAGGAAGTTTCCAAAGATATTTGGCGCCGGGAATTGTTTTCATATGCAAACTATGGGTAAAAATGGTTATGTAACTAGAGATAATGTACCCTACTTTATCCTAGATTCCAAATCTACCCAACTTCTGCCGCGCCTGTTTTGCTTTTTCTTTTCCATATCTTAACAACGACATACCTTTTTCATACAAGCCCGGAGTTCCCGCACGAAGTGCGATTTCTTCCCATACCTCTTGCGCATGCGCCCGCACATTAAATTCCATCAATTCCATTATTTGCTGAGCCAAAGCGCTAGTATACTGCCCAGAGCGGGGCGCAATTCCCTTTGTAGTTCCACAGCACGAAGACAAATTCAAAGAGCCTAAACTTTTCATTTCCGGAAACTCACCTTTTTTTTGTGCAAGTAACTGTGCATCCTGCACAAGAGGAATATAAATCACAGTTGGTACAGAAGCATCTTTTTCATCTTTAAAAATTGAAACAGCGCGTTGCGCAATTTCTTTATAAGAAATACGAGGGAATTTTAATTTTTTAGAACGAGCAAACTTTTCTACTTTCTTTAATCGAGTTGAAGCGGCAACACTCGCTGATGCATCAATAAAAATAAGAATGTCTGGCGAACGATCTTTGCGCAACCCACTTACTGGTGGATATGGAAGATTAAAATCAATGGCCGCATCAACAATTTTTAATATATCAGCATCTTTAAATGGGGAATGCTTCATTCCTTTTGTGAAATTAAATACTTGCGCAGCAGTAAGACGTGATTTTCCATATCTATCAACAACAGAGTCAATGATTGATCGAGCCAATGAATTTTCAACACCACCCAATTGCGTATGTTTATATAGCGTTTTTATATCCGCCGCAAATGCCGATCCATACGTACCCAGATTAAATCCAAACGTTTTTTCTGGCTTATACCCTGTGGATTTTTTATTCAAAAATTCTCGTCCAAACGCCCATGACGGTATTGAAAAGCCGTTCGCTCCTTTAAGTGGGGGTTCGATCGCCACATCCCACGGAGTATATGCATACCAATAGCGAGACATATGCTGTTCGCCGCTTACTGCTGTGTAAATAGGTATCGGAAATGTTCCCTTTTTCATTGCAGCGACTTGTGATGAGAGTTTTTCAGTTTGATTTGAAAAAAATACATGTGATAAAAAAGCACCAAATAAATCTACTAATGTTATCGGCATATCATATGCACTCTTCACTAAAAAAAGAGACGATATTTCGCGGGCAGCTGTACGATCCATGCTCGTGAGATACCTATCAGAAATACGTGATATAAATTGCTGAGAATACTCAGACGCAGTAAGCGTTTCATTTTGTAACGCAGATTGCACCCATGATCCGACTGCCCATGTAGAACCCGAGAGCGTCGATTGCCACAAAACAGTATCAAGCAATCCTGACTTTTCAAGCCCCGAAAGCACTCCAAACGTCACCAATGATGCACGCAACCCTCCGCCACTTGCAACGATCGCTATTTTTGGTGCTTTTTTAAATTCACCAATCTGAGACTGTAACGCTTTTCTAACATGCTTCATTCGATGCGCAATCGCTTCTGCCTCACCCTGAGAAACTGAATTGGAAGTGTCAACATCGGCTACCGTAGCGCTATGCACCGAACTCCACAATGATGGAAATCGTTTTTTCACTCCCTCTTTAAACGCTGCCCTCATACGTGCCGGCGCGCTCCTGAGCGCTTCTAAGGTAGAAGTAAACCAACCTTGATCAGTTTTGGGCTGCACTTCAGTGCAAGAAAGAGTTGCTACAAAAAAGAACGCAAAAAAACCTACATACAATCGACTATTCATGGATAACTCCTTTTCATATATGCATACACGCTATACAAAAAGAAACACTACCCACAAGAGAAAAGCGGTGTATCTATTTTTTCTTCAACGTTGGAAAGAGAATGACGTCTTTTATAGAAGTAGTATTGGTAAGTAGCATTGTGAGGCGATCTATCCCCATGCCATAGCCAACCGTTGGCGGCATTGCATACTCAAGTGCTGTTACATACTCTGCATCATAATGATGCGCTTCTGCATCACCGGCATCTTTTGCTGCTGCTTGCGCTTTAAATCGTTCAGCTTGATCAAACGGATCATTCAATTCATTAAATGCATTTGCCAATTCCATACCGGCCACAAACATCTCAAACCGAGATACGAAATCAGGATGCTCTGGATCACGCTTTGCAAGTGGAGAAATTTCTACCGGAAAATGTGTAATAAACGTTGGTTGAATTAATTTTGATTCAACGAGCTGATCAAAAAGCTCAGAAAGCTTTAAGCCCCATGATGCATTTTCTGCCACAGAAACATCATGTTTTTTTAATGTCGCATCAATTGATGTATCGGAAAGCTCTTTATCAGAAATTCCCGCATACTTGATAACCGCATCACGCATAGAAATACGCTCAAATGGTTTTGAGAAATCAATCTGATGATCACCAAAAGAAACTGTCATATCATCACTCACCGCTTTTACAACACGCTGAATCATCGCCTGACTAAAGTCCATCATCCAATGATAATCATGATGCGCAATATAGATTTCAACCATCGTAAATTCAGGATTGTGTCGCGTTGAAATTCCCTCGTTTCTAAAACTCCGATTGATTTCAAATACCCGCTCCATGCCACCAACTACAAGCCGCTTAAGATAAAGCTCAGGAGCAATGCGCAAATAAAAGTCACTACTCAACGCATTGTGATGAGTAATAAATGGACGAGCTACTGCACCACCCGGAATGGGATGAAGCATTGGCGTTTCTACTTCGATACAATCGTGCTCATTCAAATAATTACGAATCTCTCGAATGATGAGAGATCGTTTAATAAACCGTTCACGGCTTTCTTTATTGCTAATCAAATCAAGATACCGTTGCCGATATTTTGTTTCTACATCGGCAAGACCATGAAATTTTTCTGGAAGTGGATGTAATGATTTTGAAAGTAACGTAACTTCAGATGCCTTGATGGTAATTTCACCCATTTTTGTTTTAAATGAATGCCCTTTTACCCACAAAACATCCCCGACATCGGCAAACCGATCAAATTGATCAAAGAGAGCATCACCCAGCCTATCTTTGCGCACATAAATTTGAATCGTGCCTGATGGATCTTGGATATTTCCAAACATCGTTTTGCCATGCCCACGCAACGAAACCAAACGGCCAGCAACTTCATACACACGTGATTCTTGATCATCTTGAAACTCGTCATGCACATCTTTTGTAGTCGCATTAATTGGCTTAAATTCTGGCCAAGCCTTAAGGCCGGCCTCTTTCATTGCAGCTACTTTTTCAATGCGAACTTGATGTTCTTCAGAAGGAGTTCGTTCCTGAGACTGTGTATTCGGTTCGTTTTTTTTCATGGACATAGTACTTTCTCAATAGATTATTTCTAGTTTCTTGCGAGCCTTTAGTATAGCGCATGAGAGCCGGTTTGTCATACTACCAAGCCTACTGCCCTAGAATGCCCCGATAATTTTCTTCTACTTTATCCCAATCAACCACATGCCACCATGCTTCAATATAATCGGGACGGCGATTTTCATACTGCAGATAATAGGCATGCTCCCATACATCGAGACCCACAATTGGCTGTGCACCCTTCATCACGGGAGAGTCTTGATTTGGAGTAGTCATTACTGAAATATCGCCACTTTTATCCAGTACAAGCCATGCCCATCCACTACCGAACACTGTTTTTGCTGCAGTTGAAAATTGTTGCTTGAATGCATCAAATGATCCAAACTTTTTAATTATCTCATCAGCTATCAGCCCTTTTGCAGCTCCACCGCCATTTTTTTTCATCACCTCCCAAAAAAACGTGTGATTAAAATCACCGCCAGCATTATTACGTACCGCAGTTCGAATCGATTCAGGCACACTATCAAGTTCAGTCAGCAACGTTTCAAGAGATTTATTTTGTAACTCAGGATACTTTTCAAGTGCATTATTTAAATTGTTTACGTATGCGGCCTGATGCTTATCATGGTGCAATTCCATAATACGAGCATCAATATACGGTTCAAGGGCACCAAAATCATAGGGAAGCGGACGAAGTGAAAACATTCTATTCCTTTAAACAAAATAATAATATCTCATATCTTTCACATATGTTACCAGAATAACAGTTGAAATATAGCTCCTTCTTTACATTACAAAAAACTGCTGGTACTACTTATGCAATCTTTTTACTCTCTTGAAAGGATCCCCATGAAAAAAATATCTGTTGTACTCCTTGCACTCTTTTTTTCTGGATATATCAATACTATGAATGGAGAAAATGTCCCGGCTGTTTTTGACACCGAAGAGCAAAGACGCCTCGATGTCTCATACCCAGCACCAGACGGATTACCAGCTCTCTTGCTGCACGACCCTGAAGTAAGAGATTGGATCGAAAGCCATGAGCTCTTAGAATCATTACAACTTCAACTTAAAACAAAACGGACTATTCTAAAGGTCGCTTCTGCTACAAAGCGCAGCGCCGAAGCTGCTGGTATAGGGGTTATGATGTGGGGGATTTACCTAGCAAACACCTTTCCATCCAAAAATACCATTTTTGAGGATGATACCTGCACCTTCAATATGTCTTTGCCCTAAACAGAGGAATCTATATGAAGCACCTTTTACTATTTTCCCTCTCCCTTTCATTCGCCATACCATGCATCGCAATGGACACTGATTCAGATACAACTACAGAAACAAGCTCTACAGCACAAGACGTAGAGAGTGATGGATCAGCAGCGCGATTTCATGCTCAACAATCCCTACAAATGCAACATCGCCAAACCCAAAAAAGAAGAAGTAAAGCTGCCTGCTATGCTATCACCGCCTTATTACTAGCAGGATGCGCTGCAGACCTTGCAACCACCTGGGTAGCACCACAAACAGGCCGACTTGCCGTTCATTGGAATGCAACACGTCAAAATAACTGCACATATGAAGACGCACTCGACTGCACAAGAGTAATGAATGAATTTGAATGCTCCAATATTTGCGCATTTAACCAAAACAACTACACTACCAGACTCGATCGAAACTCCGGAATAATAAGCGGACAAGAGAATTGTTATTCACTAGAAAATTGTCCTGAAAACGCACAAATGCGCCTATTGCTGGGCATTGCCGCGGTTACTACCCGAATAGTAACATGCATGCTTCCCGCCTGGCTCTACTGTGCAAATAACTAAAAGAGACCATATGAAACCGATTTTAAACCTTGGAATACCTTTAACACTCGCATTTTTACTTTTTGCTGCGCCTTCCCTCTACGCTAAAGACAGCGTCTGGAGCAAAGAAGCACAGATTCTCCCAGCATTAAAACTATATGCTGAAGCAGCCCCCTATATAGCAGCGCTTACCTACTATATGCATGATCAAACACCCCCAGAAGAGGAAAACGGACTCCTTGGCTCAGTTCTTTATGAAGCTGCAGCCGTAAAAGCAACTATTGATATCTATCGCCTCGCCGACAAAGTAATGGATGTCTTGTCTAATCACCTTAAAGAAAACCATATTTTTTAGCGCGCAAATAGGCTAAAAGTATGCTATACTACTCCATTGAAGGTTCATTACGTACACACAATGGAGCAGGCCAGTATCATGTCTATTTTAATGCTAAAAAACATTTCTCTCTCATTCGGCGAACGAACTATTTTTGATGATATTTCTGTAGATTTCCAAGCAGACCAAAAAGTTGGTATTGTTGGTCGAAATGGTGCTGGAAAATCTACACTTCTTAAAATCATCTCTGGCATGGATAAACCTGATAGTGGTGTAGTCTCAAAAGAGCGAAATAAGACAATTTCCTATATGGCGCAAGAGATGGTCTTAGAGTCTAATAAAGGCATCTATGACGAAGCATTTACCGTATTTGAATCGTTCACTGCATTAGAAAAAGAACAAGCTGCAATTGAAGCAGAGCTCGATACTGCTCCTGCACACGCAGAACAGCTTCTTGAGCGCTACATGCTCATTCAAGAAAAACTCGCACATTTTAATCGCATTGAAGCTGAAAAACAAACTGAAGACATTCTTATTGGTCTTGGATTTAAAAAAGAACAATTCTCCCAGCCAGTCCAAGAGCTGAGTGTTGGGTGGAAAATGCGACTCGTACTTGCAAAGCTTTTATTACAAAATGCTGATTTTTATCTGTTTGATGAGCCCACTAACCACTTAGACATCACTGCAAAAGAATGGTTTTTCGGATTTTTAAGACAAGCCTCATTTGGTTATTTGCTTGTTACGCATGATCGCTATTTCTTGCAAAAAGCTTGTGATATTATTTTTGAACTTTCACACGGCAACGGCACGTTGTATCACGGAAGCTACAATTACTATATTGAGCAAAAAGAAGAGCGTAATAGAGTGCTACAATCAGCATATGAACGCCAACAACGTGACATCGCAAAAAAGAAAGAAACAATCAACCGATTCCGTGCAAGTGCCAGCAAAGCTAAAATGGCACAAAGTATGATCAAGCAGCTTGATCGCGTTGAACTCATTGAAGTTGAACCACCCGAACCAAACATTCACATTTCTTTTCCCGAGCTGCAGCGACCAGGAAAAGTGGTTCTTTCGGTGAATGGTGTATCACACGCGTTTGATGACAAAAAACTGTTTGATAATGCTACGTGCGAAATTGGACGTGGACAAAAAGTTGCACTACTTGCTCCTAATGGAACGGGTAAAACAACGCTTTTTAATCTTATTTCGGGCAAACTTCCCCTTCAAAACGGAACAGTTGAATTCGGGCATAATGTGCAGCATGCACTCTTTGAGCAAGATCAAACACGTGCACTCGATGCCAATAGCACTGTTTTTGATGAAATTCAAAACAACACTCGCCACATATCAGACGGCATGATTCGCAATTTTCTAGGATCATTTCTTTTTTCTGGTAAAGATGTTGAGAAAAAAACAAAAGTATTAAGTGGTGGTGAAAAAAACCGGGTTGCAATGGTAAAAGCATTGCTCCAAAATGCTAACTTTTTGCTTCTTGATGAGCCTACTAACCACTTAGATCTTTTTGCAAAATCGGTGCTCTTACAGGCGCTTAAAAGATATCCTGGTACTATTCTATTTGTTTCTCACGATCATGACTTTATTCAGGAATTGGCTACCGATATTTTAGAACTTTCGCCGAATGGCCTGTATCACTATCCCGGAAAATACGAAGAGTTTTTGCAAGATTCAAAGCAGCATGATCCTACTACTCAGAATACTCCGGCAAAAAAATCCAATCCTAAAGAAAAGCCTGCTGAGCTTTCTACGCAAAAGCGACGAGACATTAGAAAAGCTGAGCAGAAAATTGCCAAGATTGAAAAGCAATTAGAAAAACTCAATCTAGAAATCAGCTCGCATACTTACGGCACTCCAGAATTTACTGAGCTGTCTGGAAAAATTGATTCTGCTCAAAAGCAACTTCAAGATACTGAGAGTAAATGGGAAAGACTACAAGGTAATTAAGGCTATTGATCTCAAAGCACTCTATCCTCTATCCTTTCAAAAAATCTATCTTCATAAGTCTAGAGGCGAGTTATATGAACTATAAAAATCTCTCAATTTTACTTGTATGCACTCTTTTCACTATTACTGATGCTCGATTACGCAAAAAATCAAAAAATTTAGAACAAGCTGCCCCTATAAAAGCACGCCCCATCACACATCCTAAAAAAATTCTTATATCTGATGAACAAGATTATACTCCTCTTATGAAAGCGGCCTATAATCGCGATCCAAAAAAAGTCGCTGATCTCATTGCCAAAAAAGCGGATGTAAATGCGGCTACCGGTATTAGTGTGGCTGGGCAAACAGCGCTCATGATAGCAACTGCTTTCGCAGAACTTGGGATCATGAATCAATTAATCAAAGCTGGCGCTAACGTAAATGCTATAGCAGGGTTTGATCAGCCATCTACGGGAAAGCCGGTATTAAGATATGCAATTGATAGTGGATCAGTCGCTGCAGTTAAAACACTGCTCAACGCTAAAGCAAATCCAAATGCATTTACCGAGACTGGCATTGAGACAAACAGACCTATGGGAAATGAACGTAATGCACCTCTTCTTTCCCATGCAATACATAATAACGCTCCAATAGAAATCATAGATGCACTCATTCAAGGAGGCGCTGACGTTAACGGAAAAGCCCTCATAGTTAAATGGACGCCATTGATGGTTGCTGCACTAAAAAACAATGAAGCTGCTATAAAAGCTCTCCTGCAAGCTGGTGCCGATAAAACAATAAAAAACGAAAAAGACGAAAATAGAACTGCGTATGATTACCTTAAAGAAAATCCCAACGCTTCAGATGAATTACTCGATCTATTAAAATAATCCATCGGAAAAAACTATAAGGTAATTAAACCTCGTCTTTTTTCTAGTTACACCAATCTACGCACTCAAATCAGTTTTATTTCATATAGAGCAAGTTTCTACATCCATCTGCACGCCCAATTATTCCACATTGAATTCAGTTTCAATAAAAGCCTTTATTTCGCTTGCTTTTTTGTAAAATGAGACGATAATCGAAAATAGAGTAAGTTTCTTTAACATCTATTTCTAAAGGGTTTTATCATGATGCACAAGCAGTGGTCATGGAGACGTAGTAATCAAGCCCTTTTCCTTTTCTCTCTTCTATTAGTTCCAACGTATTTATTTTCTGCCGATCCTTGGAGTGCCGCCGCAGCAGCCGCTGGTGGTGGGGATGCAGATTCTTTA